>ERZ826242.611-NODE-611-length-50296-cov-6.947413_pt1 | contig 50296 bp, 52 predicted proteins | sample MGYA00519871_ERZ826242 | MGnify/ENA primary metagenome ERZ826242 (study PRJEB31778, sample SAMEA3449226) | human gut metagenome | biome: human gut; feature: human-associated habitat; material: faeces | place: United Kingdom | collected 2010/2012 ... | reverse complement strand
TAATCGTTGCGACTGTTAAAGATGCAACACCAGGCGGCGTTGTTAAAAAAGGTGACGTAGTTAAAGCTGTAGTTGTTCGTACTGTAAATAGTACACGTCGTAAAGATGGATCTTATATCCGTTTCGATGAAAATGCTGCTGTAATTATAAAAGATGATAAGACACCAAGAGGAACCCGTATCTTCGGGCCAGTAGCAAGAGAGCTCCGTGATAAACAGTTCATGAGAATTGTTTCTCTGGCTCCGGAAGTACTTTAAGGAGGTGCGCATAAGATGGCAACATTAAAGATCAAAAAAGGTGATACAGTTAAAGTTATCGCTGGTAAAGATAAAGATAAAGAAGGCAAAGTTATCGCTGTTAACCAGAAGGACGGAAAGGTTACAGTTGAAGGCGTTAACATGCTGACAAAGCACACAAAGCCAAGCGTTCAGAACCAGGAAGGCGGAATCGTTCGTCAGGAAGGACCAATCGATATCTCAAACGTAATGTATGTTCACAAGGGAACACCTACAAGAATTGGCTTCAAGATGGATGGAGACAAAAAAGTACGTTACGCTAAAGCAACAAAAGACAAAGAAGTAATTGATTAATTTGAGGAAGGAGGTCCAAAGCTTTGAGTAGACTGAAAGAACAGTACCAGAACGAGATCGTTGACGCAATGATCAAAAAGTTCGGTTATAAAAATATTATGGAAGTACCAAAACTCGACAAAGTTGTTATCAACATGGGTGTTGGTGAAGCAAAAGATAATGCAAAACTTTTAGATGCTGCAATCGCTGACATGGAGAAAATCACAGGTCAGAAGGCTGTAGTTTGTAAAGCTAAGAAGTCCGTTGCTAACTTTAAGATCAGAGAGGGTATGCCAATCGGATGTAAAGTTACATTAAGAGGAGAAAAGATGTATGAGTTCGTTGACCGTCTGGTTAACCTTGCACTCCCACGTGTACGTGACTTCAGAGGTGTTAATCCTAACGCATTCGACGGAAGAGGTAACTATGCTCTCGGAATCAAAGAGCAGCTGATCTTCCCTGAGATCGAATACGATAAAGTAGATAAGGTAAGAGGTATGGATATCATCTTCGTTACTACTGCTAATACAGATGAAGAGGCACGCGAACTGCTTACTCAGTTCAACATGCCATTTACAAAATAAGGAGGTAAATTATGGCTAAGACAGCAATGAAAGTGAAACAGCAGCGCAAGCAGAAGTTCTCTACAAGAGAATACAATCGTTGCAGAATCTGTGGACGTCCACATGCATATTTGAGAAAATATGGTATCTGCCGTGTTTGCTTCCGTGAGTTAGCATACAAGGGACAGATTCCAGGTGTTAAGAAAGCAAGTTGGTAGGAGGAAAGAACAATGACAATGAGTGATCCAATCGCAGATATGCTTACAAGAATCCGTAATGCAAACACTGCTAAACATGATACTGTAGATGTTCCGGCATCCAAGATGAAGCTTGCTATCGCTAATATCTTGTTAGATGAAGGATATATCGAGAAATACGATGTTGTTGAAGACGGAGTATTCAAAACAATTCACATCACACTGAAATATGGTGCTGATAAGAACGAAAAAGTTATCACAGGCCTTAAGAGAATTTCTAAACCAGGTCTTCGTGTATACGCTTCAAGCGAGAATGTACCTAAGGTATTTGGTGGACTTGGAACAGCAATCATTTCCACAAACCAGGGTGTAATCACTGATAAAGCTGCTAGAAAGCTTGGCATCGGTGGAGAAGTTCTCTGCTATATTTGGTAAGAAACCCGCAAGCAACTTAGTGAAGGTGTGCCTTATGGCACAGCCTGAACTGATTGCAATAAATGAAACTGAAAACAGAAAAGCCATAAGAGCTTTTCCGAGAATCTAAGTTAAGGAGGAATAAGGTATGTCACGTATCGGAAGACATCCAATCGCTATCCCAGCAGGCGTAACTGTTGAGATCGCTGAGAACAATGTAGTGACTGTTAAAGGTCCAAAGGGAACACTTGAAAAAGCACTTCCAACAGAGATGGAAATCAAACAGGAAGGCGAAGAAATCGTTGTAACAAGACCAAATGACTTAAAGAAAATGAAATCTTTACATGGTCTTACAAGAACACTGATCAATAACATGGTTATTGGTGTAACAGAAGGATACCAGAAGGTTCTGGAAGTTAACGGTGTTGGATACAGAGCAGCAAAATCAGGTAACAAATTAACACTGAACCTTGGTTATTCTCATCCAGTCGAGATGGAAGATCCTGAAGGCATTGAGACAGTAGTTGAAGGTCAGAACAAGATCATCGTTAAAGGACTCAGTAAAGAAAAAGTTGGTCAGTTTGCGGCTGAGATCAGAGACAAGAGAAGACCGGAGCCTTACAAAGGTAAAGGTATTAAGTATGCTGATGAAGTTATCAGACGTAAAGTTGGTAAGACTGGTAAAAAATAAGTAAGGAGAGTGTGAAAATGGTTAGCAAAAAATCAAGAAGTGAAGTTCGCGTAAACAAGCACAGAAAATTACGTAACCGTTTATCTGGTACAACTGAATGCCCACGTTTAGCAGTATTCAGAAGTAATAATCATATGTATGCTCAAATTATTGACGATACAGTTGGAAATACACTGGTTTCCGCTTCCACTCTTCAGAAAGATGTGAAAGCAAACCTGGAGAAAACTAACAACGTTGATGCAGCAGCATATTTAGGAAAAGTAATCGCAGAAAAGGCCCTTGAAAAAGGTATTAAAGACGTTGTCTTCGACAGAGGCGGATTTATTTATCAGGGTAAAGTACAGGCATTAGCAGACGCAGCTAGAGAAGCTGGGTTGAATTTCTAGAAGGAGGAGCACACATGAGACAGGAACGTATTGATGCTAATTCATTAGAATTAAACGAAAAAGTAGTATCAATTAAACGTGTAACCAAAGTTGTTAAGGGTGGCCGTAATATGAGATTCACAGCTTTAGTAGTTGTTGGTGACGGAAATGGCCATGTTGGTGCAGGTTTAGGAAAAGCTACAGAAATTCCAGAAGCAATCCGCAAAGGAAAAGAAGATGCAGCTAAGAATCTCATCTCTGTAGCATTAGATGAAAATGACAGTGTAACACATGATTATATCGGTAAATTCGGAGGCGCTTCTGTATTACTTAAGAAGGCTCCAGAAGGTACTGGAGTTATCGCTGGTGGTCCAGCGCGTGCCGTAATCGAGATGGCAGGAATCAAGAACATCCGTACAAAATCTCTTGGTTCTAACAACAAACAGAATGTAGTACTTGCTACAATCGAAGGATTACGCCAGATCAAAACTCCAGAAGAAGTAGCTAAGCTTCGCGGTAAATCTGTTGAAGAGATCTTTGGCTAAGGAGGTAGAACAAAATGGCAGATTTAAAAATCACATTAGTAAAATCTACAATCGGTGCTGTACCTAAGCATAAGAAAACTGTTGAAGCATTAGGACTTAAGAAGCTGAACAAAACTGTTGTACTTCCAGATAATGCAGCAACTAGAGGTATGGTAAAACAGGTTTCTCACCTGGTAAAAGTAGAAGAAGTATAATTAATTTATTCGGATAAGGAGGTGTCACAATGGATTTATCTAACTTAAGACCTGCTGATGGATCAAAGCAGAGTGATAATTTCAGAAGAGGACGTGGACACGGTTCTGGAAATGGTAAGACAGCTGGTAAGGGACACAAAGGTCAGAAGGCTCGTTCAGGCGGTACAAGACCAGGTTTCGAAGGTGGTCAGATGCCATTATATAGAAGAATACCAAAGAGAGGGTTCACTAACAGAAATACTAAGACAATCGTTGGTATTAACGTAAGTGCTCTTGAAGTATTCGAGAATGATACAGTTGTTACTGTAGATACATTAATCGAGCAGGGTATCGTTACAAATCCAAAGGATGGAGTTAAGATCCTTGGAAATGGCGAACTTACTAAGAAGCTTACAGTTCAGGCTGATGCATTTAGCGCAGGCGCTGTAGCTAAGATCGAGGCGTTAGGTGGAAAAGCAGAGGTGATCTAATGTTAGAAGCATTTCGAAAGGCATTCAAGATAAAGGATATCCGTAAGAGAATCGGATATACATTCCTGATGTTAATCGTAATACGAATTGGATCACAGTTGCCGACACCGGGCGTAAATGGTGAATATATTAAGAATTTCTTTGCTCAGAACACTGGGGAAGCGTTTAACTTATTTAACGCTTTCACCGGTGGCTCATTTGAGCAAATGTCTGTATTTGCCTTAAGTATAACACCTTATATTACTTCATCCATTATTGTCCAGCTGCTTACAATTGCAATCCCTCAGTTAGAAGAGATGCAGCGTGACGGCGAAACAGGAAGAAAGAAAATTGTAGCAATTACAAGATATCTTACTGTTGGACTGGCTCTGATCGAATCTGCTGCTATGGCAATCGGATTTGGTCGTCAGGGACTTTTGGTGAAGTATAATTTTGTTAATGCGGCAATTGTTGTATTGACGCTCACTGCTGGATCAGCTTTCCTGATGTGGATTGGTGAGAGAATTACAGAAAAAGGTGTAGGCAATGGTATATCTATTGTCTTGGTGATCAATATTATCTCTCGTATTCCGAGTGATATGACTACATTGTTTGACCAGTTCGTGAAAGGAAAAGCGATTGCTTCCGCAGGTCTTGCAGTATGTGTAATTATTGCAATCATCATTGCGTTGGTTGTATTTACTGTAGTTTTGCAGGACGGTGAAAGAAGAATTGCTGTACAGTATTCCCAGAAAGTTGTCGGAAGAAGATCTTATGGTGGACAGTCTACCAATATTCCATTAAAAGTTAACACTGCAGGTGTTATTCCAATTATCTTTTCATCATCTTTGATGCAGTTTCCAATCGTAATTGCGTCATTCCTTGGAAAAGGTAACGGAAATGGAATTGGAAGTGAGATTCTTCGCGGATTAAATCAGAGTAACTGGTGTAATCCGGAACAGCTGAAGTATTCCTGGGGACTGGTATTATATATTGTTCTGACGATATTCTTCGCATATTTCTATACATCGATTACATTTAATCCATTAGAGATTGCGAATAATATGAAGAAGAGCGGTGGATTTATACCGGGTATCCGTCCGGGAAGACCGACAGTAGAGTATTTGACAAAGATTTTGAATTATATTATATTTGTTGGTGCATGCGGATTGATTCTGGTTCAGATTGTTCCGATATTATTTAACGGATGGCTTGGAGCGAAAGTTTCGTTTGGTGGAACTTCTCTGATCATCATTGTCAGTGTAATATTGGAAACACTTAAGCAAATTGATTCAATGACACTTGTAAGAACATACAAGGGATTTTTAAATAGCTAATATTTTGACTCGCGGGAAGTATTTTTTTCGCGGGTTAAAATGCTATAAGGAGGAACCGCCAAATGAAAATAATTATGTTAGGTGCCCCAGGAGCGGGTAAAGGAACACAGGCAAAGAAGATTGCTGCAAAATATGATATCCCACACATCTCTACAGGAGATATCTTCAGAGCAAATATTAAGAATGGTACAGAGCTTGGTAACAAAGCAAAAACTTATATGGATCAGGGACTTCTTGTACCGGATGAACTGGTTGTGGATCTGGTTGTAGACCGTGTAAAGCAGGATGACTGCAAGAACGGATACGTACTGGATGGATTTCCGAGAACAATTCCACAGGCTGAGGCGCTGGATAAAGCACTTGCTGCATTCGGCGATAAGGTAGATTACGCAATCGACGTAGATGTACCGGATGAAAATATTGTTAAGCGTATGGGCGGACGCCGTGCATGTGTTGGATGCGGAGCTACATATCATCTTGTATATGCACCGACAAAGACAGAAGGTGTTTGCGATGTATGTGGAAAAGACCTGATCTTAAGAGATGATGATAAGCCGGAGACAGTACAGAAGAGACTGAACGTATATCATGATCAGACACAGCCGCTGATCGACTATTATACAAAAGCAGGCATCTTAAAGACAGTAGACGGAACTGTAGATATTAACGATGTATTTGCAGCAATTGTAGAGATACTTGGAGCATAGGATCATGGCAATTACAATCAAATCAGAGAGAGAAATCGAATTGATGGCAAAAGCCGGAGTGATATTGGAAACTGTGCATAATGAATTAGAAAAAGCACTTCATCCGGGTATGAGTACAAAGGATATAGATACTCTTGGCGAAGAGATTATTCGCAGTTACGGATGTATTCCTTCATTTCTGAATTATAACGGATATCCGGCATCTATCTGTGTATCTGTCAATCAGGAAGTTGTACATGGTATTCCTGATAAACACCGTATTATCCAGGAAGGTGATATTGTAAGTCTGGACGCAGGTGTCATCTATAAAGGATATCATTCAGATGCAGCGAGAACCCATGCGGTCGGTGAAGTAAGTAAAGAAGCCCGAGAGCTTATCAAAGTTACAAAAGAAAGTTTCTTTGAAGGTATAAAATATGCAAAAGAGGGGAATCATTTATTTGATATTTCATCTGCGATAGGAAGATACGCATCTGAGAGAGGCTATGGTGTAGTAAGAGACCTCTGCGGACATGGAATCGGAACAGCACTTCACGAATCACCTGAGATCCCGAACTATGAGGTGGGAAGAAAAGGTGTGAAGTTAAGAGCAGGAATGACACTTGCAATTGAACCGATGATCAACATCGGCGGTTACGAAGTAGACTGGCTGGATGATGACTGGACAGTTGTAACCAGAGACGGATCATTATCAGCACATTATGAAAATACAATACTGATTACTGAGGGAGAACCAAGAATTCTGTCCTTGACCTGTGATGAAAAACAGACAGATTAGTGAAGAGGATACAGATATGGTGGTATATGAAACAGGAATGCTTGCAAGATCAAAGGCCGGACATGATAAGGCGCAGATGTATATCATAACCAGGGTTGATGATACATATGTATATCTGGCAGATGGACGGATCAGGACATTGGACCATCCGAAAAGGAAAAAAAGGATGCATGTACAGATTGTTCATACAAAGTATAATATAGAAGGCCTTGATGATGCAGGTATAAGAAAGATCATTAAGGATTGGATGAAAGAAGAGAAATAGGAGGAATTAAATATGTCAAAGGCTGACGTAATTGAAATTGAAGGAACTGTAGTAGAAAAATTACCTAACGCAATGTTTCAGGTAGAACTGGAGAATGGACATCAGGTACTGGCTCATATCAGTGGAAAACTGAGAATGAATTTTATCAAGATCCTGCCAGGAGATAAGGTAACATTAGAGCTGTCTCCATACGATCTTTCAAAAGGAAGAATCATCTGGAGAGATAAATAAAAACAGTCAAAAAATAAATAAAAAATCTATTGACTTATATTGCATAAGAGTGCTATACTATATAAGCACGTTTTCTGGGCGTTTTTTGTGCGCATAAAACCAGTGAGTTGCGGTTTTGAAGAAAATGTGTAGCAACAAAGGCATAGCAATGGATGAAAGGAGGATCCCCGTGAAGGTTAGATCATCAGTAAAACCAATTTGCGAAAAGTGCAAAGTAATTAAGAGAAAAGGAAGCGTTCGCATTATCTGCGAAAATCCAAAACACAAACAGCGTCAGGGTTAATTCCAGACAGTGGTTTGATGTAATTAGGCGGCTGATAGTTGACACGCCAGGCGGTGTGGATACTATTTCAAATATACAAGGCGCACCCGAAAGACCGGTGACGATCCTCGTATATTGCTTCTAATGCCGGCTCGTCATTACCGTATAGCTTCCAGACTAAAGCGGTGGCCGGAAAGGGCATGATACCGAACATGCCTGGGACAAACAATGTCCCCTATTAAAGACAATTATCAATGAAAGAAAATGGAGGAAATTCACATGGCTCGTATAGCAGGTGTAGACTTACCAAGAGACAAACGTGTTGAGATCGGATTAACTTATATCTACGGAATCGGTAGAACAAGTGCAACTCGTATCTTAACAGAAGCAGGAGTAAATCCTGATATTCGTTGTAGAGATCTTACAGACGACGATGTAAAGAAAATCAGTGCTGTAATCGATGAGACACAGACAGTAGAAGGTGATCTTCGTAGAGAAATCGCCCTGAACATCAAGAGATTACAGGAAATCGGATGCTATAGAGGAATCCGTCACAGAAAAGGACTTCCAGTTCGTGGTCAGAAGACTAAGACAAATGCTAGAACTAGAAAAGGTCCTAAGAGAACAGTAGCAAACAAGAAAAAATAATTTATTTTAAGGAAAGAGTAGGTTAGTTTTATTATGGCAAAGAAAGTTACAAAAAAAGTGACAAAGAAACGTGTCAAGAAAAACGTTGAACACGGACAGGCTCACATCCAGTCATCTTTTAATAACACAATCGTTACATTAACAGATGCTCAGGGAAATGCTCTGTCATGGGCAAGTGCAGGCGGTCTCGGATTCAGAGGTTCAAGAAAATCTACCCCTTATGCAGCTCAGATGGCAGCTGAAACAGCAGCTAAAGCAGCATTAGTACATGGTTTAAAATCAGTTGACGTAATGGTTAAAGGACCAGGTTCAGGTAGAGAAGCAGCAATTCGTGCCCTGCAGGCATGCGGAATCGATGTAACAAGCATCAGAGACGTTACACCAGTACCACACAATGGTTGCCGTCCACCAAAACGCAGAAGAGTCTAGTACTATTATTATTCACTACGTTAACGGATTGTATGTGTCCGAATTATATAGGAGGAAAACAAAAACATGGCAGTAAATAGAGTTCCGGTTCTTAAAAGATGTAGATCCCTTGGAATGGATCCAGTTTATTTAGGAATTGATAAAAAGTCTAACAGACAGTTAAAAAGAGCGAATAGAAAAATGAGCGAGTATGGTCTCCAGTTACGTGAGAAACAGAAAGCTAAATTCATCTACGGTGTATTAGAGAAACCTTTCGTGAACTACTTCAAGAAAGCATCTAAGATGAATGGTATGACAGGTGAAAACCTGATGGTACTCTTAGAGTCAAGACTTGACAACGTTGTATTCCGTCTTGGACTTGCTAGAACAAGACGTGAAGCAAGACAGATCGTTGACCACAAGCATGTACTTGTAAACGGAAAACAGATCAACATCCCTTCATACCTTGTAAAGGCTGGAGATGTTGTAGAAATCAAAGAAGCTAAGAAGAGCTCTCCAAGATACAAAGAGATCGTTGAGGTTACAGGCGGACGTCTTGTTCCAGAATGGTTAGAAGCTGATCTGGAAAACCTGAAAGGAACAGTTAAAGAACTTCCAAAACGTGAAGCAATCGATGTTCCTGTAGATGAGATGTTAATCGTCGAGTTATATTCTAAATAATAAACCGTAACCCACAGGAGGTGGACTTAGTGTTTGAATTTAATAAACCCAATATTGAAATAACTGATATTTCAGATGATAAGAAATATGGTAGATTCGTTGTAGAGCCTCTGGAAAGAGGTTATGGTACAACTTTAGGTAATTCTCTTAGAAGAATTATGCTTTCATCTTTACCTGGTTCAGCAATCAGCCAGGTTAAGATTGATGGTGTACTTCATGAGTTCAGTTCTATTCCGGGTGTTAAGGAAGATGTCACTGAGATTATCATGAACCTGAAATCTCTGGCAATCAAGAACACATCTGAATCTGATGAGCCTAAAACAGCTTATATCGAGTTTGAAGGCGAAGGAGTTGTAACAGCAGCTGATATTCAGGTGGATCAGGATATTGAAATCATGAATCCGGAAACTGTAATCGCTACATTAAATGGCGGTGCAGACAGCAAATTGTATATGGAACTTACCATTACAAATGGAAGAGGCTACGTGAGTGCTGATAAGAATAAGAATGACGAACTGCCAATCGCAGTGATTCCAATTGATTCTATCTACACTCCAGTGGAACGAGTGAACCTTACAGTAGAGAATACCCGTGTCGGACAGATTACAGACTTTGATAAACTTACATTGGATGTATATACAAACGGCACACTGCTTCCGGATGAAGCTGTAAGTTTGGCTGCAAAGGTACTTAGCGAGCATCTGAAGCTCTTTATCGATCTGTCAGAAGTAGCACAGGCTGCAGAAGTTATGATTGAAAAAGAAGATGACGAGAAAGAAAAAGTTCTCGAGATGAGCATTGATGAATTAGAACTTTCTGTTCGTTCATACAACTGCCTGAAGAGAGCTGGTATCAATACAGTAGAAGAACTGACAAACAGAACACCGGAAGATATGATGAAAGTACGTAACCTTGGACGTAAGTCTCTGGAAGAAGTACTTGCAAAATTAGATGAGTTAGGCTTAAGCCTGAGTAAAGGTGAAGAATAATCTGTCAGTAAGCCCGAAAGTGCATGGCAGAGCATTTGGCTAGTAAGCCCGAAGAAGCATAACCAAGTGTTATAATGGAGGATATTTAAAATGGCAAAATATAGAAAACTTGGCAGAACATCAAGCCAGAGAAAAGCATTATTAAGAAACCAGGTAACAGCACTTCTGAACAACGGAAAGATCGTTACAACAGAAGCTAAGGCTAAAGAGATCCGCAAGATCGCTGAGGGTCTTATTGCATTAGCTGTTAAAGAAAAAGATAACTTCGAAGAAGTTACTGTAAAAGCTAAAGTTGCCCGCAAAGATAAAGATGGCAAGAGAGTAAAAGAAGTTGTAGATGGTAAGAAAGTTACTGTATATGACGAAGTTGATAAAACAATCAAAAAGGATATGCCAAGCAGACTGCATGCTCGTCGTCAGATGCTGAAGGTTCTTTATCCTGTAAAGGAAGTTCCAACTGCACAGGCTGGAAAGAAGAAAAATACAAAAGAAGTTGATCTCGTAGCTAAATTATTTGATGAGATCGCTCCTAAGTATGCAGATCGTAACGGTGGATACACAAGAATCGTTAAGATCGGTCAGCGTAAAGGTGACGCAGCTATGGAAGTTCTGATCGAACTTGTATAGTTAGATGTCAATTTAAAGCGATATAATAAAAGACTATTGTACTGAATTATTAGTGCAATAGTTTTTTTTTGTTTGTTAAAATTCTGACTATAGCGTTAAATTAACTACTATTATTAAAAATAATTACAAATTCTCAAATAAATGATATAATATCGTTAACACACTTGATGTCGAATAATGCAAAAATCTGATAATTGAAAATTTTTGAATTAAAAGTTGAAAAATTGTAAAGTGGAAGGTAGGAATAAAGAATGAGCAGACTTGAGATAGCCTCTCCAAAAAGAGCAAAGATCGTAATGGAAGGTCTTTATAAGGATCTGGAAAGAAGAATAGAATCAAGTCCACCGGGATTATGTCCGGTAGATATGGCGAGAGCTTTTCTGGAGCTTTGTCATGCGCAGACATGTGGAAAATGTGTTCCATGCCGTATCGGACTTGGACAGCTGAATAATTTTATCCGTGAAGTACTGGATGGAAAAGCAACCATGCAGACACTGGATATTATGGAGCAGACAGCCCTTTCGATTATGGAATCGGCAGATTGTGCAATCGGATACGAAGCTGCAAATATGGTATATAAGGGACTGATCGGTTACCGCGATGACTACGTTGAACATATTCAGAACGGAAGATGTACCTGTACATATAATCAGCCGGTACCTTGTGTATCATTATGTCCGGCACATGTAGATATTCCGGGATATGTAGCACTGGTAGGAGAAGGAAGATATGCAGATGCAATACGTCTGCTTAGAAAAGATAATCCATTCCCGACAACATGTGGATTCATCTGTGAACATCCATGTGAGGCAAGATGCCGTAGAAATATGGTAGATGATTCTATCAATATCAGAGGATTAAAACGTGTAGCAGCAGATTTTGCCGGTGAAGTAGATCCACCACAGTGTGCACCAAGTACAGGTAAAAAGATTGCCATTCTTGGAGGTGGACCTGGAGGACTCAGTGCAGCATATTATCTGCAGTTGATGGGACATCAGACAACCGTATATGAGATGCTCCCGGAACTTGGAGGAATGCTTCGTTATGGAATTCCGAACTACCGTCTTCCAAAGGAACGTCTGGATGACGATATCCGTGCAATCCTGAAAACAGGAGTCCAGGTGAAAAATGGACTTAAGATCGGTCAGGATATCACGATTCAGGACTTAAGACAGCAGTATGATGTAGTACTGATTACAATCGGTGCCAGCACAGATAAAAAATTAGGTCTGGAGAATGAAGATGCAGATGGAATCCTGTCAGCTGTTCAGTTCCTTAGAAATGTAGGAAAGAACCAGATCATGGATCTGACAGGAAAAGAAGTTGCTGTTATCGGTGGTGGTAACGTATCGATGGATGCGGTACGTACGGCAAAACGTCTTGGTGCTAAGAAAGTAAGCATCGTTTACAGACGTCGTGTAGCGGATATGACAGCACTTCCGGGAGAAATCGAAGGTGCGGTAGCAGAAGGTATCGAATTACAGACATTAAAAGCACCGGCATCCATTGATGTAGATGAGAACCATCATGTAAAAGGAATCTATGTGACTCCGCAGATGGTAAGTTCTATCCGTGACGGAAGAGCAAGTATCAAACCAACAGGAGAAGAAGATATTTATATACCATGTGATGTACTGATCGTTGCAATCGGTCAGAATATTGAGACACATCACTTTGAACAGGCAGGTATTCCGGTAGAACGTGGAAAGATCGTCACAAAGAGTACAGGTGCGTTCGAGAATTTACCTGGTGTATTTGCAGGAGGAGACTGTGCAAGTGGACCGGCATCGGTAATCAAAGCAATTGCAGCAGCTAAGGTTGTAGCAGCGAACATTGATGAATATCTTGGATATCATCATGAAATTTCCTGTGATGTAGAGATTCCGGAAGCACATCTGGATGACCGTACACCTTGCGGCAGAGTAAATCTGACAGAGAGAGAAGCATGCGAACGAGTATGTGATTTTGAAGCAGTAGAAAACTGTATGACAGAAAAAGAAGCAAAGCAGGAAGCAAGCAGATGTCTGCGCTGCGATCATTTCGGATACGGTATATTTAAGGGAGGCAGAGAGACATTATGGTAAATCTTACAATAGACGGAAAGCAGATATCGGTAGAAGAGAATACCACAATCATGGAAGCTGCAGCCCAGAACGGGATACCGATTCCAAAGTTATGTTATCTGAAGGGAATCAATGAGATAGCAGCCTGTCGTGTCTGTGTGGTAGAACTGGAAGGAAAAGATAAACTTATCACATCCTGCAACAATGTGGCAAAAGAAGGTATGGTTATCCATACGAACAGCCCAAAAGTAAGAAAACACAGAAGAACAACAGTAGAACTGATACTTTCACAGCACGACTGCGAATGCGTAACCTGCTCAAGAAGTGGTAATTGTAGTCTGCAGAAGGTAGCAAATGATCTGAATATTATAGAGATTCCATTTAAGATGGAGATAGAAAGACAGCCATGGAACAAAGAATTCCCGCTGATCAGAGATTCGTCCAAATGTATCAAATGTATGCGTTGTGTCCAGGTATGTGACAAAGTACAGGGACTCGGCATATGGGATGTAGAGGGAACTGGATCGAGAACAACGATCAATGTGGCTGGACACAGAACAATTGAAGAAGCAGCATGTACATTATGTGGACAATGTATTACACATTGCCCGGTAGGTGCTTTAAGAGCAAGAGATGATACAGAAGATGTATGGGATGCAATTGCAGATCCGGAAAAGATCGTAGTTGCACAGGTTGCTCCGGCTGTAAGAGCAGCATGGGGTGAAGAATTCGGACTTTCTGATGAAGAAGCAACCGTCGGAAAGATCCTTGATGCTTTGAAGAGAATGGGAGTCGATTATACATTCGACACAACATTTTCAGCCGATCTGACAATCATGGAAGAAGGAACGGAATTTTTGCACAGATTTACTGCAGGGGAATTAAAAGAGCGTCCAATGTTTACTTCGTGTTGTCCGGGATGGCTTAGATTTATCAAATCACAGTATCCACATCTGGTGAGACAGCTTTCTACAGCAAAATCACCGCAGCAGATGTTCGGAGCAGTGATGAAAACCTACTTTGCAGAGAAGTTAGGAGTATCACCGGAAAAAATCTATACAGTATCTGTGATGCCATGTGTAGCGAAAAAAGGTGAAAGAGAGATGGAACTGTTCTATCAGGAATATGCAGGTAATGATATCGATGCAGTTATTACGACAAGAGAACTTGCAAAGATGATCAGATCTGCTCATATCAGTCCGGATACGCTGACGGATATTGAGAGTGACAGGCCGATGCAGGATGGAACAGGTGCAGGAGTAATATTTGGAGCAACAGGAGGTGTTATGGAGGCAGCGCTTCGTACTGCATATTATCTTCTCAAGAGTGAGAATCCGCCGGAGGATGCATTCAAAGCTGTAAGAAGTACAGGATTCAATGAGAATCAGGGAATTCAGGAAGCAGACTTCCAGATCGACAATGTAACTGTGAGAACAGCTGCTGTCAGTGGTCTGGGAAATGCAAGAGCACTTCTGGATCGAATCAATAAAGGTGAAGTGCATTATGATTTCGTTGAAGTTATGGCGTGCCCGGGAGGATGCGTAGGAGGCGGCGGACAGCCGATTCATGATGGCAGAGAGCTTGCATACGAAAGAGGTAAGAAGCTTTATAGCCTGGATAAGAATGCAAAACGCAGATTTTCTCATGAAAATCAGGATATTCAGAGATTATATCAGGAATATTTTGTAAAACCTAATTCACCAAAATCACACATGCTGTTACATACAGAACACAGACTGGAAGGTTTTTAGAGAGTGAATATAAAGGAGAAGTTGTCTGTGGCGGCTTCTCCGATTGGATAACCAACGGACTGTTAAAGAATTATCAAATATGTGAAAAAAATATCAAAATAGTATTGACAAAAAAATAACGAGCGAGTATACTAAAACCATCGAAAAACAAACAAAAACTCACAGGAGGATAATCAACATGGCGACAAAGAAAAAAGAGAATGTAGTACCAGAGATTATTGACAATGTAGAAGCTCTCGAAGCAAAAATGAAAGCAATGAGAGAAGCTCAGAAAGTATTTGCTACCTTTACACAGGAACAGGTAGACAAGATCTTTTTTGAGGCTGCAATGGCAGCAAACAAGATGCGTATCCCACTTGCTAAAATGGCAGTAGAGGAAACAGGACGTGGACTCGTAGAAGATAAGATCATTAAAAACCACTACGCAGCAGAGTACATTTATAACAAATATAAAAATGATAAAACATGTGGCGTAATCGAAGAAGACAAAGCGTACGGAATTAAAAAGATTGCAGAACCAGTTGGTCTGGTAGCAGCAGTTATCCCTACTACAAACCCAACATCAACAGCAATCTTCAAAACATTGATTTGTTTGAAAACAAGAAATGCGATCATCATCAGCCCTCATCCGGCAGCAAAAGCTTGTACAATCGCAGCAGCAAAAGTTGTTCTTGATGCAGCAGTAAAAGCTGGAGCACCAGAGGGAATCATCGGATGGATCGACGTTCCTTCATTAGAGCTGACAACAACAGTTATGAAAGACGCAGATGAAATCCTTGCAACAGGTGGTCCTGGAATGGTTAAATCCGCATACTCTTCAGGAAAACCGGCACTTGGTGTTGGACCTGGTAATACACCAGTTATCATCGATGACTCAGCAGACATCAAGATGGCAGTTAACTCAATCATCCATTCTAAGACATTTGATAATGGTATGATCTGTGCTTCTGAGCAGTCAGTAACTGTACTTGACAGCATTTATGATGAAGTTAAGAAAGAATTTGCATATCGTGGATGCTACTTCCTTAAGAAAGGTGAAGAGCTTGATAAAGTTCGTAAGACAATCATCATCAATGGCGCACTGAACAACAAGATTCCTGGAAAATCAGCTTACGAAATTGCTAAATTAGCAGGTGTTGATGTTCCGAAAGCAACAAAGATCCTGATCGGTGAAGTAGAATCTGTAGATATTTCAGAAGAATTTGCACATGAAAAATTATCTCCAGTACTTGCTATGTACAGAGCTAAGACATTTGATGAGGCTCTTGCAAAAGCAGAACAGTTAGTAGCTGACGGTGGATATGGACATACATCATCACTTTATGTACATCCATCACAGACAGAGAAGATTGAGAAACATCAGCAGGCTATGAAGACATGCCGTATCCTGATCAATACTCCTTCTTCACAGGGTGGTATCGGAGACCTTTACAACTTTGGTCTTGCTCCATCTCTTACACTTGGTTGTGGTTCTTGGGGAGGAAACTCTGTATCTGAGAACGTAGGTGTAAAACACCTGGTTAATATCAAGACAGTTGCAGAGAGGAGAGAAAACATGCTGTGGTTTAGAACACCTGAAAAAGTATACTTTAAGAAAGGCTGCATGCCTGTAGCATTAGATGAACTTGGAACAGTAATGCACAAAAAGAAAGCATTCATCGTAACAGATAGCTTCCTGTATAAGAATGGTTATGTAAAACCAATCGAAGAGAAATTAGATCAGATGGGAATCCAGCATACATGCTTCTTTGAAGTGGCTCCAGACCCAACTCTGCAGTGTGCAAGAAGAGGTGTAGAACAGATCAGAGCATTTGAGCCAGATACAATCATCGCTCTTGGTGGTGGATCAGCAATGGATGCTGGAAAGATCATGTGGTTAATGTATGAGCATCCAGAAGCAAAATTCGAAGATATGGCTATGGACTTCATGGATATCCGTAAGAGAGTATACACATTCCCTAAGATGGGTGAGAAAGCTTACTTCGTAGCAATCCCAACATCTTCAGGAACAGGATCTGAGGTAACTCCTTTCGCAATCATCACAGATGCAGACACAGGAGTAAAATGGCCTATCACAGACTACGAATTGATGCCTAACATGGCTATCGTAGACGTTGACAATGCAATGACAGCTCCTAAGGGACTGACAAGCGCATCTGGTATCGACGTAATGACACATGCGATTGAAGCATATGTATCTATCATGGCTACAGACTTTACAGATGGTCTTGCTATGAAAGCTGTAAAAGCTGTATTTGATTACTTACCATCAGCATATGAGAATGGCGCTAATGACCCAATCGCAAGAGAGAAGATGGCAAACGCTTCTTGCATGGCTGGTATGGCATTCGCAAATGCATTCCTTGGACTGAACCACTCTATGGCTCACAAACTTGGAGCATTCCATCACCTGCCACACGGTATTGCTAACGCTGTAATCCTTACAGATGTAATGCGCTACAATGCAGCAGAAGTTCCAACAAGAATGGGAACATTCTCACAGTATCAGTATCCACATGCACTTGCAAGATACGCTGAATTAGGTCGTTTCGCAGGATGCACAGGTAAGACAGATGAAGAAGTATTCGAAAACTTCATCGCTAAACTGGAAGAACTGAAGACAAGAATTGGTATCAAGAAGACAATCAAAGACTACGGTGTAGATGAGAAGTACTTCCTGGATACATTGGATGACATGACAGAGCAGGCATTTAATGACCAGTGTACAGGTGCTAACCCAAGATATCCACTTATGAGTGAGATGAAGGAAATCTACCTGAAGTGCTACTATGGAAAATAAAACAGGTAATAATATATATCCATGAGTTTTTGTTTGCAGGTTGGATAATGTATTAAATACAGGAAAAGTGTGGCAGGAAACTGTCACACTTTTTCTATACCAAAGTATACAAGAGTATCATAATAGATTTTTTAAATGTTAAAAAAATAACTAATTATATACATCACAAAAATTAGCCAAAAAAATAACAAAAAACCATTTAAAAATCTGACAATAAGGTGTATAATACAGACAACGAAAAGGAAGTGGGCCAAAGATTCAATAAAAAAGGAGGAATCTGTATGAAGCTCGAGAAGAAAAATGTAATCGTAGAGAGACCTTACAAATCAGTTTATAAGACAGAAGAAGGTATTGTTAAGATATTTGCGACAGATCATCCGAAGTCAGCGGTATTTAATGAAGCTCTTAATACTGTAAAGGTAGAAGAGACTGGACTTGATATACCGAAACTTAAAGAGGTAACTCAGATTAATGGGGAATGGGCACTGATCATTGAGAACAGAGAAGGAAAGACACTGGAAGAGATGATGAAGGTTGACCGTGCAAATCTTGAGAAATACATGTCCGATTTCGTAGATCTGCAGTTAAAAGTACAGAGTGAAACAGCAGCGACATTGCCAAAATTAAAAGATAAACTTGCTTCCGGAATCAAGAATCTGAAAGCACTGGATGCAACGGAAAGATATGAACTTCTGACCCGGTTGGAGAGCATGCCAAAACATACAAAGTTATGTCATGGAGATTTTAATCCAAGTAATGTTATTGTTGAGAAGAATGGTAAGATGACGGTGGTTGACTGGGCACATGCATCACAGGGAAATGCAAGTGCGGATGCAGCGATGACTTATTTGTTATTTGCATTGCATGATCAGGAAAGCGCAGATCTTTATCTGAAGTTATTCTGTAAGAAGAGTGATACTGCAAGACAGTATGTAGAGCAGTGGCTTCCAATCGTAGCGGCAGCAGAATTAGAGAAAGATATCCGGCTCGAAAAAGACTTCCTGATGAAGTGGATCGATGTCATGGAATATGAATAAAAACAAAAAGAATGAGATAAAAATAAGCCTCGTATTGAGGCTTATTTTTATCTTCGTGCATTCGTAAGAAGCTGCCGGTGGCAGCTTCTCTTGCTATTGTACTTGTTATATGTAATTTAGAAAAATACATTTCCACCAACATTGACTCCCGATACACCTGTAGAAGCAGATCTAAACTGCAGACAATTAATTACTGCAGAATGTCTTGCTCCGGCGAGGGCATCCTGTGCAACCTGATATGCGGTTGAAGAAGCACCCTGCTTTAAGACTTTGTTCAGAGAACCGTTCCATGTAGGAGCGAACTGACCGGACTGATAGATTACATCATGCAGGTTATTAGGATAAGCAGGACTTGCAACACGGTTCATGATAACGGTTGCGACAGCGAGCATTCCATCATAACCACCTGCTTCACACTGAAGGATTGCTGCGAAAAGAGCAACATCCGAAGTAGAAGAAGGCGTAGAAGATGTGTTGTTATTGCCGGTATTTGTTGTTGTGTTCGTTGTTGTATTAGGTTTTGTAGTAGTTGTTGTATTTTTATTCGTTGTTGTCTGTGCTGGTTGAGTTGTTTTATTCGCGTTATTATTGTTGTTGTTATTATTGTTACTAGCCGTTGCAGTAGTGTCGGTTTTTGTCTCGGTCTTTTTATCTTCGGCCTTGAGAGAACCAGATACGGCATTATTTTGTGCGATTTTTAAAGCCTCTTCAGCAGCTTTCGCACGTTCCAGCTGAGCCTGATAATTGGCAAGCTCTCCGGAAGTAGAAGAAATCTTTGAATTTAATTCTTCGCGTTTGCTTGTCAGTGTTTTCTGAAGACCAGAAAGCTTACTTTGCTGCTCTTCCAGTTCTTCTTGTTTTTTTTCTACGCTTTTTCTGACATCTTGCAGCTGGTTAAGCATAGAACGGTCATAGTCACTGATGGTTGCAACATATTCAGCCTTATTCAGAAAATCGCCCATATTTTCTGAAGTGAGCAGAATCTGAAGCAGGGATGAGGTACCACCCTCATACATGAATTTGATGCGGTCTTTCATAGAATCGTACTGAGCTTCTTCATCTAATTGAACAGAGGCCAGATCCAGCTTGGATTTTTCGACTTTAGCTGATAACTCTTCAATTTGACTTGAAGTGTCATCCAGTTCCTTACTTAAGGTGGCCAGCTGGCTGTTCAGATCATTTAATTCCCCTTTTAGATTGGAAGTAGTACTTTCTAATTCTTTTGAAGAAGGTGCTGAATATACAGGAGTACTAACAGAAGCAATTGTTACGGTGCAGATGGTGGTTGCCAAAACCGATCGTAATACTCGTTTCTTTTTCATACTTATCATAGACATATCCTTTCCATTCTCGCGAATATTCTAATATTATACACCAAAATGCCAGAGAAAGCAAATTTTGCAGGATATACCAGTAGCTGGCATAGCTGTAAAACAGTAACGCAAAACATTTAAACTTTACATAAACTGAGTGAGAAAGGTTGCCATAAAAAAGATTTCTGTATAAAATAGAGAAGGAATGTTTAAATAGGAGAGGAATATAATTATATGAAAAAATACGAAGAAGAAAAGTATAGATTAGAGAATATAAAAGAACACATTTATCCTTGGGTGAAAGCAGAGCTTTCGGACACACAGGCTCTGAATGGAAAACATTTTTCCGAAAAAGATGCACCGGTAATCGGATTTTTTGGGGATCTGAATGTAGTATTTGCAATAAAAAGAGATGAGGATGTATATGAGATTCTAAAAGATAATATGCTTCCGCCGGAATGCGATGTCATAGAACTTTATCACAAAGCATGTGAGAATCTGAACCGCGATGTTGAATTTGTTGTTGCCAACACATGGTATGGCGGGTATGGTATTGTGGCAGATGGTCATCACGAGGCAAGCGCAGTCTGCTATAAGCACATCTGGCAGGTATGTGCAGACAAATTAAAGGATGATCTTGTAATCATGATTCCAAGAAAAGATACAGTATTATTTGCACCGGCAGGTAATCAGGAAGTCGTAGATAAGATGATCGCACATGGGGAACAGGCATATGAACAGGGCGAGAATAAGATCAGTAAGAATCTGTTGTTATTTACACAGGAAGGGAAGGAATTAGTTACATATGAACATTAAGACCAGAATGATTGGTGTCGATCTGGATGGAACATTATTAAAATCAAACAAAGAACTGGCACCGTATACAAAAGAAATACTGAAAAAAGCAATTGATCAGGGAATTCTGGTCATGCCATCAACCGGAAGACCATTAACCGGAGTACCAAAGGAACTTTTGAAATTTCCGGGGATCAAATATGCAGTAACAGCGAATGGAGCCAGAGTGATAGATATCACAACCGGAAAGCCAATGGTGGAAGAGCTGCTTGCACATGATATTGCAGAAAAACTGATGGATGTATTTGAACATTATGATTCTTTCAGAGAGATATATTTTGAAGGAGTAGGATATGCATCGAGGGAAGCACTGGAAAATATCTCAAAATATCTGGAAGTACCGGCGATGGCAAATTATATCTCATCTACACGAATTGCTGTGGATGACGTAAGAGAAAAATTCGAAGAAGAAAAAGACAGACCGGTAGATAAAATACAGGCACTGTTTACTTCTGTAGAAGACAGAGATGCTGCCAGGGCAGAGATCCAGGATATACCCGGAATCGAGATCACAGGAGCACTTCCGATGAATCTGGAGATCAATGCTGTCGGTGTTAATAAAGGAAAGGCCATGATAGAACTTGGAAAGGTACTTGGCATTCCAAAAGAGGAGATCATGGCATTCGGAGACGGTGACAATGATCTTAAGATGTTAAAAGAAGTAGGGGTAGGCGTTGCAATGGAAAATGCGATCCCATCGGTAAAAGAAGCTGCTGACTATATTACATTGACAAATGATGAAGAAGGCGTTGCCAGGTTCATAGAAAAATATGTTCTGGTTTAAGAAAGGAAAGCAAAATGTTAGATATTATTAAAGTTATTATTTTAGGAATTGTTGAAGGAATCACAGAGTGGCTTCCAGTCAGCAGTACAGGACATTTGATCCTGGTTGGCAATGTATTAAAGCCGGGTATGAGTGATGCATTTATGGAAATGTTTGATGTCGTAATCCAGTTAGGTGCAATTATGGCAGTTGTAGTATTATATTTCCACAAATTGAATCCATTTTCACCAACGAAGACAGAAAAGCAGAAAATGTTGACATGGCAGATGTGGTTCAAAGTAGTGATTGCATCAGTTCCGGCAGCTATTGTTGGATTACTCTTCAATGACATTCTGAATGAAATTTTTTATAAACCACTTCCGGTTGCAATTATGCTGATTGTATATGGTATTCTGTTTATCATTATTGAGAAAAATAATGCAGGAAAGACACCTTCTGTAACAAGAATCTCCCAGCTGAATCTTCAGATGCTTCTGTGGATCGGATTCTTCCAGATGCTGGCACTGATTCCTGGAACATCCAGATCAGGTGCAACCATCATCGGAGCCCTTATTATCGGAGTATCAAGAGAAGTGGCAGCAGAGTTTACCTTCTTCCTGGCCATTCCGGCTATGTTCGGAGCCAGTCTTCTGAAGCTGATTAAGTTCGGATTCCACTTTACTGGTGCGGAATTTGGTCTTCTGATGCTTGGATGTATCGTATCTTTTGGATTATCGGTTGTTGCGATTAAGTTCCTGATGGGATATATCAAACAGCATGACTTCAAGGTATTCGGATATTATAGAATTGTTCTTGGTGGAATTATTGTAATCTGGACAATTATCCAGACAGCAATGGCATAAAATTATAAATAAATATAAGATAGAAAAATAAAGTCAGACAGGTTTTGGAAAAGAAAAACCGTCTGGCTTTACTTTATGCCAAGGTTCTCTGGATGCCTAAAGATAGATATTCATACCTGAATCTCTTTTTTGCACAGTGAAACAGTAACATAAAGGGGAAAGGAGTACAGGTTGGGGGTTGCTTTTTGGATAAAACATGATAATATATTAAGTATATATGTATTTTTATACAATATATAAGTATCCGGGGAGAACCTGGCTCCGGGTAGCGAGCATATTATGTCAAAAGGATGGAGGAAAATATTATGAAGATGAAAAAACTCATCAGCGTAATGATGATCGGAGCATGTGTAGTATCTATGGCTGCATGCGGATCTAAAAAAGAAGAAGACAAAAAAATTGAAAGTGCAGATGATCTGAAAGATGCAAAAATCGGTGTACAGACAGGTACAACAGGTGATATCTACTGTTCAGATGATTTCGGTGATGATCATGTAGAGCGTTTTAATAAAGGAGCAGATGCTGTTCAGGCACTGGTAAAAGGTAAGATTGATGCAGTTGTTATCGACAATGAACCTGCAAAAGCATTTGTAGATGCTAATAAAGGTCTTAAAATCCTTGAAACACCATACGTAGAAGAAGACTATGCTATGTGCTTTAAAAAGGGAAATACGGAATTAGAAGATAAGTTCAATGAAGCAATCAAAGAACTGAAATCTGATGGAACATTTGATAAGATCATCGGATACTATATCGATGGAACAGAAGATAAAGGATATGAGTCACCAGCAGATGTTGACCGTTCTAATGGTAAGCTTGTAATGGCTACAAACGCAGCATTCGAGCCATATGAATATTATGAAGATAACAAGATCGTAGGTATCGATGCAGACTTTGCACAGGCAATTGCAGATAAGCTTGGTATGGAACTGACAATCAATGATATGGAGTTTGATTCAATCATCGCTGCTGTAGACAGTGGAAAAGCTGATTTTGGTGCAGCTGGTATGACTGTAACAGATGAAAGAAAACAGCAGGTAGATTTTTCTGATTCATATTACACAGGAAAACAGATGATTATCGTAAACGAATAGTAACATCGAATAATCTGAGAAGTGGGAAGAAAAGATGCAGGAATTAAAAGATACGTTTATTCTGAATTTCATAGACGACAACCGGTGGAGATATATTGCCGATGGATTGAAGGTTACATTGATTGTAACTGTATTTGCAGTATTGATTGGTGTGTTACTTGGTTTTCTGATTGCAATTGTGCGTACGACACATGATAAGACCGGAAAACTTAAGATACTGAACGCAATATGCAAAGTGTACCTGACGGTAATCCGTGGAACACCGGTTGTTGTACAGCTGATGATCATTTACTTTATTATATTTGGAAGTGTAGATATCAGCAAAGTACTGGTAGCGATCGTCGCATTTGGTATCAACTCAGGAGCGTACGTGGCGGAGATTTTCCGTTCGGGTATTATGTCGATTGATAATGGCCAGTTTGAAGCAGGACGGAGCCTTGGATTTAATTATGCGCAGACAATGATGTATATTATTATGCCACAGGCATTTAAGAACGTTCTGCCGACATTATGTAACGAGTTTATCTCTCTTTTGAAGGAGACATCTGTATCCGGTTATATTGCACTGCAGGACCTGACAAAAGGTGGAGATATCATTCGAAGCCGTACATACGATGCATTTATGCCGTTGATTGCTGTTGCGCTGATCTACCTGGCAATGGTAATGATATTTACAAAACTTGTAAGTCTGCTGGAGAGGAGGTTGAGAAACAGTGACCACTAATAATGGGGATGTACTGATCAAAGTAGAAGGTCTGCATAAGATTTATGGGGATTTTCATGCGTTAAATGGAATTGATGAAGAGATCCGTAAAGGAGAAGTGGTTGTTATCGTAGGACCATCTGGTTCCGGTAAATCAACTTTCCTGCGGTCATTGAACCTTCTGGAAGTTCCGGATAAAGGACATATATATTTTGAGGGTGTAGATATTACAGACAAGTCTGTAGATATTAATAAGCATCGTCAGAAGATGGGAATGGTATTCCAGCATTTTAACCTGTTCCCACATAAGACTATTAAGGAAAATATTACACTTGCGCCGATTAAGCTTCTTGGAAAGAGCAAAGAAGAGGCAGATAAAAGGGCAATGGAACTGTTGGAGAGGGTAGGACTTGCCGATAAGGCAGATTCTTATCCATCCCAGTTATCCGGTGGACAGAAGCAGAGAATCGCAATTGTACGTTCTCTGGCAATGGATCCGGACGTGATCCTGTTCGATGAACCAACATCAGCACTCGACCCGGAGATGGTTGGAGAAGTTCTGGAACTGATGAAACAGCTTGCCAGAGAAGGAATGACGATGGTAGTTGTAACACATGAGATGGGATTTGCAAAAGAGGTTGGCTCAAGAGTCATCTTTGTAGATGCCGGACAGATTAAAGAACAGGCAAAACCGGATGAATTCTTTGATCATCCGAAAGATCCACGGTTGAAGGAATTTTTGTCTAAGATATTGTAAGACGGACGAACCCGTGCAAAATATAATACAAACGGTGCCGCTCCCTGCGGTCAATGTCACCTTATTGTATTATATTTTGCACGGGTTCTGTGTCTTATAAAAAGGAAAAATTTTCATATATTCTTCGGATGGGGCGTCCTCTTGTTAGCATATATTACAACAACTATCCCTCTCTATCAGCCTGTGCGGCACGATGATTTTTGTCGCCAGCAGGTTTGGATTCTCGATGTGGTTGATGATCTGGGAAGCGGCTTCGCTTCCGAGTTGTCCGGAGTTGATGTCGATCGATGTCAGCTGTGGTGAGGTCAGTCTTGCAAAGAGTGAGTTGTTGAAGGATATGATGGACAGGTCTTCCGGGATGGACAGGTGATTTTCCAGGCAGACTCTTTCCAGAGAGACTGCAAGGATATCATCACTGACAAGAATCGCTGTCGGGCGGTCTTCCTGCATAAGAAGTCTGCGGATGGCGTCTTCATTATTCACTGAGACATTCTTCACTTCTACACAATATTCCGGCCGCACAGGAATCTGATGGCTTGTAAGAGCCAGCTGGTATCCTGCTTTTCTATCAGCTGAGAACATCAGGGCGCTGTCAGAACCAAGATAAGCAATCTTGCGGTGTCCGAGCTGATACAGATATTCCGTTGCTTCCCGGCCGGCCAGAAGATTGTCGTTATCAATATAGATCGTCTGATTCGTATAACTGGTTGCTTTTCCAATCAGGATATATAAAAGTCCCTCGTTAAAAAGAAAATCAATCACAGGATCGTCTTTTCTGGAATATAACACAATAAAGCCGTCAACTTTTCCGCTTCTGGACATGGAGCGTACAGCATCCAGAATCTCTTCTTCGTCCTGTCCGGTTACAATCGTTGTCATATATTGTCTGCCATTACAATAATGGCTGATGCCCTGGATGGCCTCCAGATAAAAAGAGTTTTCGTAGACCTCTTTTGCAGAAGCCGGAAGGATGATACCGATTGTACGCGAGTTCTGGGAAGCCAGATTACTTGCCTGGAAATTCGGCTCATAGCCAAGTTCCAGCATCGCTTTTCTTACACGTTCTTTTGTCTCTTCACTGATCGAAGAGTTATTCTTACAGGTTCTGGATACGGTGGAAGGAGATACACCTGCCAGCGCAGCCACATCCTTGATCGTTACTGCCATATCAATAGCCTCCGTTATTATAAGATGTACCAGGTAGAGAATATTTCTGTCAGTACATCCGGTATTTTTATATGGTGGTATTTATTTTACTGCAAAAAAAAGAAAATTGCAATCTGTTTGCATGGTTTGTTGCGCAAACGTGTGCATGAATTGTGCTGTGAGAAGAAAGGTATACAGATATGGAAATTTTGGATTGTAAAGCAACATCCATGGATGCAGTAAAAGTTTGAATGAGTTTTAAGGCACGTTCCAGTCAGTGGAGTTTGCTTATGTAAAGAATGAAAAAAGATGAGATTAGCCTATAGATAGTAGACGTTGTGGGAAAAGTGCATAAAAACATGATGGTAAAATTGTGTAAAAAGTAGAATCGAAAAGTATCTGGAAAAATGAATTGCAAATCGTGCAAAAGATGAATATAATTAATGCAAACGGTTGCATAAATAAATGCAAAATGGAAAACATGAGGAGGTTTCGTTGTGAAAGAGAATGAGAGTAATAAGGTTCCAGATATAATTCTTGCGCCGGTAACAGGAAAAGCAGTAGCTTTAAGTGAAGTTCCAGATCCGGTATTTGCAGATAAGGTTCTGGGAGACGGAGCAGCAATTATCCCAGCAGAGGGTAAGATTGTAAGTCCGGTAAATGGAGAGATTTCAACAGTGGCAGAAACCGGTCATGCATATGGATTTACATCAGAGGACGGACTGGAAATATTAGTTCATGTCGGACTGGAGACAGTGTCATTAAACGGGGAGTGTTTTGAAGTATATGTAAAACCAGGAGATAAGGTAAAAGCCGGAGATCTGGTTGCAGAAGTGGATCTTAAGTATCTGGAAGAGAAAAAGATCAATCCGATCACACCGGTACTGCTTTGCTCGGATACAGAAGGAAGAACACTTCAGTATACAGAAGGCGAAGTAAAAGCCGGAGAATCTACAGTGTTAACACTGGCGGCTGAGGAAGAAAGCAGTAAAGAAAACAACACAGAAGAAACAACAAAGACAGAGGAAACGAAGACTGCAGCTACAGAAAACGATGCGCAGGAAGGAAAGAAAAAGAAATTTAATTTTAATTTTGATTTCCTTCAGAAGCTTGGAAAAGTTCTGATGACGGTTATCGCAGTTATGCCGGCAGCAGGTCTGATGATCAGTCTTGGTAAGCTGGTTCAGATGGCAGGCGGAGACCTGTCACTTATAATGACAATCGGAAGCACAATGGAGAACATCGGATGGGCCGTGATCAATAACCTGCACATCTTATTTGCAGTAGCAATCGGTGGTTCCTGGGCAAAAGAAAGAGCCGGCGGCGCATTTGCAGCAGTTATTACATTTATCCTGATCAACCAGATTACCGGTTCGATCTTTGGGGTAACTTCAGAGATGTTAAATGATGCATCTGCAGTTACACATACATTATTTGGACAAGAGATTCTTGTAAATGGATATTTCACATCGGTTCTTGGAGTGCCGGCGCTGAATATGGGGGTATTCGTCGGTATCATCTCAGGTTTTGTCGGTGGAGTCATCTATAATAAATATTATAACTACAGAAAACTTCCGGACGCGCTTGCATTTTTCAATGGAAAACGTTTCGTACCAATGGTATGTATCGCATGGTCAGTGATCATTTCCCTGATTCTTTCCGTAGTATGGCCGGTTGTACAGTCCGGAATCAATGCATTCGGTGTATGGATTGCCAATTCATCCTCTACATCACCGATCCTTGCACCATTTATCTACGGTACATTAGAGCGTCTGCTGCTTCCGTTCGGACTGCATCATATGCTGACAATTCCGATGAACTACACTTCATTCGGGGGTACTTATACAATTGCAACCGGAATCAATGCAGGAAAACAGGTATTCGGACAGGATCCGTTATGGCTTGCATGGGTAACTGATCTGATCAACTACAAAGATGCAGGAAATATGAGTGCATACCAGCATCTGTTAACAACCGTTACACCGGCACGTTTCAAAGTCGGACAGATGATCGGGGCAACCGGACTGTTACTTGGTGTTGCTCTTGCAATGTACAGAAGAGTAGACCAGGACAAAAAGGCAAAATACAAATCCATGTTCTTCTCTACTGTACTGGCTGTATTCTTAACAGGAGTTACAGAGCCGCTGGAATTCATGTTCATGTTCTGTGCACTGCCATTATATATCGTATACGCAGTACTTCAGGGATGTGCATTTGCAATGTCAGGAATTATTCACTTAAGAGTACATTCCTTTGGTAACCTTGAATTTATCACAAGAATTCCGATGAGTATCAAAGCAGGACTTGCAGGAGATGTGATCAACTTCGTAATCTGCTGTGTGGCATTCTTTGTAATCGGATATTTCGTAGCATACTTTATGATCGGTAAGTTTCAGTTTGCAACACCGGGAAGACTTGGTAACTACATGGATGATAATGCAGAAGAGGCAGAAAGCACGTCCGGATCTTCAGAAGGAAAAGGCGGCAACAGCCAGGCAGAGAGAATCATAGCCCTCCTTGGCGGGCGTGAGAACATCGTTCTGGTAGATGCCTGCATGACCAGACTTCGTGTAACAGTAAAAGATGTGGAAAAAGTCGCAGAACTCGAAGCATGGAAAAAAGAAGGTGCGTTAGGACTGCTTAAAAAAGATGAAGGAATCCAGGCAGTATACGGGCCAAAGGCAGACGTATTAAAGTCAGACATCAATGATATTCTGTAAGAAAGAAATAATAGTTACTGTTCATATATTGTGTAAACAATAACGAATAATATTCTTTAGGAGCTTGTAAATGAAATTATTAACATTAAATACGCATAGTCTGGAAGAACCGGACTATGCAAAAAAGACAGAAAAGTTCATAGAGATGCTGGAAAAAGAACAGCCGGACATCATAGCATTACAGGAAGTCAATCAGACAATTCGGGAAAATGAGATTCCGGATATCATGCTGGATGGTTATATCCGCTGCGGAACTTTTAAACGTCCGGTGAGACAGGATAATCATGCAAGATACGTAGTAGAAGAGCTGAGAAAAAGAAACGTCTATTACTACTGGACCTGGATCAGTGCCAAGATCGGATATGGAAAATATGACGAAGGAATGGCATTACTTTCAAAGAAACCAATCAAGAGAGCGCAGGAATTCCTGATCAGCAAAGGTGATGACTATGAAAACTGGAAGACAAGAAAGACGCTTGGAATCCAGGTGGAAGGATGTAAAGACTGGTTTTTCACTGTACATATGGGATGGTGGAATGACGAAGAAGAGCCATTTACAGATCAGTGGAAATGCATGAGTCACACATTTGACGATTCCATGTATCAGAAAGGCAGCATATGGCTGATGGGTGATTTTAACAGTCAGGCAGATGTAAGAGGCGAAGGTTACGATCTGATCCGGAATGCCGGATGGAAGGATACTTATCTTTTAGCAGATGAAAAAGACTCTGGAATTACAGTGGCAGAAGAAATTGACGGATGGCGCAAGGAAGATAAAAGAAGCGGGGTATACAAAAACGAAAAGAGACTGGATTACATTTTCGTTAATAAGCCGGAATGTGTCAGAAGTTCTAAGGTAATCTGCAATGGGGATCATTATCCAGTGGTATCAGATCATTATGGAGTTGAGATAACCGTATAGTAAAAGGTCCGCAAAAACTGCGGAACAAGACAGAAGAATAGTAGAAGGGGAACATAGAATGAGCAATCGAGCAGCAGGCATCTTAATGCCAATCAGCAGTCTCCCATCAGAGTATGGAATTGGCTGTTTTTCAAAAAGTGCATATGAATTTGTAGACTGGTTAAAAAAAGCAGGACAGAGTTACTGGCAGATCCTGCCACTTGGACCGACAAGCTATGGAGATTCACCATATCAGTCATTCTCAACATTTGCAGGAAATCCGTACTTTATCGATCTGGAGACACTGATCGAGGAAGGCGTCCTGACAAAAAAAGAATGTGATGCAGTAGACTGGGGAAGAGTAAAAGGGAGTATTGATTATAAAAAGATATACGAAGGACGGTATCCACTTCTTCGTAAGGCATACGAAAGAAGTAAGGTTCAGGAGAATACAGAATATCAGAAATTCGTAGAAGAAAACAGCTGGTGGTTATCAGATTATGCCCTGTTCATGGCAGTAAAGGACAGATTTGGCGGCGTAGAGTGGAAACAGTGGGCTGACGATATTAAGCTCCGCTGGGGACCGGCAATGGATTATTACCGCGAGGAGCTGTATTTTGACATCGAGTTCCAGCAGTATATGCAGTTCAAATTCTACGAGCAGTGGATGAAATTAAAAGCTTACGCCAACAAAAAAGGCATCCAGATCATCGGAGATATTCCGATCTATGTTGCGATGGATAGTGCGGACACATGGGCACATCCGGAACTTTTCCAGTTAGATGAGGAAAATGTACCGGTAGCAGTAGCAGGATGCCCGCCGGATGGATTCTCCGCAACAGGACAGTTATGGGGAAATCCTCTGTACCGCTGGGGATATCACAGAGAAACCGGTTATCAGTGGTGGCTATCTCGTCTGTCTTATGTGTTCCGTCTGTATGATGTGGTAAGAATCGATCATTTCCGTGGATTTGATGAGTATTTTTCTATTCCATACGGAGCAGAGACAGCAGTTGACGGACACTGGGAAAAAGGACCTGGTATTGAATTATTCTGGAGAGTGAGAGAAGCACTGGGAGGGAAACCGGTTATCGCAGAAGACCTTGGATATGTGACCGACACAGTACGTGACCTGGTAAGAGACAGTGGATTTCCGGGAATGAAAGTTCTGGAATTCGCATTTGACTCCAGAGATTCCGGATGTGCAAATGACTACCTTCCGCACAATTATCCGGAAAACAGTGTGGCATACACAGGTACACACGATAACGAGACGCTGGTTGGCTGGTGGGGAAGCATCAGCAAAGAAGAGCAGAAACTTACCAGAGAATATCTGTGCGATACATATACACCGGAAAAGGAGCTTTATAAGTCACTGATCAGTCTGGTCATGAGAAGCGCAGCAAAATTATGTGTGATCCCGATGCAGGATTATCTGGGACTGGATAACAGATACCGTATGAATACCCCATCGACGGTCGGAACAAACTGGAAATGGAGAATCAGAAAGAACCAGTTATCTGTAAGACTTCAGAAAGAAATCTATGGAGTTGCACTTCGTTATGGAAGAATGAACTGGATAGAAGACGAAGAGGAATAGAGAAATAAAGGGCAGATATCGTTGCGTGATATCTGCCTTTTTAGAGTTGTCATAATGGATTAAGAAGCTGCCAGAGGCAGGAACTTCATAATGACTAGATAGGAAGCTCAAGATAAATATCTTTTCCTTCTTTAATAGAGATTACTACCTTACCATGTTTGATAGTAGTAACAGCACCCTGAACGCTTGCAGCAGGTGCAGCTTCTGCTGGAGCTTCTTCTTCTGCAGGAGCTTCGTCAGCAACTAATTCATCATCAGATTTGAATCCCTCTACGTTGTCTGCTGTCAGTGGACAGAGAGAATCACTTGTCTTTGTTAATTTTGCCCCAAGAACCTGTCCGATTTTCAGACATCCGTCCAGATTTAAAAGTCCAGAATCTACTAATTCGTCGAAGATTGCCGGATCCTCTAAGTTTGCAGGTTCAATTGTGATTCCGCCCTCTGCTCTACAACATAATACGGCAGGGTCATTTGCATGAGCTTTCGCTGTTTCAGCTGTAATTGACATACCGAATACCTCCTAATCATATTCATATTTATTTTCTATGAATAGTATAGGCTTTTCTTTATGAATTTTCCAATTGCTTTTTCCTATATAAAAGTAGATATATAGAAGAAATGATTTAGTGCTTATAAATTAAGACACATTCCGGAAATTGGTTAAAAATATTTGCAGGATAATAAAAACTGATTTGAATATTGGGGACGAATAGAAATCATTGGCAATTTTCAAAAATAAAGATAAAGAAAAGCAAGGATATAGAAAATATCTATAAATACATGAGAATAACCGATTGGTAATTTCCGTGAAACAGGCATATAATAAAATCAAACGATAATATTGTTCGTGGCAAGGATCAGCCACATTCCCTTCTAAGAGCCCTTTTCCTGAAGGTGTCGGACCCAAGACGACATTTCCAGGAAAAGGGCTTTGACGTTATATAGAAGTGTAAGTTATAATAAATTCGATAGTATGTTCGAAATACATTAAAGATGCACAGTAAAAGTATGTCATGCGTTATATGATGGAGTCTTTAGAGTGTGTCTGGAAATAATGAAGGACTGTGAGAGCAGAGTAGCTGTGGAACAATCCGTGACATCATATAATTAGGAAGAGTGAAAATGAAAGAAAGAAAAAATCAGATAAATAATAATACGAACACACAAAAAACGTATAAGCTGGCCGATATCGTAATTCCGCTGACAGACTGGTACAGAAAGAATAAGCGTGACCTTCCGTGGCGCCACAACCCGGATGCGTACCGCGTATGGGTATCAGAGATCATGCTGCAGCAGACAAGAGTAGAAGCAGTAAAAGGCTATTATGACAGGTTCTTAAAAGCACTTCCGACGGTAAAAGATCTGGCGGAAGCACAGGAAGATAAGCTGTTAAAGCTATGGGAAGGACTTGGATACTATAACCGTGTAAGAAACATGCAAAAAGCAGCGCAGCAGATCGTGGTAGATTATCATGGTGCATTTCCAGATACTTATGAGGAAATACTGAAACTAAAAGGGATCGGGAATTATACAGCAGGAGCCATCAGCGCATTTGCCTATGGAATCCCAAAACCAGCAGTAGACGGGAATGTACTCAGGGTAATATCAAGGATTACCGGAAGTTACGAAGATATTATGAAGCAAAGCGTCAGAAAAAAGATAGAAACAGCACTAGAAGGAATCATTCCGGAAAATGCGGCGAGTGATTTTAACCAGGGACTGATCGAACTTGGCGCAATTGTATGTGTGCCAAATGGAGAGCCAAAGTGCGAAGAATGTCCGGTGAAAGAAATATGTGTGGCACACAAAGAAGATCTGACCGCTGAGATACCAGTGAAAAAGAAAGCGAAAGCCCGGAAAATTGAAGATAGAACAGTTCTTATTTTCAAAGATGATGATAAGATCGCCATCCGTAAACGACCGGCAAAAGGATTGCTTGCAGGACTATATGAATTCCCGAATCTGGATGGACACTTATCCATGGATGAAGTAACGGAATATAGTAAGAACATCGGTCTCATGCCAGTAAGAGTACAGAAGCTTCCGGAAGCAAAGCATATTTTCAGTCACATAGAATGGCATATGACAGGATATGAAGTGATCGTGGATGAACTGGAAAAGACGAATGAGAAAGGATTTTTATTCATCCACCCGGAACAGATAAAGAAGGAATATTCGATCCCGTCGGCATTTGAAAAATATACGGTTTATGCAGGGATTGAGCGGAGATAAGAAAGGGCAGGCACTTTGGCGATACAAAAAGAGGGGTATGAATGATTATAAATTCATACCTCTCTTTTTCTTACATGCCAAAGCATACAGGAGAAGCTGCCAGTGGCAGGTCCTCTGTATACCATTTAAGTCGGCTGCTGGGAAAGCTTAGGAGCCTTCTTGTCAGCTGTTACATACACGAATGGATAAATGACACAAGCCATCGTAACGGCTGCAATCACGTCTGTTACCGAATGCTGTTTTAAGAACATGGTAGACAGAACGATAAGACCTGCCAGAACATAGGCACTGATCTGAAACCATCTGTGCTTTTTAAGATCATTACTGTGTGAAATTGCAATGCAGGCACCAAGCGAATTAAATACGTGAATACTAGGAAGTACGTTGGTTGGTGTATCTGCCTTATATATCATCTTTACCAGATCTGTAAATACATTGTCCCTTGGAAAAACGGTTGGTCTCAAGTTTAATGCATTTGGGAAAATGGTGCAAATAATCAGGAAAACTGTCATTCCGGAGAATAAAAAAGCACATAGCCTGTAAAATCCCCATTTATCCTTAATCAGGAAATAAGCCACTGTAACAGCGATAAATACAAACCATAATAAATATGGAACAATGAAATATTCTATAAAAGGAATATGATTGTCAATTGGAGAATGAATCATGTAATGCCGTACATTTGTACGCCGCTCCAGGTAAACAAACCATGGCATATAGATCAGGAAGTATAACAGTACCCAGGCGTGACGATATTTCTTCAAAAAACTCTTTGCTTTATCAATGGCCTTCATATGAACTACCCCTTTTTCAAAGCCTTTGCTATTATCTTATCTTGTTTCAAAGCGCATTATAACATGAAAAAATTGAATCAACAACCAAGTTCATGGAATCTTAACATTTTTCGAGCTTGCATGTCGTGCAATATTAATATATTAATAATACGCTTTCTTCCTCTCAAAAATCTGCATATCATAATGCATCTTTCCTTTTTTTAGTGCATCCGGTGTACGAAGCGTCCACACAGCAATCGGAAGACGGAGGAATCTCTTAAGAAACCAGACTTCAAAGGACGGGAGATCTGCAAGTTTATAAGAGATGAAATCAGGTCTTCCAAGCACATTTCCAAGTAAATGCTTTACAACAAAGGTCAGGATCCATGGTTCCGGGAGATTATCTGCTGTCAGATTGGAAGATAACTGACCGCGCAGTACATGTGGAACATGGCGCCTGAACCACCAGATGCCGAGTGTGTTAAAAGACTGTACCATAAAAGGTCCCTGATATCTGGAGAGCACATCCCAGGTCTTCTGACAGATTTTGAGTGAAGTTTTTGGAATCTTAAGTTCGATCAGCAGAGGAACCCGGCCGTCGACGAGAGAGAGCACATCCGTTAACAGAGGAATGGTCTCATCTGTGTTGGAAAGCCGGCAGGTCTTAAGTTCTTTGAGCGACAGATTTTCAATCTGTTCCGGTCGTCCGCAGATGCGTTCCAGAGTATCATCGTGAAAAACGATCAGCTGTCCGTCTTTGGAAAGATGAACATCCAATTCGATTCCGTAACCACGGGAAATAGCTGCGCGGAAAGATGGAATCGAGTTTTCGGGGATTCCTTTTTCGATACAATGGTAACCTCTGTGAGCAAACATCGTATGAAGAAACGGATGAATCTGTCGCTTCCTGGAACGTCTTGGCCAGATCAGATAAAAATACGAAGCAACGAAAAATGTAATAATTCCGAAAATCAACAAAAGCATAGTAATGTCCTCCTATCACAGGATCGCCGTAAACATAGAATTATATGCGCAATCCAAAACAATCAGAATGTGTACATTATTTGCATGGTGTGATGATACGAAGTTTCTGATCTTCCAGGTGAACATGGATTTCTTTTTGTAAGAATACAGGTTCGCCGTCAGTATGTACAGGAAGTGCACGGTCACTGGTGACTGTAACTTCCGTGCAGGTATCGATATTGATTCCCCGGAAGCGTGTATGCCAGCCTTTAAAGGCAGTCGGCAGCAGGCAGAGAACCTTAAGCCTTGGAAGATCTGAGACAGTAATGATATCCAGCCTGTCATCACTGCAGTCGGCAGCAGGGCAGAAGCGGAAGCCTCCTCCTTCATAGCCGAGATTCATAACAGCTGTAAAGTAGACTTTGTGATAAGTCTTTGTAATACCGTCTTCGGTTGTAATGGTCATCGTTACAGGTTTTAATGTCAGAAGTTTATGAAGTGCAACGCCAAGATAAGTAAGTTTTCCAAGTTTCAGACGGTTTAGGAATGCTTTCAAAGGAGTCACCATCACCTGATGGCAGACAGCTGCATCAAATCCAAGACCGGTACTTACAGCGAAGCGGCGGTGCTTATCTTCATAATCAAGCACACCGATGTTCATATAAGTATAATGCGACGGCGCAAGGATTTCGTCAAGAGCTTCCTGAATATCCGTCGGAAGTCCGACACCTCTTGCAAAGTCATTGCCGGAACCAAGCGGAAGATATCCAAGCGTAACCTTGTCAAGAAAGGCGATTCCATCGATAACCTCATTCAAAGTCCCGTCGCCGCCAAGCACAACGATGGTATGATGTTCCCCATCAGAAGTAAGATCGTGCACCAGTCTGGTAGCATGGTGCTGGTATTTGGTAAATAGAACCTGATAGGTAATCTTTCTATCTTTTAAGATCAGCTCAATCTGCTTCCAGAGCAGGATACCCCTGCCGGATCTGGCATTGGGATTGGCAATAAATGTGTACATATTATAATCATCCTTTGTATACAATAATTAAAATAATCCGTTCAGGTACGTTTCTAAAGAACGCTGCATATTTCCTTCAAAGTCAGCATTTCCACTTTTCAGACACCATTCGAATACATTTCCGATGACGATCATACGGATGTCGGTGGTAATATCTTCCAGATCCGCAGAAGGAGAGATGATGCCGGCGTCAATCACACGTTTCAGATAATCATGAACCGTGATGATTGGATAAGGACGTTCTGTACGGCTTAAAGGGTTCAGGGACTGATTCTTTGGTGTATAGTAATTGGCCATAAATTCAACTCCGAGCTCTTCACAGTAGTGGACATAATTAAGATAGACAGAGATAATCGCTTTCTTTGTCTCACCGGCATCAGCAGGAAGACCGAGCAAATCCGGGTCCATGCTTGGCTGTTCTTCAATATAATAGGAAAGAAGATCATCCTTTGTTTTAAAATGATGATAAAAGCTCCCGTTAGAAACACCTGCTTCTTCGCAGATGTTTTTAATAGAAAGCTGTTCATATCCCTGCTTTTGCAAGATGCGTTTGGCTGCCTGGAAGATTTTTGCCTTCGTTTCTCTGGATTTGATTTGTTGTTTTGAGAGTCCCTGTGTTTCCTGATTCATAAGTAAAACCTCTTTTTAGTCTTTATATTTCCTAATAAGTTCAATTATGTTCAGTATAACATAGGAAAAATGTATTTTCAAGAAAACAGAGTGAACTCTGTATTGTCCATTCCATTGCATAGAGTAGTGAATTCAGTTATAATTATCCGCGGTGACAAGGGGAAATTCTGCTGTTGTACACACAGTGATGAAAACCCCTTTTGAATACAGCAGAAAGGTATAGGCAAATGTATGGATATTAATCAGGTGATTACCGGAGAACTTGGTGTCAAAAGATGGCAGGTAGATGCTGCGGTAAAATTAATTGATGAAGGCAACACGATTCCATTTATCGCAAGATATAGAAAAGAAGCAACGGGAACGCTGGACGATGCACAGCTTAGAACCCTGTATGAAAGATTGTTATATCTGCGCAATCTGGAAGAAAAGAAAGAACAGGTATTGGCAAGCATCGAAGAACAGGGAAAGCTTACAGAAGACCTTAAGAAGCAGATCCTGGCAGCAGAGACGCTGGTTGTGGTAGAGGATCTGTACCGTCCGTACCGACCGAAAAGGCGGACACGTGCAACCATCGCAAAAGAAAAAGGACTGGAACCACTGGCAGCACTTATTACATTACAGAAGGCTGATAAGCCGGTAGAGACTTATGCACTCGAATATGTGAATTCGGAAAAAGAAGTTGCTACTGCAAAAGAAGCAGTTGACGGGGCAAAGGATATCATTGCAGAATCTGTATCAGATGAAGCAGATTACAGAAGCTGGATCAGAAAAGCAACCATGCAGAAGGGAAAAGTCATTTCTCAGGCAAAGGATGAAAAGGCAGAATCGGTCTATGAGATGTATTATGACTTTGAAGAGCCGGTCAGCAAGCTTGCAGGACACCGCGTGCTTGCACTCAACAGAGGGGAAAAAGAAAAATTCCTGAATGTTAAGATCGAAGCACCACAGGAAGACATCATCCGTTATCTGGAAAAGAAGATGATCCATGGGAACAATCCATATACAACTCCAATTCTACAGGAAGTAGCAGAAGACAGTTATAAGCGTCTGATCGCGCCGGCAATCGAAAGGGAAATCCGCAGTGAATTGACAGAAAAAGCAGAAGATGGGGCAATCAGCGTATTTAAAAAGAACCTGCACCAGCTTCTGATGCAGCCTCCGATCGTCGGACAGACGGTTCTTGGATGGGATCCGGCCTTCCGTACAGGCTGTAAGCTTGCAGTAGTAGATCCGACCGGAAAAGTCATTGGAACGACGGTTATCTATCCGACGGCACCGACAACACCGAAGAAGATCGAAGCGTCCAAAGATTTATTAAAGAAGATTATTCCAAAATACAATATCACACTGATCTCAGTGGGGAATGGAACCGCATCCAGAGAATCAGAGCAGTTCATTGTAGAACTCTTAAAAGAAATTCCACAAAAAGTGCAGTATGTAATTGTAAATGAAGCAGGGGCTTCGGTATATTCAGCAAGTAAGCTTGCGTCGGAAGAATTTCCGAAATTTGACGTAGGACAGAGAAGTGCGACGTCCATCGCAAGAAGACTGCAGGATCCGCTTGCCGAACTTGTAAAGATTGATCCAAAATCAATCGGAGTCGGTCAGTATCAGCACGATATGAATCAGAAAAAGCTAAGCGAGGCATTATCAGGAGTTGTAGAAGACTGTGTGAATAAGGTAGGAGTTGATCTGAACACGGCTTCAGCACCGCTTCTTTCATATATTTCCGGAATTTCTGGTGCAATTGCTAAGAATATTGTGGCATACAGAGAGGAAAACGGCAGATTCACAGATCGTAAACAGCTGTTAAAGGTTGCAAAACTTGGACCAAAAGCATTCGAACAGTGTGCCGGGTTTATGAGAATCCAGGGTGGAGACAATCCGTTAGACGGAACAAGCGTGCATCCGGAATCTTACGAAGCAGCAGAAAAACTTCTGAAAAAACAGGGATTTTCACTGGATGATATTGCAGGCGGAAAACTGACAGGGCTTTCACTTACAATCGGTGATTATGCGAAGGTTGCAAAAGAACTGGAGATTGGTGAGATTACCTTAAGAGATATCGTAAAAGAGCTTGAAAAACCTGGTCGTGACCCGCGTGACGAGATGCCAAAACCAATCTTAAGAACAGATGTCCTGGATATGAAAGACTTAAAAGAGGGCATGATCTTAAAAGGAACAGTAAGAAATGTAATTGACTTTGGTGTATTTGTCGATATCGGAGTACATCAGGATGGACTGGTTCACATTTCCGAAATTACAGATAAGAAATTCATTAAGCATCCACTGGAAGTAGTAAGTGTAGGAGATATTGTGGATGTAAAGGTCATGAGCGTAGATCTCAAAAAGAAGAGAATCCAGCTTACGATGAAGGGGATTAATTAAAAGTAATATCAGATGTAAAGCGTGTCTGAATCACCAGGCGTTCGGAAGGGGCTGACGGTGGCAGGTCCTGCAGATATAAAGAATTTTATACAGGCGGAGAATAAAAAAATAAATATGAAGGTGTGGCGTAATGGGGAATGCCACATTTGTACAAAGTATACAGAGAGGATTGGAAACAATGAAGAATAATTGGGGAAAAACTTTGATGACACTGCTCGGTGTACTGGGCGGAAATCTTACGCTGGCTTTTGCAGTAGCAGCTTTTATCGTACCTAATGGAATTATTATGGGCGGGGCAACAGGTATCGGTCTTACAATCAGCCATTATTTACCGGTTAATCTGTCTGTGATCATATTTGCAGTCAATGCGATGCTGTTCATTTTAGGAGCGGTATTTCTTGGAAAAAAATTCGCACTGACAACGATTATAAGTACATTTACCTATCCGGTATTTTTATCGGTTGTACAGTCGATTCCGGGGATTGATCACGTGACAGATAATGCAATGCTGGCAGCTTTGTATGGAGGTGTGATACTTGGAATCGGAATTGGTCTTGTGGTAAGAGTTGGAGCTTCCACAGGAGGAACAGATATCCTTGCACTTGTGTTACACAAATGGTTCCATATCCCGGTTGCTGTATTTTTATATATTGTAGATTTTTCTGTTCTGGGAATCCAGATGCTGTTTTCTGATTCGGAACAGATTCTGTATGGTATTTTGAACCTGGTTTTAAGTACCATCGTTTTAAACCGTATGATGCTCCTTGGAAAATCACAGATCCAGCTCTTTGTAATATCGGATAAATATAGAGAAATCCGTGAAAAAGTGTTAAAAGAAATCGATGCAGGAGTAACGATGGTAGATATCGAGACCGGATACGGAGAAAAGAAGCAGCAGGGGGTATTATGTGTCATCCACAGCAGAAAACTATATTCTGTAAAGGAAGCAATCCAGGAGATTGATCCGAAAGCATTTATTACGATCACACAGATCAACGAAGTAAGAGGACGTGGATTTACCATGGAAAAGCTTCGTTATGATGAGGTGAACGAGAACAAAATTACGAAAAACTAGACTTTACTCGTATTGTGAGTTAGAATGTTAACAAAGAATGAAGGAAGGAAGAGGTATCATTTATGGAGACGTATACTGGCAAATCAATATTTAAAGGAATTGCAATTGGAAAAATATTGTTCTACCAGAAGGGAGAACAACCTGTAAAACGTATGAAAATAGAAGATACTGCTGAGCAGATCAAACGTTATGAGGATGCCCGCGCAAAAGCAGCAGAGCAGTTACAGGGACTGTATGAAAAAGCGTTAAAAGAAGTTGGAGAAGCGAACGCAGCTGTATTTGAAGTACATCAGATGATGCTGGAAGACGATGATTATATCGATTCTGTTGTTAATATCATCGAGACACAGCAGGTAAATGCAGAATTCGCTGTGGCAACTACCGGAGACAACTTTGCGAAAATGTTTGCTGAAATGGAAGACGATTACTTCAAGGCAAGAGCGGCAGACGTAAAAGACATTTCCGAGCGTATGGTAAATATCTTAAGCGGTAATGAAAGCGGCGGAGCAATCGGAGACGAACCTGTAATCGTAGTAGCAGAAGACCTTGCACCAAGTGAAACAGTTCAGATGGACAAAGAAAAACTTCTGGCATTTGTAACAAGACTTGGATCTGCAAACTCTCATACAGCAATTCTTGCCAGAACAATGAATATCCCGGCATTGATCGAAGTAGACATCAAAGAAGAGTGGAATGGTAAGATGGCAGTTGTAGATGGCTATACAGGCACATTCTACATTGATCCGGATGAAGAGACTCTTAAGAAAATGCAGGAGAAAAAGGAAGAAGACATCAAAGCAAGAGAACTTCTTCAGGAATTAAAAGGAAAAGAAGACGTTACTGTAGATGGAAAACATATCAAATTATATGCCAATATCGGTGGAGTAAAAGACGTTGCAAGTGTACTTGCCAATGATGCAGCCGGAATCGGTCTGTTCAGAAGTGAATTCTTATATCTGGAAGCAGATAATTATCCGGATGAAGAAGCGCAGTTCCAGGCATACAAGACAGTTGCAGAGAACATGGCAGGTAAAAAAGTAATCGTACGTACACTTGATATCGGAGCAGATAAGCAGGTAGATTACTTCAACCTGGATCACGAAGAGAACCCGGCTATGGGATACCGTGCAATCCGTATCTGCTTAGACAGAAGAGATATCTTCCGTACACAGCTTCGTGCACTGTTACGTGCCAGCGCTTATGGTAATATCGGAATTATGTATCCAATGATTATCTCTGTAGATGAAGTAAAAGAAATCAAGAAGATCGTAGAGTCTATCAAGGCAGAACTGACAGAAAAAGGAATCGAGTATGGTAATGTAGAACAGGGTATCATGATCGAGACACCTGCAGCAGTTATGATCAGTGACCTTCTGGCAGAAGAAGTAGACTTCTTCAGTATCGGAACAAACGATCTGACCCAGTATACACTGGCAATCGACAGACAGAACAGTAAACTTGACAACATCTACGATGCACATCATCCGGCAGTACTCCGCATGATCCAGAAGACGATCGAAAATGGACACAAGGCAGGATGCTGGGTTGGTATCTGTGGAGAACTCGGAGCAGACATGACTCTGACAGAGACATTCCTTAAGATGGGAATCGACGAATTATCCGTATCACCAACATTCGTACTCCCAATCAGAAAACTGATCCGCGAGATGAGCACAAAATAAGAATGATTCAAGTTATGAATCAAATTATTATTCGCTTGAATTTTATTGCGTAAGAAAGTGATTCAGGCGAGAAGGGTGTTCCTTTTGAACAGCAATCCAAATATAAATGTGATTGGAGTTAATTAGCTGTTGCGAGGGAGAGTAATCTGTATTATAATATCTGAGAAAAGAAGATTCTTCGGGGCAGGGTGCAATTCCCAACCGGCGGTAAAGTCCGCGAACTGATTTAAAAAAATGACTGTTCAGTAATAACAGGACAGGTATCAGAAAAAATCAGCCGATCTGGTGAAATTCCGGAACCGACAGTAAAGTCTGGATGAGAGAAGGATGATGCGATAATTGCAGAATTAATATTTGAAAAATCATAGCCCCGGTACTTCAAGTGCCGGGGTTTTTGCTGTAAGTGACAGGAGAGATGATATACCAACGTGTACATCCACTTTCTAAGATGCAGGATTATTTCAAATAAATTACAAGTGACAATTTGCTAATCGCATGGTTCGAATTAAGAAGTTTCTTCCTTTAGAAATTTATAAGTTTAAAGGAGAAGAAAGATGAGTACAGAAGTAATGGCAAAACAAAATGAAAGAAACAGAAACAAGATCAGAACGATGGCACAGATCGGTATGCTCTCAGCAATTGCAACCGTATTGATGCTGTTCGAGATCCCGCTTCCATTTGCACCATCGTTTTACGAGATTGACTTTAGTGAAGTACCGATCCTGATCGGAAGCTTTGCAATGGGGCCGCTCGCAGGAGCTGCAATAGAATTTATCAAGATTTTATTAAACTTTGCAATCAACGGAACCTTAACAGCAGGAGTCGGTGAAATCGCAAACTTCCTGATTGGATGTTCCCTGGTCGTGCCGGCAGCAATGATATACCGCAAAAAACACACCAGAAACGGTGCCCTGCTTGGCATGGTGACAGGAACCGTCTTCATGACCATAGTCGGATGCTTCATGAACGCCTACATCCTGCTTCCGGCATACGCCAAAGCCTTCGGAATGCCACTCGATGCACTGGTAGGAATGGGGACAGCAGTCAACAAACATATCACAGACATCAAGACATTTGTGATTCTGGCAGTAGGACCGTTTAATCTGCTGAAAGGAACATTGGTGTCATTGATAGTGTTCCTGGTTTATAAAAAAATAAGTCCGATCTTAAAAATGAATGCGTAGGATGGCTGTTTAATATACTATTTCATTGTGTTCATTGTGGCCTCCCGGTCCAGGTCTTATACCAAGGCATACGCAAGGACCGGGAATCCAATCCAAATTAATGTATTAAACAGCCACAATTTATTCTGCCGGACAAATCTCCACCCAATACCCATCCGGGTCATTGATAAAGTAAATACCCATCTCAGGATTTTCAAAACAGACACAATCCATTTCCTTATGGAATGCAAGCGCCGCATCCATATCATCTGTCTGCATAGCCAGATGAATCTCGTTATCTCCAAGATCATAAGGTCTGTCCATATCACGAAGCCATGTAAGCTCTAATTTGTGCGGGGTAGTATCATCGCCTAAGAAGACAAGCTTAAAACTTCCGTCATCTGCAACCGTTTCTTTCGTAACTTTCAGTCCAAGAGCTTTTTTGTAGAACTCAATAGACTTATCAAGGTCAGCAACATTGATGTTATTGTGATAAAAAGTGAATTTCATAAGTATTCCTCCTGATAAAATAATGAATTATAATTGTCAGACAATATGTACAGACAGCCGGTATCTTTAGTGTTATTATTTATGATACCTAAGTATGCAATAGAAGATGCCGATGGCAGATCCTATGTATTACCTTATGTTTCTGAGTATAACATGAGTAGCAGAAGAAAAAAAGATGTGTTATACTTAAAGATACTGAATAATAATAACAATGTAACATAAAAAAGTGTGAAATATAGAAAGGGAGCGCTTATGATAATAGAGACAAACAGCGAAAAAGAGACATGGGATCTTGGCTTTAGGCTGGGTGAAAAGGCCTGCGCTGGACAGGTGTATACACTGGTGGGAGATCTTGGAGTAGGAAAGACTATATTTACCAAGGGACTTGCCAAAGGACTGGGAATAGAAGAACCGGTCAGCAGCCCGACATTTACTATTGTGCAGATCTACGAAGAAGGAAGACTTCCTTTTTATCATTTTGATGTGTACAGAATCGGTGATGTGGAAGAGATGGATGAGATTGGTTACGAAGATTATATCTATGGAGAAGGCGTAAGCCTGATCGAGTGGGCGAATCTGATTGAGGAAATATTGCCGGAACATTATACAGAGATTAAAATAGAAAAGGATCTGGAAAAAGGATTCGATTACCGGAGGATTACGATATGCGAATATTAGCATTAGACAGCTCAGGCCTGGTTGCCAGCGTAGCTGTAGTAGAAGACGGGGCAATGGACGACCAGGTCGTTGCCGAATATACAGTTAATTATAAAAAGACACACTCCCAGACATTGCTTCCAATGCTGGATGAGATTGTAAAGATGACAGAGATGGATCTTAACACCGTTGATGCAATCGCGGTTGCAGGCGGACCGGGATCGTTTACCGGGCTTCGTATAGGATCAGCAACAGCGAAGGGGCTTGGACTGGCACTTAAGAAACCACTGATTCATATTCCTACATTAGAAGGCCTTGCATATAATCTGTGTGGAATAACAGATATCGTATGCCCGATCATGGACGCAAGACGCGGACAGGTATATGCGGGTATCTATGAATTTAAGAATCAGGAGATTCAGGTACTGGAAGATCAGATGGCAGTTCCGATCGAAGAATTGGGAGAAAAACTGAAGAAATATCTGAAAGAAGGAAGAAGAGTAACATTCCTCGGGGATGGAGTGCCTGTGCATAAGGCAAAATTAACAGAAGAGATCCTTCCGGAAGAAAATATTACATTTGCTCCGGCGAATATGAACCGTCAGAGAGCCGCATCCGTAGGAACACTGGGAATGCAGTATTATAAAGCAGGAAAAACAGAAAGTGCAATAGAGCATCAGCCGGATTATCTCCGCGTGTCTCAGGCAGAAAGAGAACGGAAGGAGAGACTTGGACATGTATAGATTTCAATGTGATTATACAGAAGGTGCGCATCCGGCAATTATGCAGCGCATGGTAGAGACTAATTTTGAACAGACAAATGGATATGGACTGGATCCATATTGTGACAGCGCGAGAAAAAAGATAAAAGATTTATGTGAATGCCAGGAGGCAGATGTGCATTTTCTCGTGGGAGGAACACAGACGAATACAACAGTGATCAGTGCAGCACTTCGTCCATATCAGGGAGCAGTTGCGGCTGTCAGTGGACATATCAATGTACATGAGACAGGAGCGATAGAGGCGACCGGCCATAAAGTTATGCCACTTCCAAGTGAGGATGGAAAGATCAGCGCCGCACAGGTAGATGAACTGTGCCATGCGCACTGGACGGATGGAAGCCAGGAACATATGGTACAGCCAGGTATGGTATATATTTCTCATCCGACAGAAAATGGAACATTGTATACAAAAAAAGAACTGATGGATCTTTATGAAGTGTGTAAGAAATACGACATCTACCTCTTCCTTGACGGGGCAAGACTCGGATACGGACTGATGGCAGAAACAAATGATATTACACTTGCAGATCTTGCAAAGTATACAGATGTATTTTACATCGGCGGAACCAAAGTGGGAGCATTGTTTGGTGAGGCAGTCGTGATCACAAATGATGCACTGAAAAAAGATTTCCGTTATATGATCAAACAGAACGGCGGCATGCTCGCAAAAGGACGTCTTCTGGGAATCCAGTTCGATACACTGTTCACGGATGATCTGTATTTTAAGATTTCTGCACGGGCAGATGAGTTTGCCATGAAGCTTAGAAAAGCATTTACAGACAAGGGCTACGGTCTTTTGTATGATTCCTATACGAACCAGCAGTTCCCGGTGATCCCGGATGCAGATCTTGAAAAGTTAAAAGAAAAGTATGTATTCGAGTTCTGGAGCAAGGTGTCAGAGTCAGAAAGTGCCGTAAGATTCTGTACAAGCTGGGCGACAAAGCCGGAAGCTGTAGAGGCACTTATCAGGGACATAGAAGCATGTTAGACATACGAAGAGCGCAACAGGAAGACCTTCTGGGACTGGCGGTTCTGGAAAAAGAAATATTTTCAGATGCGTGGAGTGAAAAAAGCCTGTTGGAGACATGGAATCAGAAAAATGCAGAGATTTTTATCGCAAATAATGCGCAAAAAGAAGAAGTAAAAGACAGATGCCGGATTGCAGGTTATGTGATCTTTTATTATGTGCTGGATGAAGGAGAAATCGCGAGAATAGCGGTATCCCCTGACATGCGTCGCTGCGGTGCTGCCACACAGATTTTCCGGTTCCTTAAGGAATTCTGTAAGAAAAAAGAAATAAAAAAAATCATGCTGGAAGTCCGGGAAAGTAATGAACCTGCAAGAGCATTTTATAAAAAATGCGGATTTACAGAAGATGGAATCAGAAAGAATTATTATGAAAATCCAAAAGAAAATGCAGTATTAATGTCAATAATACTGGACTAGAGCGTGTCTGCGAAATCATTTCTTAAAGATACACTCTAAACAATGGAAATTCTTACAACACTTTCCACTAGGCAGTACAGAAGTGGAAAGCTATAATATAGGCGTATCCGAAGAAAAAGTGTGACTACAGGAGGAATGGTATGCGCCAGTTTGTAGAACAGACAAGAGAAACAAAAGAATTAATACAGATCATATGTAATAAATGCGGTAAGAGGATTCCTGTTATACAGGGGGTTCCCCGTGAGGATGTCTTAAGTATAGATAAAAGATGGGGATATTTTTCTGAAAAAGATAACAGGATAGATCATTTTGACTTATGTGAAGAATGTTACGATGAACTGACAGCCGGATTTAAGATCCGGCCGGATAATATAGAAAGATGCCAGGATTGCAGGAGCGTGTAGCGCGGAACAATCCGCAGGTATCGAAGCTGTGGACTTTTGACCCCGGCATCAGAGAAATATAAAAATAGAAATAGAGGAAAATTATGTTAGATGTATGTTTGTTAGGAACAGGAGGGATGATGCCGCTGCCATACCGGTGGCTGACATCCCTGATGGTTCGATATAATGGCAGCAGTCTGTTAATTGACTGTGGAGAAGGCACACAGATTGCAGTAAAAGAAAAAGGATGGAGCTTTAAACCAATCGATGTCATCTGTTTTACTCACTATCACGGGGATCATATCAGTGGACTTCCGGGACTGCTCCTTACTATGGGAAATGCAGACCGTACTAAGCCGCTTACACTAATCGGACCAAAAGGACTGGAGCGGGTAGTGAATTCACTGCGTGTAATCGCACCAGAACTTCCATTCCAGATTAAATACAAAGAAATCACAGAGCCGGAGCAGACATTCGAGATGAATGGTTACCGGCTAAAAGCATTTCGGGTCAACCACAATGTAATATGCTATGGCTATACCATGGAAATTGACCGTGCCGGCAAATTCGATGTGGAAAGGGCAACGGCGTCCAATATTCCGCAGAAATACTGGGGATTATTGCAAAAAGGTGAGACAGTAGAGACGCAGAGACATGTCTACACACCGGATATGGTACTTGGACCGGCAAGAAAAGGGATTAAGCTTACATATTGTACAGATACAAGACCGACAGAGTCGATCAGGGAAAATGCAAAAAATTCAGATCTGTTCATATGTGAAGGTATGTACGGGGAAAAAGATAAACAGAAAAAAGCCAAAGAATACAAACACATGACTTTTTATGAAGCAGCACAGCTTGCAAAAGATGCACAGGTAAAAGAGATGTGGCTGACACACTACAGTCCGTCACTTACCAAGCCGGAGGAATACATGGATGATGTTAAAGCAATATTCCCGAATTCGATCGCTGCAAAAGATAAAAGATCTGTAGAACTGGTATTTGAGGATTAGGAGGAAGAACATGAGCGAGACAAAAGACGTATTAATACTGGCGATTGAAAGCTCCTGCGATGAGACAGCGGCAGCAGTCGTAAAAAATGGAAGAGAAGTATTGTCCAATGTGATTTCTTCGCAGATTGCACTGCATACTCTTTATGGGGGCGTTGTGCCGGAGATCGCATCCAGAAAACATATAGAAAAGATCAACCAGGTGATTGAGGAAGCACTAAAAGAAGCAGATGTTACCCTTGAGGATATTGATGCAATCGGTGTTACTTATGGACCAGGGCTGGTAGGTGCACTGTTAGTAGGTGTGGCGGAAGCAAAAGCTATCGCTTACGCAGCAGGAAAGCCACTGGTAGGTGTACACCATATAGAAGGACATATTGCGGCCAATTTTATTGAACACAAAGAACTGGAGCCGCCATTCTTTTCACTGGTTGTATCCGGAGGACATACACACCTGGTGCGTGTAAAAGACTACGGAAAATTCGATATTATCGGAAGAACCAGGGACGATGCGGCAGGAGAAGCATTTGATAAAGTAGCCCGTGCGATCGGACTTGGATATCCCGGTGGACCAAAGATTGATAAAGTAGCAAAAGAAGGAAATCCGGATGCCATAGCATTTCCACGTGCAAATGTAGAAGATGCGCCTTATGATTTTAGCTTCAGTGGATTAAAATCAGCCGTATTAAATTATATCAATGGATGCAAGATGAAAGGCAAAGAGTACAATCAGGCAGACATAGCAGCGTCTTTCCAGAAAGCAGTTACCGATGTACTGGTTGCAAAAGCCATGCATGCAGTAGAAGAGTACAAAGTAGATAAATTTGCCATAGCAGGCGGAGTTGCATCCAACAGTGCACTACGTGCGGCCATGAAAGAAGCATGTGAAGAAAGAGGCGTGAAGTTTTATTACCCGTCTCCGATCTTCTGTACGGATAATGCAGCGATGATCGGTGTGGCAGCCTATTATGAATATATGAATGGAACCAGAAGTGGATGGGATCTGAATGCAGTTCCGAATCTGAAGCTTGGTGAGCGCTAATCAGGTGAATTAAGGCAGGGAAGAGCAAATGAAAAAGAGATGCGTGGCAATTGTGCTTTCGGCAGGACAGGGAAAAAGAATGGGAACATCTATTCAGAAGCAGTATATTGAACTGTGTGGAAAACCAATTATTTGTTATTGCCTGGAAGCATTTGAAAAATCAGAGATTATTGATGATGTGATCATGGTGGCCGGAGCCGGACAGGAAGATTATGTGACGGAAGAGATTGTGAATAAATATCACTTCGGAAAAGTACGTGCAGTAGTTCCGGGTGGTAAAGAACGCTACGATTCTGTCTGGAATGGATTAAAGGCTATCCGTGACGGTATGGCAGGAGAAGAGGCAAAAGAAGGCTACGTGTATATTCATGATGGCGCCAGACCGTTTGTAGACGAAGAAATTATAAAGAGAGGTTATACATGTGTGGAAGAAAACCGTGCATGTGTTGCTGGTATGCCAAGTAAGGATACAGTAAAGATCGTAGACGAAAATCAGTGCGCAGTTACTACGCCTGTACGCAAATATGTATGGATCATACAGACCCCGCAGGTATTCGAAACAGCACTTATTACACAGGCGTATGAGAAGCTGATGAAGCATGACCGTGAAAATGTAACAGACGATGCCATGGTAGTGGAGCAGGAAATGCAGATACCTGTAAAGCTGTTTGAAGGCTCTTATTGTAATATTAAGATTACGACACCGGAAGATCTGGAGACAGCGAAAGGATTTATTGAAAGTATATAAGAACTGTCTCTTTTGATCTGATACCACGAATTGCCTGACGGCTATGCTTTGGGAATAGTCTTTTTGTGAGCACAGTAAACAAATCGTAATAGCCAGGCAATTTATGGCATCGTCACATAGGGCATGTCGGGAAAGACATTCATACAATCTATATGTCCCGCTTTGTGGTATATTTTGGCTTCGTTCGGTTGACGTAGCCCACTATGCCGTCCTCATTCAGACAAAATCACACACAAATTGTGACATACATCTTGCGGGAAGCATTTTTCAGACATACTCGAACTAATATACTCTGAAATAGAAATGTATACATATGTCAGAAATACCTGAAAATAAGAAAAATAGAAAAAATAAAAAAAGTTTGAAAAAAGTGTTGACGACAGTGAAAAGCTGTGCTAGAATACATCTTGTCGCTGAGGTGATGCGGAAGCGGCAGACAAGTAAATAGATGGAGAGGTATCGAAGTGGTCATAACGAGGCGGTCTTGAAAACCGTTTGTCCGAAA
>ERZ826242.596-NODE-596-length-50976-cov-6.255749_pt1 | contig 50976 bp, 48 predicted proteins | sample MGYA00519871_ERZ826242 | MGnify/ENA primary metagenome ERZ826242 (study PRJEB31778, sample SAMEA3449226) | human gut metagenome | biome: human gut; feature: human-associated habitat; material: faeces | place: United Kingdom | collected 2010/2012 ... | reverse complement strand
CTACTTCTTGCTTCATGGAGTCGCGGACCAGATCTTATACCAAGGCATACGCAAGAACCGGGAATCCAACCCAAATTAATGTATTAAACAGCAATTACATCTTCTTTATAACTTCCGTCACCAGTTTCGCAAAATCCACCGCCACGCGGTCTGCGGTTTCCTGTACTTCTGCGTGGTTTAGTTTTTCTTTGCTGACTCCTGCTGCCATGTTGGTGATGCAGGAGATTCCGCATACTTCCATTCCCATGTGTCTTGCTGCCATAGCTTCGCATGCGGTGCTCATGCCGACTGCGTCTGCGCCCCAGCTTCTGACCATGCGGATTTCTGCCGGTGTCTCATAGTTTGGTCCGGTCAGCTGTACATATACACCTTCTTTTAGCTCTATTCCACAGTCTTTTGCGCTTTCTCTTATTATATCTTGTATTCTTCTGCTGTATACTTCACTCATATCAGGAAATCTTGTTCCAAGTTCTTCTATATTTGGTCCGATCAGCGGGCTTGGTACTGCTGTTGTAATATGATCGGTGATCATCATGAAATCTCCCGGTTTAAATGATGGATTCACACCGCCGGCTGCGTTGGTAAGGAGAATCTTTTTGGCTCCCATCACACCCATCAGTCTGGTTGGGAGTACTACGTCCTGCATCGGATAACCTTCGTAATAATGTACTCTTCCCTGCATTAATACAACCGGGACTTCTCCTACGTATCCGAATACGAATTGTCCTTTGTGTCCCTGTACTGTGGATACCGGGAATCCTTCGATTTCTATATATTTTACAATTTTTTCAATCTTGATTTTTTCCGCATAATCTCCGAGTCCCGATCCAAGGATCACTGCTTTTTCCGGCCTAAAATCTGTTTTTTCTCTTATACTTTTCAGGCATTTGTCTAATTTTTTATACATATATGTCCCACCTTTTTATTTACCATTTTATTCTGTATTCATCACTACGATATAAGCGCAAAGAATACAATTCCTTTTCACATCATAATCTCTTTAAGATTCTTTCCTTCACCGCATCATCTGCGAATGCCACATCCACTGCATTTTTCATCATAAGACGGATCTCTTCATCTGTGATTCCATAGGTTTTCTGGATAAATGCCAGTTCTTTTGTAAGTGTTGTGTTACTTACTGTGCGGTTGTCGGTGTTTACTGTTACTTTCAATCCATTATCCAGGAATTCGCGCATTGGATAGTCTTTTGTGCTTTCTACTGCTTTTGTCTGAAGGTTGCTGACCGGACACATTTCGATACCGATTCCTTTTCTTTGCAGTTCTTTTTGTACCTCCCTGTGTCCACGCATTGCGATTCCATGTCCGATTCTTCCGGCTCCTGCTTCTACTGAGTCCAGGATGTTCTGCACACTTCCGCATTCTCCTGCGTGCAGGGTAAATGGCATGCCAAGTTTTTTGGTCTCTTGAAATAATTCCATGAATTCTGACATGGGATATAACGCCTCAGCTCCTGCCAGATCCGCTGCGCATACGCCGTATCCCAGATATTCTCTGGCGGTGCGGATCATACGTCGGTTTTCCTCTTCGCTGTGATGACGCATGGCACATGTGATCACACCATATTCGATTCCAAAATCTTTTTTTCCTTTTTCAAGTCCTGCCAGCAGTGCTTCGATTACTTTTGCACAGTTCATATCCTCTGTTTCTGACAAAAGTGGTGCGAAACGGATCTCTGCATAGCAGACATTTTCCTGCTTCATGCTCTTTAGTACATCATATCCAGCTTCACTAAGGCCTTCCTCGTCCATGATACATTTCCCCGGAAGGTCGAATTTTTCCAGATATTCATTCAGGCTTCTGCAATCGTCTGACACACTGAGTTCACTTTGTGATACCTTTCGATTCAGTCTTCTTTCTATAAATTCCCGGCTCAGTGATCCATCCAGATGGCAGTGTAACTCCACCTTGGGAAGCACTGTTAATTTATCTCTTGTCATATGTTTTTACTCCTTACTATACCAGCTATTCTTATGTCCTTACTGTCAGTTGTGTAGTCTCTGTCATAAGTCAGATCTTTCCTTACTCTTTCTCTCTGAAATCTACATCCTTTATTTCAGATTCCCTGGCCCAAATCCCAGCGGCAACAGCTCCTTTAATGTGTAGATATCATAATGTTCCGTATCTGTTGCAAGAATAATCTCGAATTTATCCGGGTCACAGAACTCCATCATCACCTGTCTGCATACGCCGCATGGTGGTGCGTACTCGGTCAGGACTCCGTCTTTTCCTCCTACGATGCAGATTACGCGAAAATCTTTCACACCCTCACTTACGGCTTTGAAAAATGCTGTCCGTTCTGCACAGTTTGTTGGTGTATAGGCTGCATTTTCTATATTGCAACCAGTGTATATGGTTCCATTTTCTGCCAGAAGTGCTGCTCCTACCTTGAATCCTGAATATGGTGTATAGGAGTATTTAAGCTGTTCGATTGCTGTCTTGATCATATCTTTCGTAATATCCTGAATTGTCATTTTTTCTGTCTTACTCATCTTGTTTTCCCCACTTTTATTATATGTCTGATTTCATGCATTCAATGATGTGGATGTTCCTGTATTCTTTATACTCTGAACACCACTTTACATATATCATAAGATTCTTCCCTCGAAAGCTTTCTTCAAATATCTTTGATGCATTCCTATCTGTCAGCAGCGATCAGATTTCTCACTGCCCCCACTGCTGTGCGCACTGCCATATCTGTATCATGTACCACCGGATTATATAACCCCAGTTTTTCCCGTTCCTGATTGGCCATTACAAGGAAGCAGGCTCCGGCTCTTACATGCAGTTTTCCTGCTACGATAAAAAGTGCGGCTGATTCCATCTCTGAAGCCAAACAGCCCATTTTCTTCCAGGCTTCCCATTTGTTCATAAGTTCATAACCTGCCGGCATTGCTTCTGGTTCATGCTGTCCGTAGAACGCATCCTTGGACTGGACAACTCCGGTGTGATAATCGCAGTTATTTTCTCGTGCTGATCGTACCAGTGCATTGGTTACATCAAAGTCTGCAACTGCAGGATATTCAATTGGTGCATATTCTTTACTGGTTCCTTCCATGCGGATTGCTCCCGTTGCTATGACAATATCCCCGCTTTTTACTTCCGGATGCATGCCCCCGCATGTACCGATTCTTACAAATGTATCTGCACCGCACCGGTAGAGTTCCTCCATTGCAATTGCTGCGGACGGTCCTCCGATTCCAGTCGATGTCACACTGACCTTTTCACCATCCAACATGCCTGTATATGTCGTGAATTCCCGGTTTACTGCAATCTTCTCTGGTTCTTCCAGATAGCTGGCAATCTTTTCACATCTTCCCGGATCTCCAGGCATGATCACATAACGTCCTACTTCTCCTTTGGCTACCTGTATATGATACTGTCTGTTTGCATCTTCTGAATAATTTTTCATACGAATCCTTCCTTTCCAGCCATCATAAGCTCATAACGCCTTAATTGTTCCAGTGATTCTTCTGCCAGAGTGTAATTGTAATATCTTTTTTTCTTATTTTATCACAAAATTTATCTAAAATCGCTATACATGTCTGACGTATTGTTATAATTTTTACATTTCACCGTCCAATTATTACATGTTACTTTTCTTCCTTCTCAAATGACCTATAATCTACAAAACTTGCTATTGGCACTATATAGCACACTAAAACTAACACAATGAGGTGATAATTATGATTCATGTTGCACTTTGCAATAATGATGCTTCTTATATATCCGAACTCGAATCCCTGTTACATGGCATTGCCATGCAGGAAAAGCTTATGATACATACAGACATCTTTTATAACGGAACAGAACTGGAAGAAAAATTCCGGACAGGCGCTGATTATCCGCTGATCATTCTGGACGCCGATACAGAGCCCGGCGGTTTGCTCACTGCAAAAAAGCTTCGAAATGCCGGGGTCGATTCTCTGATCCTGTTCATTTCTCATTCCGGTATATATTTCCGGGAATTATTTGAAATCGGAGTCTTCCGCTTTTTAGAAAAGCCGCTGGATTCTTCCTTGTTCCAGAGATATTTTATGGACGCTGTCGAAAGGATTCACAAAGAAGGAAAATATTTTCTCTTCAAACGCGGACGCCAGATGCAGTTGATCCGTATCCGGGATATCCTGTATTTCGAAAGCAACCGGCGTAAAGTTATCCTTCATAAGCTGGATGGAAAGAAAATGGACTTTTACGGCAAGTTAAATGATGTTGAACATGAGATTTTGAAGCTGGAAGCCCCGTTTCTTCGTACACATCAGTCCTTTCTTGTCAATTGTAATTATATATTTGGCTGGAAATCTTCCAAGCTTCAATTAAACGGGGGCATCCAGATTCCGGTAAGCGAAGAGCAGAAAAAGAGAATCCGCGGACAGTTAAAATATTTTACACGCAGAGATCCATGATGCAGGATATTCCTCCTGCATTACAGATTATATTTCGTCTTGATATCGATGCCTGTATACAGATATTCTTTTTCCGGATACAGCCCGTTCAGTAAAATATCCACAAGAATTCTAGGCGGTCTGTATCCCTGTTCAAATCCATTCTGATCGATCAGGAAATCCGCAGTCCCCTCTTTTAACAATGCCTCATTTTTGGCTGTCTGGTCATAGATAACAACATACGGCCGCTGCTCGACTCCCAGCTTTTTAAATGCCTGCACGATTCCTTCCTGTCCTCCTGATACGACAAAGATTCCGTTGATTCCGGATATGCTCATCATTGCATTTTCAATTATGCGTTCTACTTCTTCTGCATTATTGAAGCTTCCCTGCACACCTGCGATCTCAAGCTTCGGGGAAATGTTCTTTATCTCTTCTACGAATCCATCCACACGGGAATTATTCAACATACTGCTGAAATATCCTGTAATAACAAGAATTTTTCCGACACCTCTTGTCATCATCCCAAATAATCCTGCTGCCGTCTGTCCGCTTAATTTATTATCCATTCCGACAAAACAGCATCTCCTGGTTCCTACGATATCCGAGTTAAATGTTACTACCGGGATCTTCTTCTCATTCACCAGCCAGTTCAGCTTTTCCCTGACAGCTTCTGTATCTACCGGCATAAGTGCAAGTCCCTGGATGCCTTCTTTGACCAGCTCATCAATTGCACGCAGCTGATCATCTTCCCTTACAGAAGCATTCTCTTTAACCAGGACTTCCATACCAAGCTCTTCCAGTTCTTTTTTTCCGGTCTGAATCCCACGATTTACTTCCAGCATAAACGAAGATCCCGATAACTGCGTTACGATTCCGATTTTCTTTTTACCTGATGTGTTCTTTTGTCTTTTTCTTGATTTGTGCACATATCCCATCTCTTCTGCGGTTTTTTTCACCATTTCCGCCACTTCCGGATTGATTCTTCCCCGGTTATTCAGTGCCCGGTCTACGGTTCCTCTGGATACGCCCGCTCTTTCTGCAATCTGCTGTATTGTTACTGCCATATTCTTTTTCCTCACTAATTCATAATCTGTATATAATAGTATCACACACGCAAAAAGCACGCAATATTGCATTGCGTGCTTTTCATATTTTGTAATCTTATACAATTATACCGTTCATAAATGACTTCTTTATCCCGGCTTTCTTGTCATATTGCATAACAACAGCTATTATTTTTTTACATTAAATGCTGCTTTTCCAGGATATACAGCACTTGCTCCAAGCTCTTCTTCGATTCTCAGTAACTGGTTGTATTTTGCAACTCGTTCTGATCTTGAAGGTGCTCCTGTCTTGATCTGGCAGGTGTTCAGTGCTACTGCAAGATCTGCAATTGTTGTATCTTCTGTCTCTCCAGAACGGTGAGATGAGATTGCTGTGTATCCGGCTTTGTGAGCCATCTTGATTGCTTCTAACGTCTCTGATACAGATCCGATCTGGTTTAGCTTGATAAGAATTGAGTTACCGCATCCAAGTTCGATACCTTTGGAAAGTCTCTCTGTGTTCGTTACGAACAGGTCATCACCAACCAGCTGTACTTTGTCTCCAAGCTCGGCTGTCAGTTTCTGCCATCCTTCCCAGTCTTCTTCATCTAGTGCATCTTCGATAGAGATGATCGGATATTTATCTACCAGTTTCTTCCAGTGCTCAATGAGTTCTTCAGAAGTGAATTTTGTACCTGCCTTTGGAAGTACGTATTCGCCCTTCTTTTCACCTTTCCACTCAGATGATGCTGCATCCATAGCAATCATAAAGTCTTTTCCAGGCTCATATCCTGCATCTTTTACTGCATCTAAGATATACTGGATTGCTTCTTCATCAGATGCAAGATCCGGTGCGAATCCACCTTCATCACCTACGGAAGTTGCAAGTCCTTTTGATTTTAATAATGCTGCCAGTGCGTGGAAGACTTCTGCACACCAGCGGAGTGCTTCTTTGAAGCTTGGTGCTCCTACAGGCATGATCATGAATTCCTGTACGTCAACTGTGTTGGCTGCATGTGCACCACCATTTAATATATTCATCATAGGTACCGGAAGTCTGTTACCATTTACTCCACCTAAGAAACGGTAAAGCGGAATCTCAAGTGCATTTGCTGCTGCACGTGCACTTGCAATGGATACTGCAAGGATTGCATTTGCTCCTAAGTTGGATTTATCTTTTGTTCCATCTGCTGCGATCATTGCTGCATCTACTGCATAGATGTCTGATGCATCTACACCTTTCAGCGCATCATTGATTACTGTATTTATATTTTCTACGGCTTTTACTACACCTTTTCCACCGAAGCGTGATTTGTCTCCGTCACGAAGCTCCAGTGCTTCAAACTCTCCTGTAGATGCACCACTTGGGGCTGCTCCTCTTCCTACAGTTCCGTCTAACAGGTATACTTCTGCCTCTACTGTCGGATTACCTCTCGAATCAATAATCTCTCTTCCAATAACCTTCTCAATTGCTAAAAAATTCTCCATGTCAAGATCCTTTCCCATGGAACCACTTCTGCCTCTCTTGCTCAGGGATGAGACAGAAGGAGTCTGCCATGATTTATTCACACGATAGTTAGATTCTTCTAACTATCGTTAGCATAGCATAACAGCAAGAGTAAATCAAGAAGAATTTGCGAATCAAAAATGAGAAAAATAACCATTAGTCCTTTTTACAAAAAAAAGACGGCAACCAGAATTTTTCTGATCACCGCTCAAAAGGATATATATGTATGTCGGATTTTTCAATTATGAAACTAAATCACCCGGGACAGATAAAAAGCCGCTTTTCACGTCCCCACTGGCTTTAGCAAAGAGCTTTTCCAAGTGCCTGGCAAGCTGCTACTGCTTCATCGTCTGGTGCTTCATTCGCCAGTACGCAGTCACATGCAAGAACAGCTCCGTCGCCTTTGCATGTCTCTTCCCATGTTCTCATCCATTCTCCGTCTCCCCAACCGTAAGATCCGAAGAGTGCGATCTTCTTACCGCTAAGTTTTCCTTCACAGTCTGAGAACATTGGCTCGAATTCGCTGTCTTCCAGTTCTTCAGCTCCCATAGCAGGGCATCCGAATGCGATTGCATCGTATGCATCCATCTTGTCTGCACCAAATTCTGCTGCTGTTAAGACATCAACTTCTGCTCCTGCTGCCTTTGCGCCTTCTGCTACTTCGTTAGCCATTGCCTCTGTGTTACCTGTTCCACTCCAATATACTACTGCTATTTTACTCATTGTTTTTTACCTCTTTCATAAAATATTTATATGTCAGGCAGCTACTGTAAGCTGCAAAACACTTCTGCCCTGCTGCCAGAGACGCATATAGACATCTCTGCACTTTTTATATTTTGCAAATGTTTTCTGGCATTCGCACTCATCGCAATATACTTTCCAGCATCCCACACATTTGAAGTTGCGTCCCTGGTTCACGATGAATCCGATGACGTCTCCCAGTGGGTAATCCAGAAAAATCCCGATTTCATGTGGAAATTCATTATTTTCCCCGATTCTAGACTTTAACCGGTTCAATGCATATTCCACTTCCGTGCTTTCATAGCCATACTTTTTCAGGAACTTAAAAACTCCCGGCCGGTTCAGACTGACCTCAAGCTGTTTCTTTCGATAGACATATACCAGCACACGGTTTTCCTGTCTTCGTAATACATACAGACGAATTCCCTTTTCTTTCATACGCTGGTTCCAGAATGCGATCTGATCTTCCACATCTGTACCATCTGCAAATGTCATGTTAAATAAATTTGCTGATTTCATTGATGCCAGTGTTGCCGAACAATGTTCTATCAGGCACTTCTCAATCAGATATCGGTTTGCCATCTTAGTTTCTCCTAACATTTGTTAGATTTATCTAACATCTTATATCTGGATACTATATCATTCTTCTCCTGTTGTCAAGAATTATGTATAAAAAAAGAAGCTTAATGACATAAATACTCATTAAACTTCTCGGATTGTAAACATTTTTTGCAAAACCGTCTCATATGCATAATATTTCAAATACGGCTCTTTCTTATAATGCTTCTAACGCTGCATTAGATCCAACCAAAATCAAAACCATCTCTCTTCGTAACACTTCTGACGGATCTGGATTGACTTCTACATGCGCCCCGCTTTTAATTCCTACAACATTCACTTCATAGTTCCGGCGCACATCCAGTTCTTTCAAAGTTTTTCCGCTCCATTTAGCAGGCATTGGAGTTTCCACTATACTATAATCTGGAGATAGTGCAATCCAATCTGTAAAACTGGCTGACATAAGATTCTTTGCCAGACGGACTCCCATTTCTTTCTCCGGAAAAATGATGGTATCTACACCGATTTTCCTTAATACCGTTGCATGACGGTTATTTTTTGCTTTTGCAATCACGTTCGGTACTCCAATTTCCTTACACTCAAGTGCTGCCATAATACTTGCTTCCAGACTTTCTGCTTCAGCAATCACAACAGCGTCCAGATTTCTTGTTCCAAGAGATCTGATAAATTCTGGATCTCCAATATCTGCCTGCATCGCATATGGTACCGAATCAGCAATTCCGTTTACCCGCTCCATATCTTTATCTACAGCAATTACCTCACATCCCAGTTTTTGTAATTCTAATGCAATGCTTTCTCCAAAACTGCCCAGACCAAATACTGCAAATTGTTTCTTCATCTCTATTCCTCCTTATTACCCAATTATAATCTTTTCCGTTGGAAGTGTCCGCATCTTTTCTTTTAAATTCACCTTTCCTGTAAATAATAATGCAATGGTCATAGGGCCGACACGTCCTATATACATCAACAGCATCAGCACACACTTGCTTCCTATCCGTAAGTGTGGTGTCAGATCCTGCGAGAGTCCAACTGTTGCCATTGCAGATGCAGTCTCATACATGATTTTCTGAAATGAAATTGTATCCGGCTCAATAACAGCAACAAGTGTTATTCCTGTTATGTATATCCCTAATGCGAGCATAATTGCAACAAATGCTACATGAAAGTTTTCTTCATCCACTTTTCTCCGGAAACATTCAATATCATGACCTCCTCGAAGCATTGTATGAAATGCTAGAAATAAAAGCGCAAATGTTGTCGTCTTAAGACCACCTGCAGTTCCTCCTGGAGAACCGCCTATAAACATCAAAATAATATTAAAAAAACCAGTTTCTTCGTACATCCCAGACTGCTGAAATGTACTAAACCCAGCCGTTCTGGTTGTCACAGCCTGAAATGCGGAAGCCATCAATTTCTGTCTGATATTAAAATGCCCGATCGTTGCCGGATTATGATACTCCAGCGCAAAGTTCAAAACTGTCCCTGCCATCAATAAGAATACCGTTGTAACTATCGTTATTTTTGAATGTAACTTAAGTCTGGTAAACCACCATTTTCCGGGAATTTCCCGATGCCAGATCTTCTTTCCGTTATCAATCACATCATACCACACTGTAAAACCAATTCCGCCAAGGATAATCAACAACATTGTTGTAATATTAATCAAAGGGTCTGTTGCGTATCTTGCCAGACTGTCATCTCCAAGGATGTCAATTCCTGCGTTGCAAAATGCAGAAATCGAATGAAAAATTCCATACCAGATTCCTTTCATGACTCCATAGTCCCGAATAAATTGTATGGCGTAAAAAACGGCTCCAATTCCTTCTACTACTACTGTCCCAATCAAAATTTTACGTACCATGCCTACCAGACCACCGAGAGAATCCATATTATAAGCTTCTTGAATAACAATTCTCTCTTTTACTGTAATCTTTCTTTTCAAAAGCATAAAAAATGCAGTAATGCATGCAATTACGCCCAGTCCTCCAATCTGAATTAAAATCAGTAAAATTACTTTTCCTGTAATTGTAAATTGGTATTTGGGAACGATCGTAACCAATCCTGTCACACATACCGATGATGTTGATGTAAAAAGCGCATCCAGAAAACTGATCGGTTTTTTGTTAGATACCGGCAACCATAAAAGCACTGCTCCAAGAAAAATTACACTCAGAAAACCAACTGCCAGAATTTTCATGGTATTCCATCTGATATTTTGTTTTCTTGTTTTCTTCATTTATGTTCTTCCTCTTTCTGCTTTAATCTTCTCAAATTGATTATCTTTTAATCTACGCTTACACTCTGCAAAAGTCAACAGTTATTCTTCCTTAATTGAAATGAACAAGGACGGCTTTTGTCATCCCTGTTCATTTCTCTATCCATTATTTTTTAGATATTTTTTCATATTGTTTCTTTACTCATCGAGCAGATTCTGCATACTTCTAAGTCCAATGATTAGAGTGGATGTATTATGAAGTAATGCGGATGTTGTCGGCATGATGATACCTGCTACACCAAGTGCAATCAGTCCTGCATTAAATCCAACAATCGTGTGATAATTGTGGCTGATTCTCTTGATCAGACCGTTACTGATCTTCTTTAATGTAACCAGTTCTTTTAAGTTGTCTGCGCCAACTGTAATATCGGCAATTTCTCTTGCAATCTCCGCTCCATCGCTGATTGCGATTCCTACATTAGCGGCAGAAAGTGCCGGTGAATCGTTGATACCATCACCGATCATGATAACTTTACGTCCGGCTGCTTTTTCTCTTTCACAGAAGTCCGCTTTATCTTCCGGTAATACTTCTGCGTAATATTCATCTACACCAACACGCTTTGCAATAGCCTTTGCTGTACGTTCGCTGTCACCTGTCATCATGACAATTTTGCTAAGTCCGGCTTTTCGCAGTTCACGGATCACTTCTACTGCTTCATCACGCAGTGGATCTTCGATACAGATTACAGCTGCAAGCTTTCCTTCAATCGCCATATACAGATGTGAATATTCTTCCGGAAGGTTTTCAAATTTTTCTTCCATGCCTTCTGGTATTACTACATTTTCATCTTCAAACACAAAGTGATAGCTTCCGATTACGGCTTTCTTGCCTTCAATCTGTGTTGAGATACCGTGAGCGACAATATACTCAACTTTTGAATGCATTTCTTCATGATCCAGATGCTTTGCTTTTGCTGCGCTGACAACTGCTTTTGCCATAGAATGAGGGAAATGCTCCTCCAGGCATGCAGCAATACGAAGCAATTCATCTCCACTCATACCATTGAATGATACGACTTCTGCAACTGTCGGTTTTGCTTTGGTAAGTGTACCGGTCTTATCGAATACGATCGTATCTGCCTCTGCGACTGCCTCCAGGTATTTTCCACCTTTTACTGTAATCTTGTACATACCTGCTTCACGGATTGCAGACAATACAGAGATTGGCATTGCAAGCTTTAATGCACATGAAAAATCTACCATCAGGATAGACAGTGCTTTTGTTGCGTTTCTTGTAAGCAGATAAGTAAGGGCTGTACCGCCAAGTGAATATGGCACCAGTTTGTCTGCAAGATGTTCTGCACGGCTTTCCAGTCCGGATTTTAACTTCTCGGATTCTTCGATCATGGCTGCAATCTTTTCATAACGGCTGGAACCACCTACTGCTTTGACGTTAACTGTAACTTCGCCTTCTTCTACTACAGTTCCGGCATATACGTAGTTACCCTGTGCGCGTCTTACCGGTACAGATTCTCCTGTCAGGGAAGCCTGATTGATCATAGCTTCTCCCTCTGCAACTTCCCCATCGAACGGAATAACATTTCCCATGTGTACAACAACCTGATCGCCTGCTTTGATCTGGTTTGCCGGTACAAGAACAGCCTGACCGCCTGTCTTTAACCATACTTTCCCTACATTTAACGACATGGTTCTTGCAAGATCATCTACGGATTTCTTATGCGTCCACTCTTCTAAGAGTTCACCGATTCCAAGAAGGAACATAATGGATCCTGCTGTGCTAAAGTCATTTCTTAAGATAGATACGCCGATAGCTGTTGCATCCAGAACCGGAACTTCTATCTTTCTTTCCATCAGTGTCTTGATACCTTTCCAGATATATTTTGCAGACATAATGGTTGTATATGCTGCTGAGATCGGATATGGCAGTAAGAACTTTCTTCCATAGTGGAAGATGATCTTATTCACCAGTTTTTCCTGATACTCTGCATTCATCTTTCTTCCGGATGTTTCCAGTAATCCATTTGGAACTTCTACTTCTTCGTAATGGAATTTTCTAAGTCCTTCGATTACATCTTCTCTTTTTCCGGTATAATGAATCGTTGCATCCGCAGTTCTGTCATATACATCTGCGCGGAATACACCATCTATATTCTGTAAATAGAAAAGAAGAATATCTGCCTGTTCAGTAGTCATGCGCTTCTGCTCCATGTGAACACGGATTCTTCCTCTTATCTCATGTTTAATCTTAAATTTCATGTTTTGTCACCTCTGAATACAGGAAATTTTATATGTAATAATCTGTCTGACCCGCTTTGAACATTTTTACAATCTTTCAGGGTTTTTACAGGCAATATTTCTCCCACAAAAGCACCTGCAGAGTATCCGCAGGTGCTTTATTATATACCAAAGTATGCAAGAGAAATTGCCTCTTTTTCCCGGAGCGTGTCTTAAAATTGCTTTCTGCAAAATATATGTCACACACTAAACTATCCCAATCAGGCTCTGCAGGTATATTAACATTCTATTTTCTGAAGTACCTTATGCTTCTGTAGCTTCTTCTGTTGCTGCTTCAGCTGTTTCTTCTACTTCTGCTTCTTCTGTCTCTACTTCGCAAAAATCATCTACAACTTCTGCTTCTGCAGCTACTGCTCTGTCTTCGTTGATCTGTTTTGCTTCTGCCAAGATATCCCCTGCATTCTCCTGAACGTTAGTTGCTGTCTTCATTACACATGATTTTGCTCTTAATACAGCAGCTGTACAATTTGTGTATAATTTCTTTGCATCATCACTTGTTAAGATTTTGATTCCGGCTGTTCCAAAAGCTACTCCTGCTGCAAAAAGTCCTGGTTTTTTCCAATTGATATCTTTAATAGATTTTAACATAATTTGTTACCTCCGTTGTATTTTATTATTTTTTCATACATTACAAAAAAGACTTCCTTTATGTACTGACAGTCATTTTTCGTTTCTGCCAATTATAGCACTAAAGGAAGCCTTTTGCAAATGTTTATTTTTTATTGAAAATTCTTTATCAATAAGGTTTTTATACCAAAGTATGCAAGAGAAGTTGCCAGTGGCAAGTTCTCTGTATTATTTTTTCTATGATTGTACAGTTACGCTTCTTACTTTCTGTCCATCCACATAACCACAAGCCTTTAATCCTGCCAGAATGACTGCATTCCAGTTCTTTGCTGACAGATGCTGTATTGTATCATCATCTAATTCGATTGTACATGCATTCTGCATATCACAATCCGGATTGCAGGCAACCTTATACATATTTCTGCGGTTGATTGCTCCGATTTCTTCCAGCTTGTTAATCATTCTGTACACAGTTGCTGTGCCGATACTTGGATCAATCTTGGATGCGCGGTAATAGATTTCTTTGCAGCAGGAACAGTTCTCTTCCAGAATGATATCCAAAAGCATAAGCCGCTGCTTAGTGATCCTGCATCCGCTGGCTTTTAGTTTCTGTACAATCGCTTCTTTTGCCTTATCCATCTGTCGACCTCCTAACGTATCTTTCCTGCATCCTAGTTCGTAATGGATGCAACCTGAAAGCCTGCTTTTTCTACTGCTTTTTTCAGATCTGCATCTGCAATATCACGGTCATAGGATACTACTGCTTCTTTTTTCTTTAAGTCTACTCTCGCTGAAGCACCTTCGATCTCATTCAGTGCCTTTTTCACTGACTGTACGCAGTGATCACAACTCATACCTTCAATATGAACTGTCTTCTTTCCGATCACCGGATTCTTCAGTTCTTTATCATCGGTTTTAATGACACCAGTTCCGCCTCCGCAGCAAGGACAGTCACCTTTAAAATGTTTGATTGCTCCCTTCAGTGCGAAAACAAGAACAACAATTATAATTAATACGACTATAATATTTGCCATTTCTACATCCCTCTATTCTTTACTCCCGTCATCGTCCATGACGAACTGTTTGTCTCTTTTTTTCTCCTGACGTTTTTTGAACCAGAGAAATACCTGGTAAATAGAAACACCCACAATGTAAAGGACGATCACGATCGCAAACAGGTAGAACATAGAGCCTGTCGAATTGCCCATCCTTACCAGCTCCTTTATTTGCTATACATATTTTCGATCATCTTTTTCACTTCTTCAGGATCTGAACTGCAGCATCCACCGCCGCATCCACTGCATCCGGCACATCCGCCGCCACATCCCTGGATGACTCCATTTTTAAATCTCTTAATAATTCCGTATACCACATACGCGCAATATCCAAATATTAATGCTGCAATAATGATATTTGCTAAAATGGCTACCATGAAAACTGCCTCCTCCAAACGGAAAACCGGACGTATTCATCTACGTCCGGTTCGCTCTACTTATGCATTTACAGAACGTTTTGAATAAACTTTCTGATTCTTATATGGGTCCGGTCTGAATAACATAAACAGCATTACTGCTACTACTATGAATGCTACTACTGTACCAACTCCAAATCCGCCGCCAGTTACTAATGTACCGATCTGGTATACACAAAGTGTTACAAGATAAGCGAATACATTCTGGAACAGGATTGCAAACCAGAACCATTTCTTAGACTGCATCTGCTGTGCCATAGTTGCAATGGCTGCCAGACAAGGTGAATCTAACAGGTTGAATAACAGGAATGAGAATGCTGCTACTGCACTTGGGAACCATGTCTGAATTGCCTGAGCTACTGTTACAGTATCTTCTGACTGGCTCTCTGCTACGTTAGCAAGTACACCCATTGTTGAAACGATTGCTTCTTTTGCTGTGAATCCAGAAAGAGAAGCTGCTACTGGCTGCCACTCTCCAAATCCAAGTGGTGCAAAGATTGGTGCGATCACTCCACCGATTACAGCAAGTAAGCTGTCTGCACTGTCATCTACCATTCCGAATCCGCCGCCTGCAAATCCGAAGTTACCAAGGATCCACATTACTACTGTAGCAAGAAGCAGGATTGTTCCGGCTTTGATGATGAATCCTTTCAGTCTCTCCCATACGTGAAGAAGAACTGTCTTAACCTGTGGAATATGGTACTGTGGAAGCTCCATTACGAATGGTGCTGGTTTTCCTGAGAATGGTTTTGTCTTCTTCAGGATGATTGCTGCTACTAATACTGCTACGATACCTACGAAGTACATGATAGGTGCCATGAATCCACCTGCTGTGTAACTTCCTGTTGCGTAGCTTGTCATAACTCCACCCATCAGAGCGATAACTGGTAATTTAGCTCCACATGGGATAAATGTTGCTGTCATAATTGTCAGACGTCTGTCATTGTCCTGCTCAATGGTCTTAGAAGCCATGATTCCAGGAATACCACAACCTGATGAAATCAGAAGTGGGATGAAACTCTTACCAGACAGTCCGAAGTGTCTGAATACACGGTCCATAACGAATGCGATACGTACCATATATCCGCAGTCTTCCAGGATAGAAAGGAAGAGGAACAGGATAGCCATCTGAGGAACGAATCCAAGTACGGCTCCGAGACCACCGATGATACCGTCAACTACTAATCCTTCCAGAACACTGTTTACGCCGACTGATTCAAGTCCTTTTGATACAATATCCTGAATAGCACCTACGAATGTATCATTTGTCCAGTCTGTTACAATTGTACCGATTGTTGTTACGGAAATGTAGTAAACAACGAACATAACCGCGATGAAGATCGGGATACCAAGAATACGGTTTGTAACGATTCTGTCGATCTTATCTGATGTTGTTAATTTGTCTTTTCCTTTTTTTACAGTTGTGTCAACGATCTTCTGGATGAATTTGTAACGTTCATCTGTTACGATACTTTCCATATCATCGTCGTGTTTTGTTTCAAGATCTTTTCTGTCTTTGTCAACTGCCGCTTTTGCTGCTGCCGAAAGATTCATGCTTTCTACAACTTTGCTGTCGTTCTCAAGGAATTTAACAGCATACCATCTCTTCTTGTCTTCAGAGATAGAATCTGGGAGAACTCCTTTTACATTTGTGATAGCTTCTTCCAGTTCTTTTGAGAAGATTTCTCTTGGAAGATCAACTTCTTTTTTGTTTGCAACTTTGATCGCTGTCTCAACCAGAGCATCCAATCCTGTCTGTTTCAGAGCTGAAGTCTCAACGATCGGACAATCTAATAACATAGAAAGTCTCTTTGTATCGATCTTGATTCCTCTCTTTTCCAGAAGGTCTGTCATGTTAAGTGCGATAACTACCGGCACGCCTGTCTCGATCAGCTGTGTAGCAAGATACAGGTTACGCTCGATATTTGTTGAATCCACCAGGTCGATGATAACATCCGGATTATCATTTAAGATATAATCACGGCTGACTACCTCTTCCAGTGTATATGGTGAAAGAGAATAGATACCTGGAAGGTCTGTTACGATGATGTCATCGTTCTTTCTCTTTCCTTTTAATTTTCCTTCTTTTTTCTCTACTGTAACACCTGGCCAGTTACCAACATACTGGTTGGCACCCGTTAAGGCGTTAAACATTGTGGTTTTACCACAGTTTGGGTTTCCCGCAAGTGCGATCTTAATTCCCATCCCTTATTTACCTCCTTGAACGTATATTTTACTGTGACGTTATGTATCTGTCAGTCCATTCGGTAAGATATTTATTTTACCTGTACACACTGAGCATCATCTTTTCTTACTGAAAGCTCATATCCTCTTACTGTAATCTCTACAGGATCTCCAAGTGGAGCTACCTTTCTGATATACAGCTCGCTTCCTTTTGTAATGCCCATGTCCATAATACGGCGCTTGTATGCGCTGTCCCCTTCAATCTTCGTTACAACAACTGTACTTCCAACTTTTGCATCACCTAAAGTCATTGCTGTTTCTCCTTTCCTTAGATTGTTAGTATCTATAATACAGCAGACACACAGGTCTTTAAATCATGATGTGCCGCGCCATATCCTCATTTACAGCCACTCTGGAATCTTTGACATTGACAATCACGTTGCCTCCGATCTTAGACAGTACAACTACTTCTGCTCCGGCTACAAAACCCAGATTTGCTAAGAAACGTCTTGTTTCTTCATTCCCACCAATACGTGAGATTGTATTTGTTTCACCGATACCGGCCATTGTAAGTGGCATAATAACACCTCGTTTTCTTTATGTATGATTTTTTGCATTTTTCCCATCTCTTTGATAAGAATTTTGATAATGATAAATGTTTTCATTATCTTCCGCAATAGTTAGTATATGCTAACAATCATTAGCTGTCAACAACTTTATTTCATTTTATTGAATATTTTTTCTCAATAAGAATTTTCTTTGATTTGCCAGTAATTTCGAACTATGGTATACTAAATTCAATGTTAGCGTATGAAGGAGGGAATGACTTATTATGAACACCAATGTATTAAATGAATCCGCAGAGAACTACCTTGAGACGATTCTGATACTAAGCCAGAAACTGCCTGTAGTGCGTTCCGTAGATATTGCCAATGAGCTGGGCTTTAAGAAATCCAGCGTCAGTGTTGCCATGAAGAACCTTCGCGAGAAGGAACATATTAAAGTAGATGAGCAGGGATTTATTCATTTGACACCATCCGGCCTGGAGATTGCAAATATGATTTATGAACGCCACACACTTTTATCATCCTGGCTTACACGTCTTGGTGTACCGGCGGATGTCGCTGCTGCTGATGCGTGCAAGATGGAGCATGTAGTCAGCAAAGAAAGTTTCGAAGCAATCAAAAAACACGTACATGATAATCAGGAAATATAATCATTTATTTTCATTTTTGTTTCGATTATATTTTGAAATTCTATTTTCATCTTTATTGCAAAGGAGTCTTGATTGATGAACGAAAGTATTAAGAATATGATAGAGCGCCGCAGCATCCACAGCTTCAAACCGGATGCGATGGTTTCCAAAAAAGACATGGATGCAATCATTGAAGCGGGAACTTATGCTGCAACCGGTATGGGCATGCAGTCACCGATCATTATCGCTGTTACCGACAAAGGGACACGTGATCAGCTTTCAAAGATGAATGCCGCTATCATGGGAAGAGACATGGATCCGTTCTATGGCGCACCGGTTGTCCTGATCGTGTTGGCAGATAAGAACCGACCTACACATATATATGACGGAAGCCTTGTGATGGGGAATCTTATGAACGCTGCTGCTTCTCTTGGCATCGGAAGCTGCTGGATCCACCGTGCAAAAGAGGAGTTTGAATCAGAAGAAGGCAAAGCACTTCTGAAAAAATGGGGCATCGAAGGTGATTATGAGGGAATTGGACATTGCGTACTTGGCTATCCGGATGGAGATGTACCAAAAGCGAAACCTCGTAAAGAGAATTATGTGTATTATGTAGATTAATAAAATAATATGTACAAAAAAGGAATCCCAGATCGCTATGATCTCCGGGATTCCTTTTTACTCTATTTATGCTTCTTTCCATACTTCTTCTGCAATCTCTTTTACCTGTTTTGCATGGATATATAGTAGTATGACTTCCAAATACAAAAAAATACAGTACCTATACCAGATACTGTATTATTCAATCGGAGTGACGTGATTCGAACACGCGACCTCTACGTCCCGAACGTAGCGCTCTACCAAGCTGAGCCACACTCCGATATATTCGATTTAAAAAGTAACCGGACACTTCCTAAAAAGTATCCGGCGCCCCTGCCAAGGAACTACGGATAGAGGACTCGAACCTCTACTAACAGAGTCAGAGTCTGCTGTGCTGCCATTACACCAATCCGCATCAATGTGACTTTTCTCTGTTGGTCTTAAGTTGTCCAACGAATATTTATTATACTCGTTTTCAGAGAAAAGTCAATAGGTATTTTTAATTTTTTCAATTTTTTCAATTTGGATTTTTTCAAAAACCCTGCTTATTTTCCTTTTTTCTGTACTGCCGATAAAATCCCAATGCAAACACCAGACAGCAGCTCTCAGCAATCACCGGTGCCCACCAGATTGCCTCACCGCCAAATACCGCCGTAAGGAACACCAGACTGATCACCAGCGCAACCAGACTTCTTGTAAGCGAGATCATCGTTGCAAAGCCTGCCCTTTCCACAGAAGTAAAATATCCTCCCAGAACCACATTAAGTCCCGCAAGCAGGAAAGAAAGGATAAAAATACGGAATACCTTCACTGAATATGTGATCAGAGATGCTTCACTCTCTTTCAAAAACAATCTTACAATGCCTCCCGCTCCCGCATAACATACGATCACCGCTCCTACGGAACCCACCAGCGCCGCCGTGATTCCGTATTTCAAAAGCTTCTTATATTTTACCGGTTCATTTTTCCCGTAATAGTAGCTGATCAATGGCTGCGATCCCTGCGCAATGCCAGCCATGGACATGACAACAATTGTATTCACATACGAGATGATCGTGTAGCTTACCAGCGCATATTCCCCGATATATTTCAGAATTGCCTGATTAAAAAAGAAGATAATTATACCACTTGAGAATTCCGTCACACCGGACGACATTCCATTACGGATCTGACGCAGGATTTCCGATGGCATCAGATGGAATTTCGCGAATCTTATCGTTCCTTTCGGACCAAGGAAATGCCACAGATACAAGATGATCACTGCAGCTTGCGAAATTCCCGTCGCAAATGCAGCTCCCCAGACCCCTTTATGCAATACCATGACCAGAATATAATCCAGAATACAATTTAGGACTGCTCCCGAAGTCACATAGATCGTTGCAAGCTTGGGATAACCATCTGTCTTGATCAAGGTCTCAAATGAATATGACAGGATGTATGCCAGTGAAAACGGTGCAATCGTTCCGATATAGGTCTTTGCATACGGAAGAATGTTATCCGTAGCTCCTAAAAATCTTGCAAATGGTTCCAGAAACAGTGTGACCAAAATTGTGATCAGAACCGACAAGATACATAGGAGAACAACATTCTGTGTAAATACTTCATTTGCCCTTTTTTTCTCTCCCTGTCCCAGAAAAATTGCCACGATCGTCGAATTTCCCACCGCAAACAGGATCGAGATAGAAAACAGTCCTGTCGTAAACGGCATGGAGATGTTCACTGCTGTCAGCGCTACCTCCGATACACCTCTGGCCACGAAGATACCGTCTACCATCGTATAGAGTGAGAATACCCACTGTGCGATGATCGATGGGATGATAAAACGTAAAAAATCACTTTTTAAAGACTTTCCCTCAAGTCTCATGAATAAAACCTCATTTCTTTTTGCTCATTTCTTTTTGCTTATTTCTTTTTCCCTGTTTTTCTTTCATTTATACTCTAAACCCTGGTATAATACTAAGGTCAAGCACTATATTTTTTATCAAATTTTTTTATCAAACTTCATCAGGTAAAACATATGAAACAATTTTACAAAATTAACGAAATATCCAAACTATACAATATCGGTCCGGATTCCCTACGTTATTATGAAAAGCTGGGACTTCTGACCCCAATGCGCGGACAAAATAATTACCGTCTCTATACCCTGGATGATCTCTGGCGGCTGAACATCATCCGCGACCTGAGACGGCTTGGATTTCCCATGGAAAAAATACATGAATATATCAACAACCGGAACGTAGAAAATACGCAAAAACTTCTGGAAGAAGAATTAGATGCCATTCATCTGCAGATTCAGGAATTGCAAAAGCTCCAAAAAAGCGTAGAAGAACGGTTACAGACATTATCAGGTGCAAAAGAACAGACACTATGCAAGATCCGTCTGCAAACTTTTCCAGACCGTTATTGCCATACACTAGATACTCCTTACCACACAGATGAGGAAATGGATTTTCTGGTAAAACAATTGTTAAGCCAAAACACAGAGAATCTCTATATCATCAGCAATCATAATATCGGGTCTTTTCTTCCATTGGAAGAAACCAAAAAAGGATGCTATGAGAATTATTCGGGTGTATTTATCATTGACAGTTCAGGAAATTACTGTCTGGAGGGCGGCACTTATCTTACCTTTACTTATGCCGGAGACTACCGGCAGAATGCTACTTATATTCCCGAACTTTTAAACTATGCAGCAGATCACGGATTTATTCCGGACAGCCCCCTTCTTGAGCTGATCTGGGTGGATAATCATCAGTCTGCGGATATTTCAGAACATATTACAGAACTCCAGCTGAGAGTGCTTCCCGAAAACTAACCCGAAAAACGGCCGGTATTCATATACGCTGTCTTTCCGCATATGAATACCGGCCGGCTTTTTATATTATATTCGTGACTGTTATCAAAGATTGATTCTCTTAATTCTTCGAAATATTACATCTTCTTAATTCTTTCAATTGCTGCAACTGTGTTCTCATAAGTTCCGAATGCAGTCAGACGGAAGTATCCTTCTCCGCTTGGTCCGAATCCTGATCCAGGAGTACCTACTACATTGGCTTTATCAAGCAGATAATCGAAGAAATCCCATGATGTCATTCCCTTTGGTGTCTCCAGCCAGATGTATGGTGCATTGACACCACCTGATACATTGTATCCGGCATCTTTCAGTCCTTCTTTGATTACTTTTGCATTATTCATGTAATAAGCAACCTGAGCACTTAACTGCTCTTTTCCAGCTTCTGAATATACAGCTTCTCCTGCCTTCTGGATAATGTAAGATGTTCCGTTGAATTTCGTTCCGTGACGTCTTGCCCACAGAGAATGTAACATCACATCTCCTGACTTGATATCTTTTGGAATTACAGTTGCACTCAGACGTACACCTGTGAATCCTGCATTCTTAGAGAAACTTCTGATCTCGATCGCACAGGTTCTTGCACCGTCACACTCATAAATAGAATGTGGTACTTCTTTTTCTGAAATATATGCTTCATAAGCTGCATCGTAGATGATCACAGCTCCGACCTTATTGGCATAGTCTACCCATGTCTGCAGCTGTTCTCTTGTTACAGTAGAACCTGTCGGGTTGTTCGGGAAGCACAGATAGATGATATCTGGTGTCTCTTTTGGAATCTCCGGTGCAAAGTTTGTCTCTTTTGTACAAGGCATATAGATGACATTGCTCCATGTTCCTGTTGCCGCATCATATGTACCTGTACGTCCTGCCATAACATTTGTATCTACATAAACCGGATATACTGGGTCACATACAGCGATCTTGCTGTCTTTTGAAAAGATCTCCTGGATATTACCACAATCCTCTTTTGCTCCATCAGAAATGAAAATCTCATCTGCCTTGATGTCACATCCTTTTGCCTGGTAATCATTCTTAGCCATAGCACTTCTTAAGAATTCATATCCAAGATCCGGTGCATATCCGTGGAACGTATCTGCATGGGCCATCTCATCCACTGCTCCGTGCAATGCATCAATAATTGCCGGTGCCAGAGGCTGTGTTACATCACCGATACTTAACTTAATAATCTCAGCTTCCGGATGTGCTGCCTGATATTCACGCTGTTTTCTTGCTACTGTTGAGAACAGATAGCTTCCTGGTAACTTCAAATATTCCTGGTTTACTTTAAACATCTTTTTACTCCTTTATCTCTGTAATGTCTATCACGCCGTCGAATACAACTTTTGCAGGTCCTGTCATAAATACACGGTCCTTTTCTTTATCCCATTCGATCTGCAAGTCTCCACCTAATAATTTTACCGTAACTTGCGTATCTGTCAAGTTATTTAATATACTTGCTACTGCCACGGCACATGCCCCGGTTCCACATGCAAGTGTTTCACCTGAACCACGTTCCCATACACGCATCTCTACGGTATGTCTGTCAATGCAGCGTACGAACTCTGTATTAATGCGCTTTGGAAATCTCTCATGATTTTCGAATTTTGGTCCGATTGTTTCCAGATCCAGATTTTTTACATCATCCACATAGATAACTGTATGTGGATTTCCCATGGATACACCTGTCATGCGGTATTCTTTTCCATCCACTTCAATCGGCTCATCGAGCACCTGTTCATTGTCTGATACAATCGGAATCAATTCTGCCTTAAGCTCTGGTTTTCCCATATCTACTTTGACCAGTGTAACTTTTCCGTCTTCCACTGTAAGATCCAGGTACTTGATTCCTCCAAGTGTTTCTACCGAAATCTGTGTCTTATCGGTAAGTCCGTAATCATAGACATATTTTGCCACACAACGAATTCCGTTTCCACACATTTCACCACGGGAACCGTCTGCATTATACATCTCCATCTCAAAGTCGGCTACTTTTGACGGATTGATCATAATCAGTCCATCTGATCCGATTCCAAAATGTCTGTCACTGACGAATCTGGCCACTGCCGGTGGATTGTCTATCTTTTCCTCAAAGCAGTTCACATAGACATAATCATTGCCCAGTCCATGCATTTTTGTAAATTTCATATATTTTTCTCCTTTATTTCTGCTGCAACACGCTTTTACATATATTTTCGGCGTATTTTCCTGTTCATTTATTACTCTGCCATAATACTCAGAACCATCTCTGCTGTCTCTACCATATTCGTACCACTGTCCATGCTGCTCTTCTGGAGATATCTGTGGGCTTCTCCTTCTGACATGTTATTACGCGCCATCAGAAGTTCCTTTGCCCGGCGGATCGTCTCCTGCTGCTTTGGATCCCGGTTCTTTAGTTCTTTCTTTCGTTTTTTACGCCTTCTATCCATAGACTGAAGCATCATGTTCATAGTATTCAAAAGATCATATACCTTGATCGGTGTGGAAAGACCTACCACTCCTTCCACATCCCCGCTGCTCCACTTATCCTGAGATGCCACCAGAAGCATCTCAAACGAATCTGGTAAATATTCCCGAAGCTGTGTATACATCATATCTTTCATGCGGTATCCGCAGACTACGATTCCATCGTCCACCGTATCCGCATAGTGCATGGCTTGTGCACCGGTGGTACACACGCCGATCACATCCATGCCCCCTCTGGCCAGCAGATTCCTGATATTCGTCGCATTATCTTTATTCGGAAATACAACAATAATCCCTGTCACTCTGCCACCTCCTGTTAGATACTCTTTTGCCCGTTTCTTCTATGTGCAAAATCTGTATTACAGTAAGTGCAGGTATTTTTCAAGCTCCCAGTCCGTAATCTGGATTCTGTAATCCTGATATTCGCTTGCCTTTGCCTCAATATATTTTCTGGAAAGATCTTCTCCTAAGATTTCCTGGATAAATGTATCTTTCTGGAATTCTTTTGCAGCCTCTCTTAAGCTTCCCGGCAATTTCTCGATTCCAAAAATTTTGCGTTCTTCGTCTGTCATCTCGTATACATTACGGTTTACGGCCTTTGGCGGCATTGTACCCTGTTTGATTCCATCCAGTCCGGCTGCCAGACACACTGCCAGGGCCAGGTATGGATTCGCTGACGGATCCGGGTTACGAAGCTCTACTCTTGTATATTCCCCGCGTGTTCCAGGAATACGGATCAGTGGTGTACGGTTCTTTGCTGACCACGCAATGTATACAGGTGCCTCATAGCCAGGTATCAGACGCTTGTAAGAATTGACACTTGGATTGGTAATAAATGTCAGTGCCTTCATATGCTTCATAATTCCACCGATAAAACAGTATGCTTCTTTACTTAGTCCGCATTCATCCTTTGCATCCTGGAATACATTGATTCCATCCCTGCTGATGGACATGTTAAGATGCATACCGGAACCATTGATTCCAAACTTCGGTTTTGGCATAAATGTTGCATGTAAGCCGTGACGCTTGGCGATCGTCTTAACAACCAGCTTGAATGTCATGATATTATCTGCCGTTGTCAGTGCTTCATCATAACGGAAATCAATCTCATGCTGTGCAGGTGCTGCCTCATGATGAGAAGATTCGATTTCAAATCCCATATCTTCTAATGTCAGTACCATATCACGTCTTGCATTTTCTCCAAGATCTAAAGGTCCCAGATCAAAATATCCGGCACTTTCATGTGAAAGTGTAGTCGGAAGTCCATCATCATCTGTATGGAATAAGAAGAATTCAAGCTCTGGTCCGACATTGAACTCATAGCCCATCTCCTTTGCATCTTCCATCACTTTCTTAAGGATATATCTTGGATCACTCTCATACGGAGTTCCATCCGGCTTATAGACATCACAGATCAGTCGTGCAACCTTTCCCTGCTGTGGTCTCCACGGAAATATCTCAAATGTATTCAGATCCGGATACAGATACATATCCGATTCTTCCACTCTTGCAAATCCTTCGATCGATGAGCCGTCAAACATGATTTCGTTATTCAAAGCTTTATCTAACTGGCTTGTGGTAATCGCAATGTTTTTCATGGTTCCGAAAATGTCTGTAAACTGTAAGCGGATAAATCCTACATCCTCTTCTTCTACCATTCTTAATATGTCTTCTCTTGTGTAATTGTTCATTCTACCGACCTCCACTCGATATCTCTCTTTTTCTGGCATAACATCCGACATTGTTATCTTCTGTCATCATCTTCCTTACGCATAGCAATTACATTGCATCCACAATCTGCTGTGCAAATGCATCTAATACATCTTCCTGGTCTGCTTTTAATGCAGATTTGATAGACAGTTTCTGATCCAGAATTGTCATATTTTTCATTTCTTCTAACTGTTTTACAATCTGCTTTCCGGCTGTTGCAGCCCATGTTCCGTTATCCATAACGGCTACCGTTCTGTTCTGTACTGCCAGTGCCTTCATATGTGCAAGCAGATTCTCAATTGGCGGATAGATGCCTCCATTATAAGTCGGGCATGCGATCACTACGTGACTGACACGGAAGATCTCTGCGATCAATTCTGATACATCTGTCTTTGATGCATCGTATACTGCAATATTTTTGATGCCCTTTGCACCAAGCTTCGCAGCAAGTGCATCTGCTGCCTGTTCTGTATGTCCATAGATTGAACCATAGATGATTGCAACTGCCTGATCTTCCGGCTCGTATCTGCTCCATTTGTCATGCTTTTCGATAAAATAATTCAGGTTGCTTCTCCATACTGGTCCGTGAAGAGAACAGATCATCTGGATATCCAGTCCGGATGCTTTCTTTAAAAGCGCCTGTACCTGCATGCCATATTTTCCAACAATATTGGTAAAGTATCTTCTTGCATCATCGATCCAGCCTTTTTCAAAATCCACATCATCATTAAACAGATTACCGTTCAATGCGCCAAAAGTTCCGAATGCATCTGCTGAGAACAGGATTTTTTCAGAATCTTCATAGGAAACCATAACTTCCGGCCAGTGAACCATCGGTGCCATTACAAAGTGCAGTGTATGGCTTCCAAGTTCCAGTGTATCGCCTTCTTTTACAACTACCTGTCTTCCTTCCAGATCCGCCTCAAAGAACTGTCCGATCATCTGCATGGTTTTTGCATTTCCTACTACCTTTGCATCCGGATATATTTCAAGGATTCTCTGGATATTCGCACAGTGGTCCGGTTCCATATGCTGCACTACGAGATAGTCAAGCTTCTCCCCGTTCAGTGCATATTTTACATTTTCAATAAACTGTTCTGATGCGGATGCATCTACTGTATCCATCAGCGTATTCTTCTCATCCCTGATCAGATATGCATTATAAGATACCCCTCTTGGAATTGGAAATAAGTTCTCGAATAAATTTAATCTTCTATCATTTGCGCCTACCCAGATCACATGATCTGTTACATTTCTGGTACACTGCATTGTTCATTCCTCCTGTTCACTTCTACTTAATTACTTCTTGTGTCATAATATCATATTTTACACCTTATTATCACACAAACTTTCGTCAATTACGCATTAAATTCAGTACAAACCGAACAAATTTATGATACCTTTCATATTGAGTGGGTTTCAAACTTTACAGAACCCGCCACCTGCGTGTGTCTGAAAAATGAATCGTAGTCCAATGCTTTCCGGACTTTTGCCTCCTGCATCTTTATATTATTGAAATTGATGATATAATGATGCCAGAGTTAAATTCAAAAATCCTGTCTGTACCGCAGCCAGGGAAAGGAGAACTTATGAAACAATCCTCTTCTTTGTTATCCAAACATCATATCCTTCATGATATTCTCTTTACAATTGGGATTCTGATACTGGCATCTTTTTTGTCTTTTTCATTTTTCCATGTTACCAGAAGCGATCCCGCTAATATTGCACTGATCTATAATCTTGCACTGATCATCATTGCAAGATTTACAACCGGTTATCTTTATGGTATTATTTCTTCTTTGTTCTGCGTTGTATTTATTAACTGGTGTTTTACATTTCCATATTTTACTGTGAATTTTACACTGAGTGGATATCCTGTTACCTTTCTTGTTATGCTGTCTATTGCGCTGATTGTATGCACAATGACCACGCAGCTCAAAAAACAGGATAAGATGATACTGGAACGTGAACGTGAGATCAGCGAAGTAGAAAAAGAACGTATACGTGCCAATCTGCTGCGTGCGATTTCCCATGATCTGCGTACACCGCTTACTTCTATTATCGGGTCCTCGGATTCTTTTATAGAAAATTATAAAGATCTGTCAGACCAGGAAAAATTAAGCCTTGTATCTACGATTAACGAGGACTCCCACTGGCTTTTAAATATGGTCGAAAATCTTCTGTCCGTTACACGTATCCAGGATGATACCGGCACGGTAAAAAAAGAAGATGAAGTAGTAGAAGAAGTGGTATCAGAAGCAATCATCCGCTTAAAAAAACGTATCCCGGATATCAAGATCCACGTACAGGCCCCTGAAGCTGTACTGATCATCCCTATGGATCCACTTCTGATTGAACAGGTGCTTATGAATCTGATGGAAAATGCTTTCGTACATTCCGAAAGTACCGCTCCTATTGATCTTAAGATCACCGAAGAAGCCGACTATGTTACATTTCATGTGATGGATTATGGAAAAGGGATTGATGAACATGCAATTTCTCTGATATTAAAAGGGGAATATACTGCCCCCAAGACCTCGGATACGCATCGTGGAATGGGAATCGGCCTTTCCATCTGTAATACGATTGTCCAGGCTCACGGCGGACAGATTACCGCACGTAATCACGACAGCGGTGCCCAGTTTTCATTTACATTACCGAAGGAGGAAGCTTAGTTATGAATGACAGCTATTCAATCTTAATCATAGAAGACGAAAAAAATATCCTGGATTTTATGTCCAAAACATTAAAATCCAACGGATATAAAACCACTACTACCGATTCTGGAAAAGCAGCTCTTGCCATTATCAACTCAGGATGTCCGGATCTGATTCTTTTAGATCTTGGTCTTCCGGATATGGACGGCAATGAGATCATCTCTTCCGTCCGCAAATGGACCAGTTGCCCGATCATCGTCATCTCTGCAAGAACCGGGGAGCATGATAAAGTGACTGCTCTGGATCTTGGTGCAGACGATTATATTACCAAACCCTTTGGTACTTCTGAGCTACTGGCAAGAATCCGTACATCCCTGCGCCACAGCAACCGCATGACATCGAACTCTCCTTTATATATCCGTCCTTATAAATGTCAGGGACTGGTACTGGATTTTGAAAAAAGAATGGTGACTCTGGATGGTGAAGAGATCCATCTGACACCGGTAGAATATAAGATCGTCGCTTACCTTGCAAAAAACTCCGGAAAGGTTATAACATATGCCTCTGTAATGGCTAACGTCTGGGGTCCATATACAGACAGTAACAACCGGATCCTGCGTGTTAATATGGCCAATATCCGCCGCAAGATCGAACGCAATCCGTCACAGCCACAGTTCCTGTTTACCGAAGTAGGAGTCGGCTACCGTATGTGCGAAGACGAAAACGAGGTCTAGCAGAAATAATTCCGTATGATTTTTCCAATCGGAATGCGAAGCATTGGCAAAATCGTTACTATTACTATTTGCCAGGTGTATAAATAGTAACATGCTAAGAAGGTGTTAAGGAAGACGTAAAAGTCTATACATTTCTTTTATATGTGTTACTATAATAACGAAGTGGCATATCGTAAAGAAAAGCCTCATTCATTATTCTCTCAAAAAAAGGATGCACGTCCATGCATCCTTTTTTACGTTCTTATATATTTTTTCTACAGCTTCGCAAGGAACTGCATAGAGCAGCTCCTTACATTCATTCCTTTTTCTATTCACAACTTTTATACATGCCAGATATCTCTGTTATACTCTGCAATCGTACGGTCTGATGAGAAGAATCCTGCTTTTGCGATATTGACAATCATCTTCTTAGCCCATGTCATACGGTCTTCATAGTCTGCGAATACTCTTTCCTTAGTCTGTACATATTCTTTAACATCCAGAAGTGTCATGAACCAGTCTTTCTGGATCAGCTCTGCGTGGATCTCAAGAAGTGTACGTACATCTCCGATCTTAAGCATCTCAGGGCTGATGATGAAGTCTACCCATCTGCGGATATCCTCGTCATTGATATAATAATCTGCAGCCACATAGTCGGCCTTTGCATAGTGCTCGATAACCTGATCACTGCTTTCTCCGAAGATGTAGATATTCTCATCACCAACAAGCTGGTGGATCTCTACGTTTGCTCCGTCTTCTGTTCCCAGTGTTACCGCACCGTTTAACATGAACTTCATGTTACCTGTTCCACTTGCTTCTTTGGAAGCCAGTGAGATCTGCTCTGATACTTCACATGCCGGAATCAGTTTTTCCGCCATTGTTACATTGTAATTTTCTACCATGACAACCTGCAGATACGGTGAAACTTCCGGGTCATTCTTGATCAGTTCCTGCAGACACAGGATTACATGGATGATATCTTTTGCAATGATGTATGCAGGTGCTGCTTTTGCACCGAAGATCATTGTGATTGGTCTCTTTGGTTTATTTCCTGCCTTGATGTCCAGATATTTGTAGATGATATACAGGACATTCATCTGCTGTCTCTTATACTCATGGAGACGTTTGATCTGGATATCGAAGATTGCATTGTCGTTCAATACGACTCCTGATTCTTTTTCCAGATATTCCTTTAATGCTGTCTTATTCTGCTGTTTTACATCCAGGAGTTCCTTAAGTGCTTCTCCGTTATCAATCTGGGCAAGAAGTCCTTCCAGTTTTGCTGCATCTTTACGGAATTCGCCCACTCCGTATTTATCCATCCACTCTACGAGTTTCTTATCACAGTGCATTAACCATCTTCTGAAAGTGATACCGTTTGTCTTATTATTGAATTTTTCCGGATAAATGTCATAGAACGGCTTTAATTCTACATCTTTTAAAATCTCTGTGTGAAGGGCGGCTACACCATTTACACTAAATCCATAATGCATATCCATTCTTGCCATGTGTACACGGTTCCACTCATCAATAATCTGTACGTCTTTGTTGTCGTATTTTGCTGCTACTCTTGCTGCCAGTTCACGGATAATTGGCATTAAGTGTGGAACAACTGCCTCAAGATAATCAACCGGCCACTTTTCCAGTGCTTCTGCAAGGATTGTATGGTTGGTATATGCGCATGTATTTGTCACGATCTCAACCGCCTTATCCATAGAGATTCCTCTTGCTGTCAGAAGACGGATCAGCTCAGGGATTACCATTGATGGATGTGTATCATTGATCTGGATGACTACGTGCTTGTCAAGGTCTTCCAGCGGGTATCCTTTTTCTTCACATTCTTTTAAGATGAACTGTGCCCCGTTACTTACCATGAAGTACTGCTGATAGATACGGAGCAGTTCTCCCTGCTTGTCACTGTCATCCGGATATAAGAACAGTGTCAGGTTCTCACGGATGTTGTTTTTGTCAAATGAGATGCCATCGCCTACGATATTCTCATTTACAGATTCGATATCAAACAGGTGAAGTTTGTTTGTTCCATTTTCATATCCTGTTACATCAATATCATATAATTTTGAATGCAGGCTGAAATCTTTGAACGGTACGTCGAATCCGATTCCTGTCTCTGTCAGCCAGCTTGTATTCTGAATCCATGGATTTGGAGTTTCTTTCTGTTTATGGTTTTCAAATACCTGTTTAAACAGTCCAAGGTGATAATTAAGTCCGATACCATCGCCTTCCAGACCAAGTGTTGCGATAGAATCTAAGAAGCATGCTGCCAGTCTTCCAAGTCCTCCATTACCAAGTGACGGTTCTGGTTCTACTTCTTCGATCTCACAGATGTCTTTTCCATTTGCTGCCAGAAGTTCTCTTACTTCTTCATAGACACCTAAGTTGATCAGGTTGTTCGATAACAGTTTTCCAATCAGGAACTCTGCTGATATATAATAAACTTTTCTTCCGTTTTCTGAAACATTTCTTCCTTTGTCTGCTGCGGCTTCTTTTACTGTACTAAGAAGTGCTGCGTAGATTTCCTCGTTAGACGCATCTTTGATTGATTTTCCAAGTAACTGCTGTAACTTTTCTGAGAAATTCATATTGTACCTCCTGCATATGTGCTGTTTCATATAACCTGAATCTGTTTTGATTCCATTCTTCTTATCCGGACTGTCTTGCTCTTCTTTTCTTCTCTGACACTCCGTAAGTTCTTTATCAATTTTCTTTACACTGATATTATAGCTACATTCTATCTCTTTTCTCTTGCATCATAATAGTAAAAAGTAATACAATACTATCAAATATTTGACTTTTATGAAATCAGTCAGCGATTCACAATTCCTTTGCTGCCTGATTTGTTTAAAAACCGATGATCCGTTATTTTAACCTTTATCTCTCCACAGAAAGGATGTATCAAAATATCATGAATACACTTACCTACGAAAATCTGCACGAAACTAAGAAACACGTCAGTATCCAGTTCCCTTATAATACTTATCTGTGCTCTATTCCTCTGGATTTCACACAGGTTCCTCTTCACTGGCATAATGACGTGGAGATTATTGTGATAAAAAAAGGATGCGGTATCATTTCCGTTGACACCGAACCCAAAGTTGTGAAAGCCGGTGATATTATCCTGGTACGCCCCGGCCAGCTTCACTCTATCGCACAGCACGGAAAAGACCGTATGGAATATGAAAATATCCTGTTCCAGACAAGCCTTCTGTATTCTGATGATTCTGATCCCTGTACGGTTGGATATTTTCATCCTTATTTTTCACTGGAATATGAACTTCCGTGGCTTTTTGATGATTCATTTTCCTGCCATCAGGAGCTTTCTTCCTGCATTGAGACCATCGACCAGCTCTGCAGCAGGAAGCCGCATTATTATGAATTGTCTGTAAAGGGACATCTGTTTCACTTTTTCTATCTCCTGTTCTCAAGTCAGGGGGCACCGGTTACATTTAACCGCAGCAAATCTCTGGAGAAGGTCAAGCAGATCGTTTCTTATATTGAGTTGCATTACGCCGAAGAGATCACAATTCAAATTGCCGCAGATTACATGGGGTTTTCCGAATCTCATTTTATGAAATTCTTCAAACAGCATCTGCATACAACCTTTACCAGCTATCTGAATGGTTACCGGCTTACAATTGCAGCCAGGCTTTTACTTACCGAAGATGACAGTATCCTTTCTATCTCGGAACGCACGGGATTTAATAACCTGTCTTATTTTAACCGGTTATTTAAAAAAGAATATCAGATGTCTCCAAGAGAATACCGGAACCGCTAATCCGGCTCCGGCAGGTTCTCTTTCATACTTGAGTATAAAAAAACGTGAACCAAAAGCTTCTGCTTACCAGGTTCACGTTTTTTATTCATATGATATGCTTTCAGGAATCATTCCTGAAATCTTCCCAATACCGGACACTTGTATTTATCCAGATTTTTACTCAACCTCTTCCGGTTCCATACTTCTCATATGTTCCCCGTCTTTTTTGATCTCATATTTCTGATTATATTCATTCAGATAAGTCTTATATTCAGCGCTGTCAGAAGGATATACCTTCGAATCATGGATATGTGTATCCATATTCTCTTTATCACTGTTCATAAGTGCAACCATCGCACTTGCACAGTGCGCTGCAATACGGTTAAAGCTGTTCAGGATATCTGTAAATACTGTTCCTTCTTCCAGACCACATCCACCACTACTCATACGTTCCACATGACGCATCTTCAGTTCATCACACAGTGTTGTAATGACCATACCAAGCGGTGCTACTCTCTGTGCCATCTCTTTATCGTTCTCAAGGAATGCCTTACATGTAAGATTGATCTCCTCACGTACCGCTTCCATGACAACATTCAGTTCATCCCATGCATCCTCTGAGAACTGTGTCTTATTCTCATGCATATCACTGGACATATATGCAATATAAGAAGCATGATCTCCGATACGTTCAAAGTCATTGATCGTATGCAGATAAAGTGAAACCTGTCTTGTCTGTGCTGTATTCATCTCATGCTTTGTCAGCTTGATCAGATAATCACCAAGACGGCTTTCATACTTATCGATCAGGTCTTCCTTTTTCTGAACCTTGTCGAACTTACTCTGCTGGTACTCATTCAGAAGATTCATTGCACGGTTAACATTCTTACGAAGCTTCTTCGCCATGCCGCTCATTGCTCTGTGACACTGTCCGATCGCAAGTGCAGGATACGCAAGAAGACGCTCTTCCAGAAGATCAAAGTCTGCTTCATCTTCCAGTTCTTCTGCGCTGTCTTTTACCAGCCAGCATACCAGCTTCTCAAGTTTATTAATAAACGGGAACAGAACACATACCGTTACCAGACGGAACACGGTGTTCAACAGGGCAATCGATACCGGCGACATAATATTGTCCAGAAAATCAAAATGGACAAATGCATTGATCGTATAAAATCCGATCGACCAGATCAACATTCCAAAGGTATCATTTAATAAATACACAAGTGCGGTTCTCTTACCATTCTTATTTGCTCCGATCGCTGAGACCAGTACCGGACAGGATGCTCCCACACCGATACCAAGAATAATCGGAAATGCGCTGGAAAATGTAAGGATTCCTGTTACCGACAAAGCCTGCAATACACCAACGGTAGCAGATGCGCTCTGCAGTACGGCTGTAAACGCAATACCTACTAAGATACCTGCGATTGGATTCGAGAACATCGTCAGCATATCAATAAATACTTTACTCTCTCTTAATGGTGTAACCGCACCACTCATTGTCTGCATGCCTGTCATCAGAATAGCAAAACCAAGCATGATATTACCGATGTTCTTGTGTGTCGTTCTTTTACAGATCATCCGCATGATCGTACCGATCACTGCTACAACTGCCGCTATTGTTGCGGACGATAATATCTTCGCAATTCCATTGGATCCATCAATATAAGAAAGACATAAGATCCATCCTGTAATACTGGTACCGATATTGGCTCCCATGATGATACCGATTGCCTGTTTCAGCTTCATCATACCGGAGTTAACAAATCCGATGACCATAACTGTTGTTGCGGAAGATGACTGAATGACACTGGTCACTCCTGTTCCAAGTGCTACTCCTTTGAGCGGTGTGTTTGTCATTTTGTAAAGGAATGCTTCCAGTTTATTACCGGCAACCTGTTTCAGCCCATCTCCCATAAGGGACATTCCGAACAGAAACAAAGCGACTCCACTTAACAATGACAATACCATAGAAAATATTTCCATAATTTTCTCCTTTGTTGTCAGCTTATTTTACGCTTACTTAACATTCTTTTAAAATATTCTTAACCTTTTCTTTTTTATTATGTCACGTTAAACGTTTGATTACAATCGTATATTTGTCAGAAATCACATTTTTTCACACCACGTAGAAAAATGATTACCGTCAATTCCTATTTTTTCATCAATTTATCCAAAAATTACGTTCTGATTTTATCATTCTTACCTTGCACTCAGCCTGAGAATAAGCTATCATTTTGTCTATATGGGTAAATGTTTATACGGAGGAATATATTTGTGAAAAAAAAAGAACAGGAACACCTGATACAGACAGTCTATCCGGGGTCTATTGCTGAAGAACTGGAAATTGAACCCGGTGATGTACTGTTAAAAATAAACGGACAGAAAATTGAGGATGTCTTTGACTATCGTTATCTGATGAAAGATGAATATGTCGAAGTCCTGATCCGCAAGCCTTCCGGGGAAGAATGGCTTTTGGAAATTGATAAAGATTACGACGATGAACTTGGGGTTGAATTCGAGAATGGACTGATGAGTGAATACCGCTCCTGCAGCAATAAATGTATGTTCTGCTTCATCGACCAGATGCCTCCCGGCATGCGTGAGACTCTGTATTTTAAGGATGATGATTCCCGCCTTTCATTTCTGCAGGGAAATTATATCACCATGACAAATATGAAACAGGCAGATATTGACCGTATCATCCATATGCAGCTCGCACCGATCAACATTTCTGTACAGACAACCAATCCGGAGCTCCGCTGTAAGATGCTGCATAACCGGTTTGCAGGAGAAAAGTTGAAATTTCTCCAGGATCTGTATGAAGCACATATTGAGATGAACGGACAGATCGTATTATGTAAAGGCGTAAATGACAAAGATGAATTAAAACGTTCTATAGAGGATCTTTCCCGCTATCTTCCTTTTATGCGAAGTGTATCCGTTGTACCTGCCGGGCTTACCAAATACCGGGAAGGTCTCTATCCGCTGGAACTCTTTACAAAAGAAGAAGCCGGTGAGGTCATTGATATGATTGAAAGCTATCAGCCAAAATTCTATGATGAGTACGGACTTCACTTTATCCAGGCCAGTGATGAGTGGTATATTCTGGCAGAACGGGACTTTCCGGAAGAAGAACGCTACGATGGTTATATCCAGTTGGAAAACGGAGTCGGTATGATGCGTCTGTTAAAAACCGAATTCCAGGATGCACTGGATACTCTTATAAAAAGTGATGAATATGAAACATGGAAAGCTGAGACAAAGCGTACACTGACCATAGCTACCGGAAAACTTGCTTACAGTACGCTCGCCGGATTTGCCGATGAGATTATGAAAGCATTTCCGAATATAAAGATCAACGTCTTCGCCATCCGCAATGATTTCTTTGGGGAGACGGTTACCGTATCCGGACTGATTACCGGACAGGACCTCAAAAAACAGCTTCTGGAAAAGAAAGCATCCGGTATCGATCTTGGTGATACGCTTCTGATTACATGTAATATGTTGCGAAGCGGGGAACAGGTCTTTCTGGATGATATAACCGTACAAGAACTGGAAGAAGCATTGGATATGAAGCTTGTCGCTGTCGAAAACCAGGGACAGGATCTGATCGAAGCGATGCTGAATCATCATTATACAATGAACCGTGAGAATGATTCGGATAGTTTTGTGTATGTGCGGGGGTATGATTCGTAAAAAACAATCATTTTCAGAACTCACCACTTGGAAAACATATGAAAAAGAACAGTAAATACTGTAATTTCTCGTATTTACTGCTCTTTTTTATTTATCCACAACGCATCTCATTTTCGGAAATGTTATCCACGCCGGTTCTTCTTTTTTCCTCATTTTATGTCGGATTCACATGGATCATGATGTGCTTTGTATTAGCAAATTCCTTTTCTACATTATCATGTACCGTCTCTGCGATTGCATGTGCATCTTTCAAAGAAAGCGTACCATCTACCGCAATCTCCGCATCAATATATACTTTATTACCAAACATTCTTGTTCTTAAAAGATCCAGACGCACAACCCCTTTCGTCTTCCGGATGTAATCTGCAATTTTTTCTTCGTATTCTTCACTGCAGGATGTATCCAGCATCTTATCCAGCGCATCTTTGAAAATATCAAATGCAACTTTTAATATGAAGATACAGATGATCACACTTGCCAGTGGATCAAGTACCGGAAATCCCAGCATGGCTCCCCCGATACCGATCAGAGAACCTACAGAAGAAAATGCATCCGATCTGTGATGCCATGCATCTGCCATAAATGCAGCGGAATCCAGAATCTTCGCATAATGTCTGGTATACCAGAACATAGCTTCTTTTGTAAGGATTGACACGATAGCTGCCGCCAGTGCGATCACTCCCGGCGCTTTCAAGTGACTGTAATCACCGGCTATGATCGTCTTCACACCACTCATTCCAATACCAATACCCGTTGCAAGAAGAATGACTGCAAGCACCATCGATGCTACACATTCCAGTCTGTCGTGACCGTATGGATGTTCGTTATCCGCCGATTTCTTAGATAATTTTACCCCGAGAAATGCAATGAATGTGGCAACCACATCCGATAATGAATGAACCGCATCGGATATCATGGCTCCCGAATGCCCGATAATTCCTGCCAGTAGTTTGAACGCTGTCAGAATAACATTTCCAAGAATTCCCACGGTTGATAAATGATTAATCATTTTCTGTTCATTTAATTGTTGTTTTTGACTTGTCATAAGATAACCTCCATTTTTAATAATGTCATGTCTCCTATGGCACCTGAGGTGAGACTACTGTTCCTCAGTATTCTATTTGCAAGACTGCTTTTATGCAAAAAAATACACCTGTGGAACTTTCTACTTACTGTCCCACAGATGTATGATATATCGTCTCATCTGCTGCCGGTAATCGACCGGCCCGGCATGCACATCATTTTTCCAATATTATTCTAAAAAATGAATGTAGCCTGATCAGTTTGTACTGTTATCCCTTATCCATATTGGATATATTCAGTGCAAAGAGATTTTATATATAATATTCGATTTTAGCGAAAAAGTCAACTGCTTTTTCAGGTTTTCATTTCAGTAAAAAATAATAATTTTCTGATCTGCTTGAATCTATTTATCAGATATGCTATATTTAAGACACAAGAGGGAAACCGCAAGCGGCTACCCGGGTATAATTGTTAACTATTTATATAGTCGTCAACTATTCGCAGTAGTTGGCGGCTATCTTCGTTTTCCCTTGAAAATCTCATAACAAAGACTTACAAGGGCAACAATGAATATACAAAACTGAATCATGTCAGAATATGTAACCATTGCATCGCCCTCCTTTCTTTCGTCTGGAGGGTGTTTTTATCCCTCCGAAGTTGGAGGGTAGCCGCCTGCTTTTGGTTTCCCTGTCCGTATCATATCACAGCGCCATTGAATAATCAACTATATTAATTCTATTAGTATAGTTTCATCTAGTCCTGTAGCGTTTTCAGATTATTTATATCCTCTTAAGTTCTTCTTAAGATTTTTCCGATTTCTTTAAGGAATTTAACATACTTTAGACATATTTGTTTTTTATAATAAACTCAGATAGTTGAGAGAGACAAATTCAACTATCTCCCCCCTCATAAAGTAGCACACCGGGAATCCGGTGCAACACTTTACTCTCATTCCTTTAGATAACTATAACGACAACGAACGCCACAGGCCGAAAGGTTTGTGGCGTTCGTCGTTTCTTTTTTCTTTCGCAAAATATGATGCTTGTTTAACGGTTATATGATATAATAAATTATCAACAAATCCCTTATATAACTTATCATTTTCTCTCGTTCCACAAAAAGAATGTTTCAAAAGAAAGCGGTGGTTACTATGAAAGGCAAATATCTTTTTACAAGTTTCATTATAATTTCACTTATCACGATAGTCTCAGCCTCTTGCGGCAGTTCCAAAACTGACAAAACCTCACAGGAAACGCCGGTAAATTACACCGGTGAAAATATCAATCAGCTTCTGACCTATACCGTTCCAGATGGATACCATATCGATACAGATAATTGTACAGATAAAAACGAAGCTTCATACACAATTATTTTATCCTCTGATGACTTAGATGAAGAAGTATTTACTCTTGAGATTATCTCTTATAAAAAGCAAGGTGTAGCAATCACTGACGATTGCGACATTGATATGGACTACCTGTTAAATGTTTCCAAGGATTCTGTGATTAAAAAGATAACCTTAAACGACACATTTACAGTAGATGGGCATACCTGCAATGAAGTTACAGTGTACTGGCCATATGATCCGGTTGAAGAATTCATCTCTCCATCCCAGAATCCTGTATCATATCTTTTACATGCCCTCGGATTCAAAAAGGAACAAAAAACGATTGCTTTTGAACAGGCATATATTCAAAATGGTGATTATATTATCGGAGTAGGCGTCCGATGTTTCAATGCAGTGCAAGATATTGAAAATGATGTATTAAAAAAAGATTTGTATAAAATACTGAATTCCATAAAATTTTCAGGCAACCTATAACAAATCATCCTGAATATCTTCCTCCAGCATTCGTATCCCCGCAACACTGGTCACCGGCAGCGAGAACACTATCGTACGTTCTTTGCTGTCGAGACCGGCCTGCTCCATGATTGCTTTCATGATCTGGTTCTTCTCTCTGCTCTTCGTTACGATCAGGATGACTTCTTTTTCTTCCACCAGTGACACTCCGAGATACTTCTTTGCAAGCTCCATCCCAGTTCCTTTTGCATGGATCACAGTCCCTCCGCCGGCTTTTGCTGCTCTTGCCGCATCCATGACTGTGTCGATATATCCCTGATTCGCGATTGCTACCAGAAGTTCATAATCTGTATCTTTCATCGCTGTCTCCTCCTCTTTTTCAAATTCCTGTTCATTTACAAGAAACTGCAGTGGCTTTCTTCCGCCCACGCTGCTAAGCGGCACGATGAACGATACCCCCGTCCCCGGTACATCGATCAGCATCTTCGTGATCAGTCCCCGGCGCAGCTTTTTCCACGTCTCTCCTGTAACGATTGCAAGAAATAATAACTTTTCTGATTCTTCCAGACCGAAATAATCCAGTACTTCACTCTGTGCCGTCCCTCTTCCGGTCGTTTCCAGGAATACTGGAAGTCCGTACTCTTTAAAAAATGTTCGGAAATCTTTTCGTTTGTTTCTATTCGTGATGGTCACCATCATATATACCTTACTCATAAATTCTCCCTTACAGCTCTATAATATCCGCATCCCCATATGCCTCTAGCGGTAATACCTTAACAGGCTGCGCGAGCATCTCTTCTTTATCCTTCTTACGCTCCTGATACTGATACACCACGCCCAGTATCTGTATCGTAATAAGTGGTGTCATTGCTACCATTGCTACCACTCCAAATGCATCCGTTACCACATTTCCGCCAACGGCTTCACAGGCTCCCTGTGCAAACGGAAGTAAGAAGGTTGCTGTCATCGGTCCGGATGCAACACCACCTGAGTCAAATGCGATCGCCGTAAATATCTTCGGCACGAATAATGTCAGGATCAGTGCCAGTGCATATCCCGGCACCAGAAACCACAGGATTGAAATACCTGTCAGCACACGTATCATCGCAAGTCCAAGGGAAAATGCAACGCCAAGTGACAGACTGAGTCCCATAGCTTTTCCCGGTATCGCTCCGGATGTCAGTTCTTCCACCTGCTCCATCAGCACATATACCGCCGGCTCTGCCTTTACGATAAAGTAACCGATCAGCATACCGATCGGGATGATCACCCAGCGGTAAGGAAGCCCTGCGATCACCTGTCCCAGATAATTACCTACCGGCATAAATCCTACATTTACCCCTGTCAGGAATAATACCAGTCCAATGTATGTATACAGGATACCGACTAAAATCTTAATCAGCGTCTTCTTTTTCAGTTTCAGGGACACTATCTGAAAGAATGCAAAGAACAGAATGATCGGAAGCAGTGAACCACCGATTTCTTTCATATAATGTGGGATTCCGGACTCGAATAATTTCCATAATGCTACAGATGTCTCTGCATCCGGTATCACAGTCTCGGAATAACTGCCGCCCTGTGGATGATAGATAATACCAAGAAGCAGTACCGCCAGCACCGGACCGATCGAGCACAACGATACCAGACCAAAGCTGTCCGTCTCCGCATATTTATCACTACGCACCGCAGAGAATCCGATTCCCAGTGCCATGATGAACGGCACCGTCATCGGTCCGGTTGTCACACCACCCGAATCAAATGCAATCGCCAGAAAATCCTTCGATACAAAAAAAGTCAGGATGAACACCACCGGATAAAAGATCAGCAGCATATAGGACAGCGGTTTTGAAAATAACATACGCAATACAGCGGCCACCAGAAAAATTCCGACTCCCACGGCAACCGCCAGGATCAGTGTCATATTTGATACCGAAGGTACCTGTCCGGCCAGCACCTGCAGATCCGGTTCCGATATTGTGATGATAAATCCAAGTATAAAACACACCCCGATGATCACCGGCAGCCTTTTCGACTGTGCGATCCGGGTTCCGATCCGCTCTCCCATCGGCGTCATCGACATCTCTGCGCCCAGTGTAAAGAACATCATTCCTACTATCAGAAGAATTGCTCCAATAATAAAAGCCATCAGAATGCCCGGCGGCACCGGTGCGATCGTAAAGCTTAAAATCAATACGATCACAATGATCGGCACCACCGCTTCCAATGACTCTTTTAATTTCTCCATTAATTTTGTCCAATATAATTTCAATAACTATCCATGCCTTTCTGCGTTAATTTTTCTACAGTTTTCTGACTATTCAATATATTCATTATATTATCACAAAATTCTGATCCTATCTATTTTTCTTTCGCTAAGATCTTGTTAAGATTCTTTATTTTATAACCATATCCTTTGCAAACAATGCAATATGTGCTTTGCTTTCTTTTTCCTAGAATTTACTACTGCCGCCGCCATGGGTTCTTCCTGAAGAAGAAGTATGTGTACTGCTGCCACCAGAAGAACTCTTCTTTTCTTTCGCCGTTTTTGAAATTGTTTCATACAGGAACATATCTCTGCTTTCTGTAATATCCAGACTACCATCTTTTACGTAACTGCCTGCCGTCGTCTGAAAACGCACCGTTTTCAGCTGCGCTTTCATCCTGCCTACGATAATAAGCGACAGAATAACTCCGACTCCAAAGGAAATCAGGATCCAGATCGGCGATAATGGTTCTCTTGGAAGGCTTTTTCCTCCAAAAGGTTCCCCACTTCTTGCCTGTGTAATGAATTTATCGCACAGATTGACAAATGTCTGAAATGCTGCGAAGTACTTTTCATCGTGCAAATCGCCCTTCATCTCTTTCAAAATATATTCGATGCCGTCATCGGTAAAAGCTGTAATCCCGTAACCACAGGTTGAAATACAGCAAATGTTCTCTTCTCCTACACTGACGAGAAGCAGGACTCCGTCCTTATCTGCCCCATATCCAAAGTTTCCATAATCATATGTATCGTCTGCATATTCTTCTGCTGTTTTTCCATCCAGCGTATTCGTTGTCACCACAACAACTTCCATTTTCTGACGAACACTTAGTTCATCAAGCATATCATTTAATTCCGCTTCCTCACTATATGTCATAAGTTCTGCCTGATCCTGCACACGGCAATATTCATTTGCAAATCCGCCTGTATCATCGGCTGAAACTGAAATTGTCATACCCAGACACAGGGCCAGAATAAGCAAAAGTGATATCATTTTCTTTTTCATTTTCGTCACCCCCTAAAACAGTCCGAATAAATGAAGAAGTGTTGCAGCACCGTAAGTTACTGCAGTAAACACAACCGCCAGTATAAGCGTCCAACGGGTTGCTGCTGATTTATCTACCGGCAGATCTCCGACAAATTTTCCGGTCTGTCCGTTCATTGCAAATGTATATCTGTTCCCATTCCATGTGGTATTCAGCAGCCATACCGGATATAGGGCATATCTGGCTTTTCCGCCGTGAAACTGTACGCTGGTATTTTCAGCCGTTACTGTTTCGTAACCAATGACTGTTTCAGCAAATGCCTGTTCCGTTGATTTCTTTACACGTTCATTCGCACGATCTATACTCTCTTCTGCTGTCACATCATATTTATCTGCAAGATAACCGGCAAGATAAGCAGTCTGAAAATCCACTGCCTCCGCACAGTTGAATGGTTCGATTGATTCCATCAGATCATCTGCCATTTTAGTAGAACCGTCTACCGGAACATCTTCAAACCCAATGCTTCCACCTCTGTGTACCATAAAGTAACTGGTCTTGGTGTAATTATAATTACTGTCACTCCAGGTACGCACCTTGGTTGCCTTATAGCGAACCTTTGCGTCTACATCGGTATCAAAAAGCCAGAATGGTACATAGACCCCTTTGATCTCATCGATATGATTCTGATCCTTGAAAATCTTCGGCAGAAGACGTTTTCCTGTCAGATGTTTTACCAGCCCTTCTTTCGCTGCTTTTTTATTCAACTTGAACGGAATGACCAGATCCGGTTTCAGGGTGCCGGAAAACTGTCCCATCATAACAATCGGATTATCGCAGAAAGGACAGGATGTTGCCGCCGTATTCGCATCGCCTACAATCTCCCCTCCGCAGGATTTACACACATATGTGCGCAAACCATCTGTTTCTCCTTCTTCCCATTCACCCCCTGCTGTGGTCTCCCAATCCATATTGTCTGCTTCTTCATCCTGCAGTTCAGCATCATATCCTTTCAGTACATCCATTTCGAACTCCGTGTCGCAGTATGGACACTTCATCTTTTGAATCGTACTGTCAAAGGCTATCGCACCTCCACAGCAAGGACATTTATATTCCTGTAATCCTGCCATAATTCATTCTCCTTTCATCGAATAACGGATTGCCGAGATTTTATTTTATCCTCCATTTTGCATTGTCGATCTGCAGGCTATAACCACAGAAGGAACAGCAGTTATTCTCATCCGGTATAAAATTCGCTCCGCAGGATGGACAATCCTTTTCTATAAAAAAAGCTCCATCTGTCTTTCTTCTTTCCGGATATCTTGCTCTTTGAAGAACCAGGGTATTCTTTACTTTTTTCGTATAAGGTTTCTTTTTTTCAGGAAGGTAAGTTTCTTTTCCAAATACCTGCACTGTTATTTCCGTTGTCTGTTCGGTGTTGACCACTTTCTTCAGCACGATCGCATCCACTCCGTAGTCCAGCAGATCCTCCTTCTTTTCTTTATAAAGGACTTCACTGATACAGGATCGCAGATAGTTTTCAGAATATCTTACAATCCCTTCCCGCATCTTTTCCTGCTTTGCCCTGTCGCGGTAAATAAAGGACAGAATTCCTATAAGCACAAGCAGGGTAAGGACCACACCTATGGTAAGCGAAATATCGATATCATTGATGAGCCAAAGACTAAAGGTAAGACAAATGAACATGATGATCGATCCGGCAAACAAAAGTAATGTATATCGCATGTTTGCACCCATCTCTTTATAAATCTCAAACACTTCCGTCTGCCAGTCATAGAATTCACTCTGCATCACACCACCGCAATATGGGCAGATGATCTGTTGACCGCTCAGCTCCACTTCTGCACCGCAAGACGGACAGGTAATCATCAGCTTATCCGAATAAAATTCTTTGTTCTTACCCTGGCGGTCAGAATGGCGGATATGCCTTGACTGAAGGATACGCAGATAGCTGCCTTTCCGATAGATCTGATGTACTACTTTGCCGCTCTTTGGAGAAACAAGCCGCTCCAATGAACTGCACTGCAAAATAGATTCCCGCCATTCCCTGCCATCATCATTCCATCTTTTGAAATTATTTTTCGGCAACGGCATCACATCCGTCAGACGGATATCCCGGCAGAGCTTTCTCTTCCTGAGAAGATTGATTTGATGATCCATTTTCCTTCGAAAAGTCATATCCATTCTTTTTGGAAGCAGATTTTTGTCTGCTTTTCCCAAAGGAAGCAGCACGCTCTCAAAAGCTTTTTGGATTTCCTTTTGTACATTTGTTCCCTGCAAAGGTGTATTTCGCTCTGCAAAAATTCTTTTTATCTTTGCTTTTTTCAAATTCTCCGGCAAAAACTGATCCATATCCACATCTATGATTTTTTCAGCAATACCAATTGCACCGACTATCGTAACTAATGCCGCAAAAAATATCGCATCTGACAGGCTCATATCCTTCCCTCCTTCCTTCATTCTTTTCGCCTTTTTTTGTATTACTCTTTTTCTTCCCGGTGATACTTGATAAGATCTTTACTTAGTACGACACAACCAATGAGACCCAGTGGAATCATTGCAGCGAATGCAAGGAAGTAAACCGGAGTCGGCCCCGGTTCCAATTTATATTGTCCTTTTGAGTTCCGGTAAACCGTAATCGGCACAGTATCCCCTTTCTTCATTTTTTTATAGCAAGTTTTAAAATCATCATAGGTCGTTCCATCGATTTCATAAGTAAACCTTACCTTATATTTTTCTTTTCGGTCCCCATCATCATCTTTTTCATCTGTTTGTTTACAACTGTAAACGAGTGCATCCATCGTTCGGACATCGGTTGAATTCTTATACTCCAAGCTTAGCCTCTTCGTATATATCATCCCACCGATTCCTGCAATAATAATGATAATGCTTAAGATCAGGGCACCTATCTCTTCTTTATGTGCCTTTTCTTCAGATGGAAGTCTATACACAGCATTCCCTCCTCTCTTATATTACTGTCTGTCATTTTCATCAAAAATGTCTCCACATTCCGGACAGAATTTCGGTGGGTGCATCGGGTCTTCCGGTTCCCATCCACACTTATCACAGCGGTAAAGCGGTGCCCCTTCCGGTTTCTTAGATCCACAGTTCTGACAGAATTTACCTTTATTCATTGAACCGCAAGAGCAGATCCATCCTTCTTTCTCTACCGGTTTTGGTGATCCGCATTCTGTACAGAACTTACCGGTGCTAAAATTTCCGCAACTACACTTCCATCCGTCTGCCTGAGTTACCGGTTGCGGTGCGGCCTGTTGTGCTTCCTGTTGCTGACCCATTGCAAATAAATTCTGTGCGTTCATACTGCCGCCCTGATTCATCGCCATGCCCATACCCATGAATCCGGTCATCGCACCTGCCTGATTGCCGGCTGCGGTCTTCATTGCATCAGCCTGTGCTCCAACCAGCGTTGCCGCTGCCATTGTAGGATCACGCATGATCGCCGTACGCTGTGCCTGTTTGATCAGTTCTGCATCTTCATCCGGAAGTGTCACGGATCCAAGCGCAATACTTACAACCTTCAGTCCGCGAAGTGCACCCCATTTTTCTGAAAGTGCCGTATTCATCGCATTTTCAAGATCTGTATTATGTGTCACAATCTGGTTCGGACGAAGTTCCAGTTCTGACAAATGTCCAAATGCCGGCTGCAAAGCAGAAATAAACTCCGTCTTAAGTGTAGCATCCAGTTCCTCACGGGAGTATTCCTGCTCCACATTTCCACAAACGTTAGAGTAGAATAACAGTGGATCGGCAATCTTGTAAGAATATACACCTGAGCAGCGGATTGATACATCAATATCAAGTCCGATCTTGGAATCAACAACACGGAATGGAACCGGATTTGGCGTTCCAAAACGGTTTTCCAAAATCTCCTTGGTGTTAAAATAATAGATTCTCTGATCCTTTCCGGTATCTCCTCCGTATGTAAAACGTTTTCCTGCCGTTTTGAATGTTTCCTTAATACTCTCACCGAGACTGCCTGAAAAAATGGACGGTTCGGATGAAGTATCATAAGTAAATTCACCCGGTTCTGCACAAACTTCTACGACTTTCCCCTGCTCCACAATGATCATACACTGACCATCCGCTACGGCAATACCTGATCCATTCGAAATGATATTGTCGTTTCCCTTCGTATTCGATGAACGTCCGGTGACACGTTTTTGCCCTTTTGCAACAAGTACCTCCTTCGGCATAGATTCACAATAGAAAAATTCTTTCCACTGATCTGCAAAAGTACCTCCAAGAGCACCCATACCTGCTTTAATAAGTCCCATAATATTTTCCCCTTTCCTTTTGAAATAATTTTTTCCTTACATTGCATAAATCTGATCCATCAGGTATTCGGCAGTCAGGGATTCATAAAAAAACTGATCAATGAGACCGTTTTTCTTTGCATCCCGAATGTCTTTTGCTGCCTGTTTTTCCGTATTAGAATCCACGATAAATGCAATCTTGCATTCCGGACACGCCATCTTCACTTCATCCCGGATCTTCATTCTCTCATAAAACTTCCACGGAGTAGAACTCGTCACCTCCATGATAAGAGCAAACGGTTTGTAGATCTTACACATTTTAACTGTGTCCGTTGGCGACTCTGTACGCACTACATCGATCTCGTAATCCGAATTTCTGAAGGCAGTCGCTACAGAATCAGCAAATAAAAAATTCTGCATATCAACCACTATTTTCCGCATCAGAGCATTCCTCCTTTCTTTTCGTGATATATCCGATATGCCTGTTGTATTTTTTCTTCAGTGTAACAGAGAAACCTAGTGCTGTCTGTCCTCAAAAGTGTGGACAAATATGCATTTTGCCAAAAAATTGCTCTGTTTTTCCAAAAAACAGAGCAATTTTTACATTACAGTTGTATTCTATTTTCAGCCTATACATCAAGCTGACTTCCCGGCACGACCAGGCGTTTACTTACCGCTGCAACCATCAGACGATTGCGGTTTGTGTATCCTGTTTTCTCTAACATCCGGTGGATATAGGTCCGCACCGATGATTCTGCCACATGAAGCTTTACCGCAATCTCAGCATTTGTCTTTCCTTCACATAGCAGACGCAAGGTTTCCATTTCCTGATCAGAAAGATCACATGAAAGTGCATTTCCAAGCTGTACCGTCGGTACCTTATCTGGCCAGAAACTTCCACCTGCAAGTGTCCCTTCAATCACACCGATGAGATCTCCGGAAGGGGAATCCTTATACCAGAAACTGTCCGCTCCTATTTTCCTTGCCCTGTCCAGAAAACGTCCCTCTAACATAGAAGTCACCATTACGATCTTGATCCGTGGATAATATTTTTTAATTGATTCGGCCGCATTCAGTCCGTCCGAATCATTTTCCGTACAAATATCCATTACCACCAGATCAATATGTTCCTCACCGCATTGCCGTAGTGCTGCATCTGCGCGCGTCAAAGTACCTGCCACTTCACATTCTGTGCTTTTTTCTATGCAGGAGCATAAATACTGGCGGGCAAGCATCTGATCCTCAACAATTAATATTTGTTTCACACTCATTCCTCTCTCTCCCTTCTTTCAAGTCCGGGAATCTCTATTACCAAAGCAAACTCCGGAAAACTCTGCACGAGCATCATTCCTCCTGCCGTTTCAATCCGGTAACGTAGATTGGTAAGTCCTCCGCCTTCCCTGATTGCTTTCTCAGGAGACCTGCCATTATTGTATATCATCACAGTATAGCTGGTTTCATTTTCAAAAACATTTACTTCCAACTCTGTTGCATGAGCATATTGAACTGCATTATTCAGGCATACCTGCATAGCTGCATACATTAACTCTGCCGCTTTCCCCTGTGGTTCCTTTCCTTTTATCCGCACACACACCCCACTGCTTCTTGCACTGTCAAACAGTTTCTTCTTTGCCGGTAAATGCTCTGTCTCCCTGAAAGCAATGGTTTTCTCCCATTCCTGCAGAACAGTCTCCGCATCGATTCCGTCAAACTCTCCGGAAAGAAACTGTTTCATCACTATAATACTGGCCGCGAGACTATCATGCATTTCGGATTTTGCAGCAAAAAGTTCTTTCTCCCTGGCTATTTTCTCTACATTTTCAGAAAGCCTGCGCAAATTTTCTTCATCTTCTGCAAGCTTCTTGTTATCTATAAAAAGCTGCTCCAGCGCATGGCATAATTCCGTAACATCTGCGGCTGTAAGCTGGATGTAATTCTCCCCGTACCGATCCGTTACTTCTGTTTTTTCAAACTGCCATATGGTGTTATCCGGGAAACGATACGTACTTTCCATATTCGAAAGCCGCAGAATACCTTCCGGTGGAAAAGCAAGTGCCATCTCAACTTCACCAAGGTATTGCATATCGCTTTCAAATAAATAATGACTCAGACGATACATCTGCCTGTTACAAAGCACAATCCCCCCTCCGCTGTCAAAAAAGCAGACTGCCGTTGGAAGCTGATCAAATCCTTCTTTGATACGATTAAACCCGAAACGCCTCAATCTACGCATTTGCCTCTCCTCCTATCAATGTACGAATCAGCCATAATCCATCCTCCCTGCATACCATCACCTCCGCAGAGGCAATTTCGGACAAGTCAGTCATACATTCCACGGACAGATTCATTTCCTGATCAGATACAGAAATAAATAGTGAATGCAGCTCTCTTATTGTCATTTCCGTTATTGTTTTCAATAGTTCAAACAGGCGCTCAACCTCTTTGGATGCTATCGGTTTTGTGGTTAAATAGACCACACCACATTCAACTTCGCAGGAATTCATCGCGCGCACCAGTTCATCGATCGTAAGCCTAAGTTCCTGCTGCGGAAGCTTTTCGTATTCCTGAGACAGAAAATACAGATTTGCGCTTCGCTTGATATAAGTACCGAGCAGCAGGATCTCTTTCATGTGCTCCCGCATTTTCGGAGGCTTCGCATTCCTGCACTGTTCAAGAAGCTCCTTTATCCGTTCGGTCTGCTTCTTGTGTTTTTCTTCCAGTTCATCATAAATATGGTTCTTTTCAGTCAGTTCATACAGCTGCTTCTGTACTAAATAGGCATCCTTTAATTTCTTTTTATTATTCTCTTTTTTTCTCTTATTCTCATCAAGCCGGGCACGGAGTTCCGTCAAATGCTGCACGTTATCTCCCCAGATAACAAAACCATCTTTAACCGGTGCCGCTGAAATGCGCATTCCATCCGGACAGACGATACTTTCACCCTCCTGTGGACATACCATATTCTCTCCGGCTGTGCGGGAATGAAGCAGAATATGACCATTTTGATCTGCGATACAGGATGCCAGAGTTGTTGCCTCATACAATTCAACATACCCTGTGTTAGACTGTATCATTCGACAGTGGATACAGCTTTCGTATATCGCCGCATAAAAGAGACAAAACATTACATTCATATCTCCAAAAACGTCACGGACAACCTGAAATCCCAAAAGATAAAACACTCCATACAAAAGCATCACGCAGCTTAGGACAAAAGGCATCATTCTCCTTTTTCCAATACTTGGAAGTCTGGTTTTTTTCAAAAGCTGAACAATAGAGAAACACACACAGCCAACTACCCATACAAGAATCACAAAGTAGACCGGACGATGGAAGAACACCTTGTTATCCGGCACTCCCGGTATTCCACTTTCAAATACAAATACCTGCTGATGAAGATCGTTTGTAATAACAGCCAAAAACAGTGCCGCCGGAATCAAAGATAATAGCCAGCTTTTTTTCGAAAGTTGATAATTCTCTGACTTTCCCCAAAAAATCGCAATATATACACCCAACAGTGGAATAAAAATAATCGGCAGATAATAAAGATACCACAGATAACGTGCCACGGTCATATCTGTAACCACCTCATATTTCAAAGTACGCAGAGTCAGCCAGATAAGCATCAGGACATCCATCAGTCGAAGACAGTGCAACACCGGTTTCTGAATGATTCTCTGATCCAGAGAATACCCCCACAAGACAAACAATAATAAATACAATGCAGCACGAACATAGCTGGGATAATTCCCACCTATATTAAACCAGGCCAACAGCCGGCAGGAATAGGCCGCTATGATTATCGCAAATACAAAAATCATCAAATAAAGCTGTCTGGTGTTCCGTTTCACGAGATCCCCCCTCGTATAATATCTTTTAGATACATAAATACATGTATCTTGATTAATAAGTTACT
>ERZ826242.595-NODE-595-length-51034-cov-5.335216_pt1 | contig 51034 bp, 39 predicted proteins | sample MGYA00519871_ERZ826242 | MGnify/ENA primary metagenome ERZ826242 (study PRJEB31778, sample SAMEA3449226) | human gut metagenome | biome: human gut; feature: human-associated habitat; material: faeces | place: United Kingdom | collected 2010/2012 ... | reverse complement strand
TCAGTAAGAGGCTGCGTACCTGCAAATCACATTTATAAGTCAAAAACAGAAGTTGCAGAAAAGAAATGATTTAACCGAATCAAGTAGCGAAGGGGATTGCGAATATCCGTTTGACAAGGTATTTTTAGAAGATAATTCAAAGGATAGAAGAGGCAGGTTGTATGAAGGATATTATTTCAGTCATACAGCCTGCCCTTTTATATTTTTATGTCTGTCTGATATAGAAGATATTTGTTGTACCTGATATTACATATGAAATAAAAGTTTTCTCAGGATTACCAGAATGATAATGTGCACCGGATAAAACCAGTAAAAAACATATTTCAGAAATTTTCCTTTTACAAATCCACGTTCACCATTGTACATATTAATGGAAAGAAAAGCAAAGCAGGCTTTCCATTCATAGTAAAGCCAGCAGCTTCCGATGATCGCCTGGGCGGTTTTATCGTTGCGGAACCAGTACATGATCAGCAGGAATACAAATCCCCGCCATCCGTAATCTGCCTTCAGAAACACAGAGACAGTCAGCAGTGCCAGCACGCAGACAAGCTGCATTTTCTGATTATCCCAGAAGTATTCCAGGGCACAGAATGCCAGGTATCCCAGAAACAGGGTGAAAAATACATTCTGTTTTTCATATCTCCAGGTGTTGGTAAACATGAAGTTCCATGGAATCTCAGAGATACATGCAAATAGAAACAGATTCAGGCCATATTTCTTACGGTTATGTGTATGCAGAAATCCTTCCACTAACAGAAAACAGAAAATTGGAAAAGCGGCCCTGCCGATATCCCGGAAAATCCGATACCAGCTGTAATCCACGCCGCCGAAACTGAAAAGGGTTGCAGTTGTGGCAGGATAATTATACAGGATCATTAAGCCGGTATGGTCAATCAGCATCAGGGTGATGGCAATTAATTTTAAAGCGCTTCCGCTCAGAACCTGAAATTTTGCAGGGAGAAAGGAAGCAGGTAACTTTGTTGTCATAATAGAAATCCTTTCATTAATAGAAATTAGAACTATTTTACCACAAAAAAATCAAAGATGGTTAAAAATTTTACAATTTATGACTGGACGAATCAGCACTTTTGTGAGAAAATAACACTAGGTTGTTAGGCATACTCCTCTGAAGTCATTCAGCAGACATCGGAGTTTTATCCTGTGCAGTTCATTCAGCAGTTCTGTACAGTGGAGAGTATAACAACATGAAGTTAATCTATACTTGAAAGGAGTTTTACAATGATTTATTCACGCGAAGTAGAAGAAATGTGCCCAGTTGCACAGGGCGTTCATCATGGCGCCGCTCCAATCCCAGAAGAAGCTAAATGGGTACAGGCAAAAGAAGTCAAAGACATTTCCGGTCTTACACACGGTGTTGGCTGGTGTGCACCACAGCAGGGTGCCTGCAAGCTTACATTAAATGTTAAAGAGGGTATCATCCAGGAAGCGCTGGTTGAGACTATCGGATGTTCAGGTATGACTCACTCTGCAGCTATGGCTTCCGAGATTCTTCCGGGACTTACAGTTATGGAGGCACTGAACACTGACTTAGTTTGTGATGCGATTAATACAGCTATGAGAGAACTCTTCCTTCAGATCGTTTATGGACGTACACAGTCTGCATTCTCAGAAGAAGGACTTCCAGTAGGTGCTGGACTTGAAGACCTTGGTAAAGGACTTCGTTCTCAGGTTGGTACAATGTATGGAACTCTGAAAAAAGGACCTCGTTACCTTGAGATGGCTGAGGGTTATGTTACAGGTATCGCTCTTGATGAGAATGATGAGATCATCGGATATCAGTTCGTAAGCCTTGGAAAATTCACAGACTTCGTAAAAGCTGGAGATACTCCAAACGAAGCTTGGGAGAAAGCTAAAGGACAGTACGGACGTGTTGCAGATGCAGTTAAAATCATCGACCCACGTAAGGAGTAATCTCAATATTTTAAGGTAATTTAATCAGGAGGATAAATTAATGGCTTTATTTGAATCATATGAAAGAAGAATTGATAAAATCAATGAAGTATTGGCTGGTTATGGTATTTCTTCTATCGAAGAAGCACAGCAGATCACAAAGGATGCCGGACTTGATGTATACAATCAGATCAAAGGTATTCAGCCAATCTGTTTTGAAAATGCATGCTGGGCATACATCGTAGGTGCAGCAATTGCAATCAAAAAAGGATGTAAGACAGCAGCAGAAGCAGCAGCAGCAATCGGAGAAGGACTTCAGGCTTTCTGTATTCCTGGATCAGTTGCTGATCAGAGAAAAGTAGGTCTTGGACATGGTAACTTAGGAAAGATGCTTCTGGAAGAAGATACAGAGTGTTTCGCATTCCTGGCTGGTCACGAGTCATTCGCAGCTGCTGAGGGTGCTATCGGTATCGCAGAGAAAGCTAACAAGGTTCGTAAGAAACCTCTTCGTGTTATCCTGAACGGTCTTGGAAAAGATGCTGCAAAGATCATCTCAAGAATTAACGGATTCACATATGTTCAGACAGAATATGATTATTACACAGGAGAACTGAAAGAAGTAGAGAGAATCTCTTACTCTGACGGACTCCGTTCAAAAGTTAACTGCTACGGTGCTAACGACGTACGTGAAGGTGTTGCAATCATGCACAAAGAAGGTGTAGATGTATCTATCACAGGTAACTCTACAAACCCAACACGTTTCCAGCATCCAGTTGCAGGTACATACAAAAAAGAATGTATCGAGCAGGGTAAAAAGTACTTCTCAGTAGCATCAGGTGGTGGTACAGGACGTACACTTCACCCAGATAACATGGCTGCAGGTCCAGCTTCATATGGTATGACAGATACACTTGGACGTATGCATTCAGATGCACAGTTCGCTGGATCTTCATCAGTACCAGCTCACGTAGAGATGATGGGACTGATTGGAGCAGGAAACAACCCGATGGTTGGTATGACTGTTGCAGTTGCTGTATCCGTAGAAGAAGCAGCTAAGGCTGGTAAATTCTAAGGAATGATTTGAATATAAGGGTTTTTAATGTGACTGAAAGTAGAAAAAAGTATGGAAAATGGATTCATTTGACAACTATTTGACTACTGCTTGACAACATACATTTGATAACTTTTAAATGAAAAAAGAGGATAAATATCGAATCTCATTTAGTTGAGTGACAGATATTCATCCTCTTTTTTTATTGCATTTTTCCAAATCTTCTCTTAAGCATTCAATATCACGTACCGTGTATGTAGATTGTGTGTATTCATCGCCATCAAAATGAGTAGCGAGAGCAGTTGGAAGAAAAGGTGAAGAAACATAACAACCTGATGGAACGTATGATAGTAGTAGAATAGTCTGTGAAATCAGCTCATCACAGACTGGACGAATTGATTGAAGAAAGAGAGGAAGATCGAGAATGAAAGATTGGAAGAACTGGGCAAAATGTGCAGGAATCAGAGCAATTAAGACTGTAGCGCAGACTGCAGTGGCAACCATTGGCACAGCAACAGCACTCGGACAGGTGGATACAAAGCTGGTGGTGTCAGCCTCTGTATTAGCTGGAATCTTGTCACTGTTAACCAGTATTGCCGGATTACCGGAATGCAACACAGAGGAATAATATATAGATATGTGCGACATCGTACAGAAAGGAGCAAAATATGGCACACTTATTTTTGATAGCTGGACACGGAGCAGGAGATTCTGGAGCAGTGGGATTCGGATTCACGGAGGCAGAAAGAGTAAGAGCACTTGCGAGCAGAATCGTAGCATACGGCGGAAGCAATGTTACGCTCGGAGATACCAACCGGAATTGGTATGCAGACAGAGGAATTATCTCGCTCAACATCTCGAAGGAGTGGCAGATATTAGAATTGCACATGGACAGCGGATCAGCATCGGCGAAGGGTGGTCATGTAATTATTAAGCAAGGATATAACCCAGATCAGTATGATACTGCACTTGCCAATTTCATTGGCTCATTCTTCCCAGGCAGAGCAAATACTGTCGTAGGCAGAGCGAACCTCGCTAACGTAAACAGATCAGCGGCGAAAGGATATAGCTACAGATTATTAGAAAATGGGTTTATATCCAATAAAGACGATCTTACAAAATTCAATAATCAGATTAACGAACTGGCAAGAGGAATTCTCAACGCATTCGGAATCGTCGCACTTGCACCGATGCAAGCATCTACACCAGTGAAGACAGAACCAATTGACAGATATATTAAGTCTGGTGGAGTCTTCCAGGATAAAAAAGATAGCTTCGGCACAGTATCCTATCAGGTACACGTAAGAGATATCGGTTGGTGTAATTGGCAGTGCGACGGCAAGATGGCTGGGTCAACAGGACAGAATCGTCGAATAGAAGCATTTCGCATGATTCCGGTCGGTGAAACGGATGTAACAGTACACATCAAGGACATCGGAAATAAAGAATACAAAAACATCACAAAAGATACGATCCTCGGAACAACAGGACAGGATAAACGTATCGAATCTATTAAGATTACAGGAAAAGACACATGCTACCTGTACCGTGTGCAGCAGAGAAATGTCGGTTGGAGTGATTGGATGAGCAACGGTGAATGGGCTGGAGCACAGGGAAAGAGCTTACAGATTGAAGCGATTGAAATCAAAAAAGCCATGTTTGTCGTAAATCCACATATACAGGACAAAGGATGGATGGGGGATCGTGCAGCTGAAACTGTAATCGGCATTACTGGTCACAATTTGCGCCTGGAAGCATTTAAGATTAATCCTTCCGGAAAGACGATTAAGGCGAAAGCTCATATTCAGAACAAAGGATGGGTTGACTATGGAGCACTTGATAAGGATACGATTATTGGTACGGTGGGTGAGGGTAAACGCTTAGAGTGTCTATCGTTCGAAGGAGATTTTGACTATAGGGTTCATATTCAGAACACGGGTTGGAGCAATTGGACAAAAGCGGACGGAGTGGCTGCTATGGGAACCGTTGGTCAGGCATTGCGTATCGAAGCCATCCAGTTTAGATAAGTATGCTGAACGTGTTTCCTCTATAATTAATAGAAACGCAAAACGTGTGAAATAAAACGTTGGAAAATATCATTTTTTTAGAAAATAATAAGAGGATAAATATTTAATCTCGTTTGCTGAGATATCGGATATTTATCCTCTTTTCTAATGCTTTTGGTATTATTTGTTCAAATTTTTATTCGCTGTAGAAAGCATCAATTTCAATCGGTTTAACTGATTAACTTCACTTGCACCTGGGTCGAAATCGATTGCAACGATATTAGATTCCGGATAGCGTCTGCGAAGTTCTTTGATAACTCCCTTACCTACGACATGGTTTGGCAGGCAGGCAAATGGCTGTGTACATACGATGTTTGGTGCGCCACTGTGGATCAGTTCTAACATTTCTCCTGTAAGGAACCATCCTTCACCAGTCTGGTTACCAAGAGATACAATATCAGAAGCCATTTTTCCGAGATCCTGGATTTTTGCCGGTGGCGTGAAATGTTTGCTTGCCGCAAACGCTTCTGTTGCAGGGGCACGGAACCATTCCAAAGCCTTGATACCAAGATTGGCAGTGGTTGCTTTTTTCTTCTCGAATCCAAGCTTTTCTACCTTAAAGTTCTGGTTGTAGAAGCAGTAGAGCAAGAAGTCCAGAAGATCTGGAACAACTGCTTCGGCGCCTTCGCTTTCCAGAAGATCTACCAGATAGTTATTGGCTGCCGGAAGGAATTTTACAAGAATTTCTCCAACGACACCGACACGAGGTTTTTTGATATCCAGTAATTCAATGTTATTGTCAAAGTCTTCGATAATCTCGCGGCACAGACGCTTGAATTTGCGTCTGCTTGGATAACCGTTTGAAACGAAGTCCTGGCATACTTTTACCCATTTTCTGTGCATTGCATTTACAGAACCTGGAACAGCTTCGTATGGACGCAGGCGGTAGACACATTTCATAAAGATATCACCGAATACTGCACTATAGATTCCACGTAAAATCAGGTTCGGAGTCAGCTTGAATCCCGGATTATCCTCCAGACCACTTAAGTTGATAGAGATAACCGGAATGTATCCGTAGCCGGCTTTTTTAAGAGCGCGGCGGATGAATCCAATATAGTTGGAAGCACGGCATCCGCCACCGGTCTGACTGATGATTACAGCGATTTTATGTGTGTCATATTTTCCGGAAAGGATAGCCTCCATAATCTGACCGACTACCATCAGAGATGGATAGCAGGCATCATTGTTTACATATTTCAGTCCTACATCTACGGCTTGCTTGTTATCGTTTGGCAGAACTTGAAGATTATATCCGGATGCATTAAATGCAGGCTCCAGAAGTTCAAAATGAATTGGAGACATCTGCGGGCAGAGAATCGTGTAATTCTTGCGCATTTCTTTTGTAAATACAACCTTTTCGATTGCGGAGGATTTGATTTCACGTTTGTCTCCGCGTCTTTCTCTGACACGGATTGCAGCAAGCAATGATCTGACACGGATTCTTGCGGCTCCTAAGTTGTTGACCTCATCGATTTTCAGAGAGGTATAGATTTTGTCAGAGTCATTCAGGATGGATGCTACCTGGTCGGTTGTAACGGCATCCAGACCACATCCGAATGAGTTTAACTGGATCAGATCCAGATCGTCTACAGTTTTTACGTAATTTGCTGCAGCATACAGACGGGAGTGATACATCCACTGATCCATAACATTTAACGGGTGTTCCGCTGGATTTAAGTGGGAGATGGAGTCTTCTGTCAGAACTGCAATGTTATAAGAATTGATCAGTTCCGGAATGCCATGGTTTACCTCTGGATCGATATGATATGGGCGTCCTGCAAGCACAATACCGCGGTTGCCAGTTTCGTTCAGGAACTTAATTGTCTCTTCGCCTTTTTTCTGCATATCTTTTCTGCATGCGGCAAGTTCTTCCCATGCAGTATGTGTTGCTTTTTTAATTTCATCTGCAGGGATACTGAATTTCTCCGATAATTCCTCTACCAGACGGTAAGAGATGGTCTCTTCGCTGGCAAATGAGATAAATGGATGAAGAAAATCAACTTCTCCGTGTACGATCGCATCGATATTATTTTTAATATTTTCCGGATAAGAAGTTACAATCGGACAGTTGTAATGGTTATTGGCTTCTGCGAATTCGTTCCTTTCATACGGAATGCTAGGATAGAAAATCGTTTTGATCTCATTGTTAATCAGCCATTGTACGTGTCCGTGTGCAAGCTTCGCCGGATAACATTCGGATTCACTTGGAATCGAATCAATTCCCAGTTCATAGACCTTGCGGTTAGAAACCGGAGAGAGAACAACTCTGAAACCAAGTTCATTGAAGAATGTGAACCAGAAAGGATAATTCTCGTACATATTTAATACACGTGGAATACCAATGACTCCACGAGGAGCGTTTTCCTCGGCTAATGGTTCGTAGTCAAAATAACGTTTTAATTTATATTCAAATAAGTTTGGAAGCTTATTAGTAGCTTTTGCTTTTCCAAGACCACGTTCGCAACGGTTACCGGTGATGAATTTGCGCCCTCCGCTGAAATGATTGATTGTCAGACGGCAGTTATTAGTACAGCCTTTACACTTGGTCATGGTTGTTGAATATTCCATGGCTTCGATATCTTCAATGGAAAGCATGGTAGTACCTTCGCAGTCAGTGTAGCGCTCACGTGCAATCAGTGCGGCACCGAAAGCCCCCATGATTCCGGCAATATCAGGCCGGATAGCTTCACAGTTTGCAATCTTTTCAAAGCTTCGCAGCACAGCATTGTTGTAAAAAGTACCACCCTGTACAACGATGTGTTTTCCGAGTTCAGATGCGTCAGATACTTTGATAACTTTAAATAACGCATTTTTAATGACAGAATATGCAAGGCCTGCAGAGATATCTGCAACTTCAGCACCTTCTTTTTGTGCCTGTTTTACCTTTGAATTCATGAATACAGTACAACGTGTACCAAGATCGATAGGATTCTTGGCGAATAACGCTTCGTGCGCAAAATCCTGTACAGAGTAATTCAGGGATTTTGCAAATGTCTCGATAAACGAACCACATCCGGAAGAACATGCTTCGTTTAACTGTACGCTGTCTACGGTCTGGTTTTTGATCTTGATACATTTCATGTCCTGACCACCGATATCGAGGATGCAGTCTACATCTGGTTCGAAGAAAGAAGCTGCATAGTAGTGCGATACGGTTTCAACTTCGCCTTCGTCTAAAAGAAGAGCTGCTTTGATCAGGGCTTCGCCATATCCCGTAGAGCAGGAGTGTACGATCTCAACATCTTCTGGTAATTTGCTGTAGATGTCTTTGATGGCTGAGATTGTAGTGCCAAGCGGATCTCCGTCATTATTATGATAGAAAGAATATAACAAAGTACCATCTTCGCCAACTAAGGCAGCCTTGGTTGTGGTAGAACCTGCATCAATACCCAGGAATGCTTTGCCGTGGTAAGTGGCAAGGTCTTTGACTGGTACCTGGTGTTTGGCGTGGCGGTCTTCAAATTCTTTATAGTCTGCTTCTGTTGCAAACAGTGGTTCCATACGGTCCACTTCGAATTCCATCTTAATCTTGCCTTCAAGACGGCGCTGCATATCGATCAGGGCAACGTCCAGATCTTTTTTTGAATTCAGGGCAGATCCAACTGCTGCAAACAAATGTGAATGTGTCGGTGCGATGATATGTTCATCGTCCAGTTTTAATGTACGGATGAATGCTTCACGCAGTTCAGAAAGAAAGTGAAGCGGTCCTCCTAAAAATGCCACATGTCCGCGGATTGGTTTACCGCAGGCAAGTCCGCTGATCGTCTGATTTACCACTGCCTGAAAAATAGAGGCAGCAAGGTCTTCCTTGGCGGCACCATCGTTGATCAGAGGCTGGATATCTGTCTTGGCAAATACACCACATCTTGCGGCAATTGTGTAGAGGGCCTTGTAGTTTTTCGCATATTCATTCAGTCCAGAGGCATCGGTCTGCAAAAGAGAAGCCATCTGGTCGATGAAGGATCCTGTACCACCGGCACAGACGCCGTTCATACGCTGCTCAACATTTCCACCTTCAAAGTAGATGATCTTGGCATCTTCACCGCCAAGTTCGATGGCAACGTCTGTCTGAGGTGCATAGTCCTGAAGAGCAGTAGATACAGCAATTACTTCCTGGACAAATGGTACGCCCAGATGTTTTGCAAGTGTCAGGCCGCCGGAACCCGTGATAACAGGTGAGGCATGAACCGGACCAAGTTTATGTATTGCTCTTCCTAACAGATCGGAAAGAGTTTCCTGGATGTTAGCGAAATGCCTCTCATAATCAGAAAATACCACTTCATTATTCTCATCTAATATGGCAATCTTAACGGTTGTAGAACCGATATCGATACCAAGTGTGTATAATTCCTTTTGATTCATGTTATATAACTCCTTGTCATGTTAAAATATATGTCTTTCTTCTTATTAAATGCATTTTGCTTTGGTGTGACCTGTAACATTATACGACAAAAGATGCCAAAAGACAATTAACAAATGTTGAAGATATGTTAAAAAGAGATGAACTTTACTTGGTGGAATTGACAAATATCTCTCAAGAATGTAGAATGTCTACAGTGTGAAAATAAACATAAAGGAGTAACTATATGAATAATTGGTTAGACAAACTTGAACGGAAATTTGGCAGATATGCGATTCCAAATCTGATCACATATATTATAATATTATATGTAGCCGGATTTGCACTGGAATTGATCAATCCGATATTCTATAGTCAGTTCCTTAGCCTGGATGCCAGTAAGATTCTTCAGGGGCAGATATGGAGAATTGTAACATTTATTATCCAGCCACCATCTGACAATTTGATTTTCATAGTATTTGCGCTGTATCTTTATTATATGATAGGGAAACAGCTGGAGGTAGCATGGGGGGCTTTTCGGTTTAATCTGTATTTCTTTTCAGGAATGCTCTTTATTGTAATAGGAGCCATACTGGCATATTTATTGACAGGAGCAGTACTCAGGATGGATACATGGTATCTGAATCTGTCATTGTTTTTTGCATTTGCAGCACTTTACCCGGATGTTCAGCTTTTACTATTCTTTGTCATACCGATAAAGATCAAGTGGCTGGCATTGCTTGATGGCCTGTATTTTGTCTATGCGATCGTGCAGGCTTTTCTTCCGGCCTACGGCGGAGGTGATTTTGGCATATATTATAAGGCGAATGCGCTTGCCGCATTTATCTCAATCCTGAACTTTATAATATTCTTCTTAAGTTCAAGAAATATGAAGCCATATGCACCAGGCCAGATGAAGAGAAGAACCGAGTTCAAACGTAAGGTAAAGCAGGCGGAAAGACCGGTAAATGTATATGCAAATGGAGCAAAACACAGATGTGCAGTCTGCGGAAGAACAGAGTTGGATGATCCGAATCTGGAATTCCGGTATTGCTCAAAATGTAATGGCAATTATGAATATTGCCAGGACCATTTGTTCACACATACACATGTTAAATAACTAAACTAAGAGAGGAATAGGGATAGTATGAAAAAAACAAAAATTATCTGTACAATGGGACCAAATACCAACGATGAATCTCTGATGAGAAAATTAGTTCAGAATGGAATGGACATTGCAAGATTTAACTTTTCTCATGGAGACCACGAGGAACAAAAGGGCCGTATGGATATGTTAAAGAAGATCCGCGAGGAAGAAAACAAACCAATCGCAATTCTTCTGGATACAAAAGGACCTGAAATTCGTACAGGTGTATTAAAAGACGGAAAGAAAGTACAGCTTGAAACAGGAGATACATTTACACTGACTACAGATGAAATCGTTGGAGATAACAAGATTGTATCTATTACATATAAGGGCCTGGTTGAGGATGTAAAGGCAGGAAGCACTATCCTGATTGACGATGGTCTGATCGAGCTGAAAGTAAAAGATAAAAAAGGCAATAACATCAATTGTGAAGTTGTTAATGGTGGAGAGCTTGGAGAGAAGAAGGGTGTCAATGTACCGAATGTGGCAATCCGTCTTCCAGCTATTACAGATAAAGACCGTGAAGATCTGAAATTCGGTGTAGAGCAGGGCGTAGATTTTATCGCTGCTTCATTTGTAAGAAACGCAGAATGTATTCTGGAGATCAAATCATTCTTAAGAGAATGTAAAGCTCCATATATTCCGGTTATCGCAAAAGTAGAGAACTTTGAAGCAATCAAGAACATTGATGAAATTATCCGCTGTGCAGATGGAATCATGGTAGCCAGAGGTGACCTTGGTGTTGAGATCCCGGCAGAAGAAGTACCATATCTTCAGAAAACAATCATCCAGAAATGTAACGATAACTTTAAACCAGTTATCACAGCTACACAGATGCTGGATTCTATGATGCGTAATCCACGCCCGACAAGAGCGGAGGTTACAGACGTTGCCAATGCGGTATATGACGGAACAGATGCAGTTATGCTTTCAGGAGAGACTGCACAGGGTAAATATCCGTTAGAAGCACTGCAGATGATGGTACATATTGTTGAAAATACAGAAGAACATCTGGATTATGATATGATTCTTAGAAAAGCAGGAGAGCACAGACTTAAGAGTGCATCCAGCGCACTTGCACATGCAACTGTAACAACAGCAAATAACCTGCGTGCAAAATGTATCGTAACACCTACCGTATCAGGAGCAACTGCAAGAGTTGTATCTAAGTTCAAACCAAAAACAGGAATTATCGGTGTCAGTCCAAACGAGGCAACACTGAGAAGAATGCAGATCAACTGGGGTGTAAGACCGCTGAAATCAGTAGCTGTATATACAACAGAAGATATCTGTGGCAATGCAATTGATTTGATCTGTGCAAAACAGCTTGCAGAAGCAGGGGATATGGTTGTATTAACACTTGGAATTCCATCTACAAATGTATCTGAGAACAGAACTGTAAGTAATATGATGAGAATTGCAATGGTAGATGACAGAAAATAAATAATATTATAAAGGGATAATTCCCATATGGGAGAACCAGAAAGCGAAGAGGCTTGACGAACAGTTGATGCATGGCTTTCTGGTTTTTTTTGTATACCAAAGTATGCAAGAAAAACTGCCAGTGACAGGTTCTTTTGTATTACCGTGTGTTCGAAAGAAGATACCAGGGGCCGGTTCTGCAGATTGCCGGGCTTTTTTGAGAAAGATTCTCCTTGACAGATAACAGAATATCGATTATAGTGTTCCTGTGGAGAACTACTAAAGAACCCAGAGGTGGATAAAAATGGAAGAACAATCATTTATAGAACGCCTGATGGAATTCGGACTTACAAGACAGGAAGCAAGTATATACCAGTGCCTTCTTACAGAAGGAAAGGTAACAGGATATGAAGTTGCCAAGCAGACGGGAATTTCCAGATCAAATGCCTATAATTCACTGGCGAATATGACGGAAAAAGGAGCAGCTTATCTGGTAGAAGAAGCCAGTACGAGAAAGTATGTGCCGGTATCACTGAATGAATTTTGTAAAAACCGTATCCGTAAGCTGGAAGAAAGTGGAAAATGGCTGGAGGAACATATGCCGTCTGAAAAAGCATATGCAGAAGGCTATATTACCATCGAAGGCGCAGAAAATATATTGAATAAAATACGTAATCTGTTATCGCAGGTAGATCAGAGAGTTTATATCAGTTGTACAAGAAACTATCTGCTGCTTTTGGTCCGTGAACTGGATGAACTAATGGAAGCGAGAAAGAAAGTTGTGATCCTTACAGATCAGCCGGCGTCTTTTCGCAATGCAAAGGTTTATTTAGGAGAAAACCGTGGAATGCAGATTGGGATCATAGCAGATTCCAAGTATGTACTTACCGGAGAATATGGAGAGGGAAGTATGAACACCTGTCTGTATTCCGGACAGAAAAACTTTGTTGAGTTGTATAAAACAGCACTTGCGAATGAGATAAAGTTATTATCAATACGAGAGGAGAACAGATATTAAGATGAAAAAAGTACCATTTGTCACAAAAGAACAATTAGATGAGATTATTAAAACTTATCCGACACCGTTTCATTTATATGATGAAAAAGGAATCCGTAAGAATATGGAAGCGTTAAGAGATGCGTTTTCGTGGAATAAAGGATACAGAGAGTATTTTGCAGTAAAGGCAACACCAAATCCGTTCCTGATCAATATTTTAAGAGAGTATGGATGCGGATGCGACTGTTCTTCTTATACAGAACTGATGCTTTCTGATGCGATTGGTGCTACTGGCGAAGATATCATGTTTTCTTCAAATGATACACCTGCAGAAGAATTCGTACTGGCAGATAAGCTGAATGCAATCATCAATCTGGATGATATTACACATATTGATTTTCTTGAAAAAGCAATTGGTCATATTCCGGAGACAATCAGCTGCCGTTACAATCCGGGTGGAATGTTCAAAATCAGTAATGATATTATGGACAATCCGGGAGATGCCAAGTATGGAATGACAACCGAACAGCTTTTTGAAGCATTCAAAACATTAAAAGCAAAAGGAGCAAAAGAATTTGGTATTCATGCATTCCTCGCAAGTAATACAGTAACAAATGAGTATTATCCAATGCTTGCAAAGGTATTATTTGAAGTAGCGGTTAAACTTCAGAAAGAGACAGGTGCGCACATCAAGTTCATCAATCTGTCAGGTGGTGTTGGAATCCCTTACAAACCAGATCAGGAACCGAATGATATCCGCGCAATCGGAGATGGCGTACGTCGTGTATATGAAGAAGTTCTGGTACCGGCAGGTATGGGCGATGTTGCAATCTATACAGAGATGGGACGTTTTATGATGGGACCTTATGGATGCCTTGTAACAACTGCCATTCATGAAAAACATACACATAAGGAATATATCGGTGTAGATGCGTGTGCAGTAAACCTGATGCGTCCGGCTATGTACGGGGCATATCATCACATTACGGTTATGGGAAAAGAAGATGCACCATGTGATCATAAATATGATGTAACAGGTTCTCTGTGTGAGAATAATGATAAATTTGCAATTGACCGTATGCTTCCAAAAGTTGATATGGGAGATGTGCTTGTGATTCATGATACAGGTGCGCATGGATTTTCTATGGGATATAACTACAACGGTAAATTAAAATCAGCCGAAGTGCTTCTGAAAGAAGACGGTTCTACACAGTTGATCCGAAGAGCAGAGACACCGGCAGATTATTTTGCAACATTTGATTGTTTTGACATTGGAAAAAAACTGATTAAAAAATAGATTGTGTGATTAACAATTGCACAGTATAATAATAGTACCTTTCTTATTTATATATTTCAGATAAGTGAGGTGCTATTTTTTTAGGAGGCGGAAATATATGAAAAAAAAGAGTATTCTTACTTTGATACTTATTTGTACAGTGATGATATTGTCGGCATGTTCGGGAATGAAAAAGGAAGATGCACAGAATTATGTAAAAGCGACACTGGATGCGGGATATAAGGCCCAATTCAAGGAATATATAGAAGTGACAAATTCTACAAAAAAAGCAGCCAGGAAAGAATATGAAGACAATCTGGATGATATTATGAAGGAGTCCGGACTAGATGAGATGGATATCTCAGATGAACTAAAAGCACAATATAGATCATTATATGAAAAAATGCTGAAATCAGCAAAATACAAAGTGGGTGAAGCAAAGAAAGGAAAAAAGGGGACATACGTTGTGGAAGTAACTGTGTATCCATTTACAGCATTCTCTTCTGTATCAGGAGAACTGAATACATGGGTGAGGGAAACTTATGCAAATGCAACAGAAGTTCCAAGTAATGAGGAATTGAATGAAGCAATCATGCAGAAGATGTATGAACTAATGAATGAAAAAGTAGACCAGCCAACATACGATAAGAAAAAGACAGTTCAGATTCGCGTGAAAATGAATGACGATGAAGTGTATTATATTCCGGCAAAAGATCTGGAAAACATAGATTCTGAATTGTTCCCTCAGACATAAGCAAAATAAAAGTAATAATTCACAAAAAATCATAGATTCCTGATTTGGGATTGACTATCCTGAATCAGTAATGTATGATAACAGTCAAATAAGTCGCCAGACTTCTACTGGAAGAATGATATTCTTTCATTTAGGTAATCAATCAGACAGATCATAATTCTTATATGATGTTGTCATATTTCATTATTAAATTTTTTAATACTATAAAGTTGAAAATGCTATTTATTATATTAAAATCCATTCCGAATGGAAAAATTTAAGTTTCTAAACAAATCTAGGTAATTGATCCGGTAAAACAATGATAAGAACAGGAAAGGAGGAAGTAGACACCGGATTCATATTATAAAAACAAATCAAAATTCAAATCAGAAAAAATTACATCAAATCCCAAATGAAAAAACAAAAAAAGAAAGAGAGGACAATCTATGACAAAACTTCATAGAAAGAAAAAGGCAGTGGCATCATTTCTTGCTGGTATGTTTTTGCTGCAGGGAGCTTTTACGGGTGGTATTACCCTAAAGGCGGATGCGAAAGAAGCGGCGCAAAAGATAAAATTTGAGGTCGTTGGAGAAGGAAATGTTACAGTAACAGATGTGAATGATAAGGTAAAAAAGGTTGCATCGGAAGAGGTTTTTGAAGTTCCGGAGGGAATGTGTGTCCGTGTATCGGCGGATGCGCCGGAAGAGACATCCATTACAATGCAGGTAATGGATGTGCAGGGGAAATATGAGCTGGAGGATAGAACAAGCGTGAATGGTCAGGAATTCTGGCGTGATATTACAGCAATGGGGATTGAGAAAAAAGTTGTAATTACGTTCGGAGAGGAACCTGTGGCAGTAGAGCGAAATAGAAGAAGCAAAAGACAGGCTGGAAATAGTGAAGAAAAGCCAGAAGTGGGGAATGTATTTACCGGTAAATGTGTAATCGAAGCGGTAGATGGCGGAAATGGACATACAGTACATGGCGTTACGATAGGTGGATTTACAGGAATTCTTGCCGGAACAACGGCTTTTGGAGGATGTGCGGATCACACGGCAGCGGCTCCGTATGTAGGACAGGAATATACATACCGTTATACGGTTACAAGTGTGAATAAAAGTACCGGGGAAGTAACTGGAAATCTATATTGCACCAGTGTGACAGGGGCAACAGACGGAGTGACAAAAGATGCTAACGGACGTCTGATCGGATATCAGAGAATCAGTGGATCAGCGTTGATACATAGAAGTTACAGTGGATTTGCCAGACTGACCAAGGGAAAAACAGAAACCACATTAACAGATGGTAATATTTGTTATTCACTGGCAGGAGCCGTATATGGAGTGTACAAGGATGAACAGACAACGCAGGAAATTGCTGAATTTATTACAGATGCGGATGGAAATGCCAATACTATCGAGACTGAAGAAGGCCAGTATTATGTGAAGGAAAAGAAAGCACCATCTGGATATAAATTAGACAGACAAGTATATCCGGTGCAGGTACGTTCCGGCCAGACGACAGAGGTGCATGTAAAAGATATACCACTTTATGTAACAACCGGATTCGAGATTGAAAAATTGGATCAGGAAAAAGGATATGGAGATCCACTGGGGGCAGGAAGTCTGGAAGGTGCGGAATTCACTGTAAGATATTATGCGGGAGAATATATCAAAGAAAACTTACCGGATGAAGCGGAAAAAACATGGGTATTAAAGACTAAAAAAGAGGAGGTAGAAGAAAACGGGCAGAAAAAAGAACGCTACGTGGCAAAATTAGAAGATTCTTATAAAGTAAGCGGTGATGAGTTTTATCTTTCGGAAGGGGCAGGAAAGCCGGTACTTCCACTTGGAACACTTACGATTGAAGAGACAAAAGCGCCGGAAGGGTACATACGAAGCAGTGAATTACAAGTTACAGCTATCCGGCAAGATGGGGATCAGGCACAGATAACAAATGGGCAAGTATATAAAGCAATGAACCAGATTATCAGAGGAGATATTGAGTTTAAGAAAAAAGATGAAGAGAGCCAGGCATCAATGGCAGGGATTCCGTTTGAAATTACATCTATGACAACCGGGGAAAGCCACCGGATCATGACAGATGCCAATGGGTATTATTCATCAGAAAGTGCGTATGTGAAGCACAGTGAAAATACCAATACAGGACAGCCGGAAACGGGTCTTTGGTTTGGCAGGAACAGTGGTGGAAAAACACTGGAAGTAAATGATTCTTATGGGGCACTGCCGTATGATACATACGAATTGAAGGAAGTAAGATGCGAAAAAAACAGGGATAAGTCTCTTTATAAAGGAACATTTAAAATTACAAAAGATCAGTATGTGGTTGATCTTGGCACAATTATGAATCCAGATCTTATGATATCAACCGTGGCAAAAGATGAAAAGACAGGTACACATTATTCCAAAGCAGACAAGTCTGCGACAATTATCGATACCGTAAGTTATACCGGATTAAAAAAAGGAAAAGAGTATACCATGAAGGGAATTCTGATGGATCGGAAAACCGGAGAAAGTATAAAAGATGGAGAAGGAAAAGAGATAACCGCTGTTCGAAAATTCAAACCAAAGACAGCAGAAGGAAATGTAGAAGTGGAGTTCACATTTGATGGAAGCACACTGCAGGGAAAAGATATTACAGTATTCGAAGAGTGTTATATTGAAAATGATCTGATTGCAGTGCATAAGGATCTGGAGGATAAAAATCAAATGATTCATTTTCCGGCGCTGCAGACAGAAGCAAAAGATCAGAAGACAGGACAGAATGTGACAAAAGCAGAGAAAAATATTGTAATCCTCGATACAGTACAATATAAGAACCTGAAAGAGGGCAAAAAATATAAAGTTACAGGAACTTTGATAGATAAAAAAACAGGAGAAAAAATCAAAGATGCAAAAGGCGATGCTGTAACATCAACGGTAGAATTTGTAGCAGAGACATCCGATGGAACGGTAGAGGTAGAATTCCGGTTTGATGGAAGAAAACTTGGCGGGAAGACAATGGTGGCATTTGAAAAGTTGTATTATGGAGAAAAGCTGTATGCGGTTCATGAAGATCTCGAAGATGAGAAGCAGACCATCTATATACCGAAAATTGGTACAACTGCAGTAAATACAAAGACAAAATCAAAACTTGCATATGCAGAAGAAAATGTAACGGTTACAGATGTTGTAAAATATGAAAATTTACAGCCGGGAGAAACATATACATTGCATGGAACTATTATAGAAAAGAAATCTTTAAAAGAGCTTACAGAGGAAAAAGCAATTGAATTTATTCCGGAAAAGAAAAATGGAACGATAGAGATGACATATGAACTGAATGGATCAGAAATGCAGGGGAAAACAATAGTGGTATACGAGGAATTAAAACAGAAAGGAAAAAGCGTAGCCGTGCATAAAGATCCAGAGTCAAAAGAACAGAGTATATATTTCCCTAAAATCGGCACAAAAGCAGTGGATGCTGAATCGAGAACGCAGGAAGGCGTGGCGAAGGCAAAGCAGAAGATTACAGATCAGGTTAGTTACGAGAATCTGGTTCCGGGGGAAGTGTATGTTTTAAAAGGCGTGCTGATGAGTAAGGAAGAAGGAAAAGAACTGACAGATAAAAATGGAAAGAGTATTACATCCAGCATAACATTTACACCGGAAAAGGAAAATGGAACGGTTGATATGACATTCGAATTGGATGCGTCAGAGCTGGATGGAAAATCTGTAGTAGTATTTGAAAAAATATATGATAAAGCAGAGAATCTGATTGCCAGAGAAGAAAATATATCAAATCAGGAACAGACGGTAATTTATAAACGGGTAAAAGAGCCAAAGGGCGATGATTCTAAAAAGAATTCAGGAGAAACTAAAATCAGCAAGACTCCAAAAACAGGTGATGTGGATGTTAGAAAGTTATGTACGGTATCGGTAATTTCTCTTGGAATATTGATGATAGCAGGAATTATAACGCGTAGACGAAAGAAAAATTAAAAGAATAAAAAGGAAAAAGCACCGGAAGCCAGATGGTTTCCGGTGCTTTTCAATTAAGTTCACTGCGGATAGTGGGACTTGAACCCACACGAGGTCACCCCCGCAAGATTTTGAGTCTTGTGCGTCTGCCATTCCGCCATATCCGCATGACATATGTTGCTACACAACAAAATAAATTATAACTATAAATTTAATATATGTCAATCCTTTTTTGAAAAAATGAGAAGAAAAGGAGGAAAGGAAAATTAACCTTTTAAAAATGCCCGGATTGGTGTATAGTAAGATAGTGATTTTATAAGAAAAAAGAACTATTAAGAACTATTAGGTGGAGAGACAAAATGAGCAGTAAAATTATGCTGATTGATGGCCACAGTATTCTGAACCGTGCCTTTTATGGACTGCCGGATCTTACGAATGCAGATGGTCTTCATACAAATGCGGTATATGGATTCCTGACGATAATGTTTAAGCTTCTTGAAGAAGAAAAGCCAGAATATCTTACGGTGGCGTTTGACGTTCATGCCCCGACATTCAGACATAAAATGTATGCAGAATATAAAGGGACCAGAAAGCCAATGGCAGAAGAACTCAGACAGCAGGTTCCGGTGATCAAAGAAGTACTTCATGCAATGGGTGTTAAGACGATTGAATGTGCCGGTCTGGAGGCAGATGATCTGATCGGAACGCTTTCAAAACGTTGTGAAACAGAAGGAATGGAAGTAACGGTTATTTCAGGTGACCGAGACCTTCTGCAGCTTGCAACAGAACATGTTAAGATCAGAATTCCAAAGACAAAGCAAGGCAGAACAGAAATTGAAGATTATTATGCAAAAGATGTACTGGAACGATATCAGGTGACGCCAAAAGAATTTATTGATCTGAAGGCGCTGATGGGAGATACGGCAGATAATATTCCGGGAGTGCCAAGTATTGGAGAAAAGACAGCGACAAAAATCATTACACAGTATCATTCCATAGAAGAAGCACATGAGCATGTGGAAGAATTAAAACCGCCAAGAGCATCAAAAGCATTGAAGGAACATTGGGATCTTGCGGTGCTTAGTAAAGAACTTGCTACTATTAATATAGAAGCGGAATTTCCATATGATCTGGAAGAAGCAAAGCATGGAAATATGTATACAGAAGAAGCATATGTATATTTTCAAAAACTGGAATTTAAGAATCTTCTTTCCAGATTTGATATTGCGGCACCGGCCAATAAGATAGAAGATGGGTTTCAGGTGATCGCATCAAAAGAAGAGGCTGAAAAGGTTTTTGAAAAAGCAAAGACTGCTGTAACGGTAGGTGCAGTTACGTTTAAAGATCTTGAGAATGTGTTGCCGCTGTTTGTTAATCAGGCGGGGATAGGCGGCGTCGGACTCTCTTTTTCAAAAGAAGATATTTACTGCATCAAAGTAGAAAAGGATATAACAGCAGACTGGCTGTTGGAAGAGCTCGCAGAGGTGGCTGAAAAAGCTGGTACATTTGCAATGTTTGACATAAAACAAAAGATGCGGGAAATTCAGATTCGGAATCAGAAAAATTGTTTTGATGTAAATGTAGCGGCATATCTGCTGAATCCACTTAAGAATAATTATACATGGGAAGATGTTGCGAGAGAGCATCTGGATCTTATGGTTGATGAAAAGATAGAAACGGATATGAAAGTCTGCTATGAAGCATATGTTAATTTTGCAGCAGTAGAGATCTTGAACAGAAAATTGCAGGATGCACAGATGGATCATTTGTTCCAGGATATAGAGATGCCGCTGGTATTTACATTATATGATATGGAGCAAAATGGTATCCGTATAGAAGCAGATGCCTTGAAGCAATATGGCGACCAGTTGGTTGGTAAAATCAATGAATTAGAAAAAGATATTTATCAGGAAGCCGGAGAGACATTTAATATTAATTCTCCGAAACAGCTGGGAGTTGTACTGTTTGAAAATATGAAACTTCCGGGAGGAAGAAAGACAAAGACTGGTTATTCTACGGCAGCAGACGTACTGGAAAAACTGGCTCCGGAATATCCGGTGGTAGCGAAGATTCTTGAGTACCGGCAATACACAAAATTGAAGTCGACATATGCGGACGGTCTGGCGAATTACATTCAGGAAGATGGAAGGATTCATGGTAAATTTAATCAGACGATTACAGCAACCGGAAGAATCAGCAGTACAGAACCGAATCTTCAGAATATACCGGTCAGGATGGAACTTGGACGTCTGATACGAAAAGTATTTATTCCGGAAGATGGATACCGGTTTGTGGATGCAGATTATTCGCAGATTGAACTTCGTGTACTGGCACATTGCTCAGGGGATGAACATTTGATCCAGGCATACAAAGAACAAAGCGATATTCACCGTATTACTGCATCTCAGGTATTCCACATACCATTTGACGAAGTAACACCGCAGCAGAGACGCAATGCGAAAGCGGTAAACTTTGGTATCGTATATGGAATCAGTTCATTTGGACTGAGCCAGGATCTTAGCATTACAAGAAAAGAAGCCGCAAAATATATTGATGATTATTTTGCAACTTATCCGGGAATCAAGACTTTCCTGGATGATGCAGTGGCACATGCGAAAGAAAAAGGCTATGTGGTGACATTATTTGGAAGACGGAGACCGGTTCCGGAACTTTCTTCCAGCAACTTTATGCAAAGGTCTTTTGGAGAACGTGTGGCTATGAATTCCCCGATTCAGGGTGCGGCTGCAGATATCATTAAGATTGCAATGATCCGGGTGAATCAGAGATTAAAGGACCAGAAGATGAAGTCAAGACTGGTTTTACAGGTTCATGATGAACTTTTAATTGAAGCATATGAACCAGAGCTTGAAGAAGTTCAGACAATTTTAAAAGAAGAAATGGAACATGCGGCTGATTTAAAAGTACCGCTTGAAATAGATATGCATACAGGAGACAACTGGTACGAAGCAAAATAAGAGGTGTAAGAGATGAAAATTATTGGAATTACCGGAGGAGTAGGAGCAGGAAAAACACAGATTCTGGAGTATTTGAACAACAAATATGGAGCAACGATCTGCATGGCTGATGAAGTGGGAAAAAAGCTGCAAAAAAAGGGAACAGAATGCTTTGATGAAATCGTGGCACATTTTGGAAAAGAGATTCTAGATGAAAAAGGTGAACTTGATCGTAAGAAACTGTCAGATATCGTATTCGCAGACCGTGTGGAACTGTCTGTGTTAAATGGAATTGTGCACCCGAGAGTAAAAGAAGAAATTCAGAAAAAGATTGCAAAAGAAGATAGAAAAAATACAAATCTTATGCTGATTGAAGGAGCTCTTCTGATTGAAGATCATTATGAAGAAATCTGTGATGAATTGTGGTATGTATATGTAGAAGATTCCATCCGCAGAAAACGTTTGAAATATGCAAGAGGATACGAAGACAGCAAGGTGGATCAGATTTTTGAAGCACAGCTTCCGAAAGATCTTTTTATGCGCCATTGTGACCGGGTGATTGATAACAGCGGACAGTTTGAAGAGACAAAGATCCAGCTGAATAAGATCGTGGAAGATTTATAAGAAAGGCAGATATTATTTAATATGAGATTATGCAGCATTGCAAGTGGAAGCAGTGGAAATTGTATTTATGTAGGAGATGATCAGACCCATCTTCTGGTTGATACAGGTATCAGCAAGAAGAGAATAGAAGAAGGATTGACAAAGCTGGATATAAAAGGGGATGAACTAGAAGGAATTCTGGTTACCCATGAACATATAGATCATATTCAGGGACTGGGCGTGTTTAGCAGGAAATATGAGATCCCGATCTATGCGACACCTGGAACTATCCAGGGGATTAAAAATTGTAAAAGCCTCGGAAAACTTCCGGAGGGACTTTTACATGAGATAGAAGTGGATCATCCGTTTGAACTGGGAACATTAAATGTGGACCCGTTTGCCATTTCCCATGATGCAAATGAGCCGTCCGGATACCGGATTAACAGTGGGAAAAAAGCAGTTGCGGTAGCAACAGACCTTGGAATATATGATGATTATACAGTGGATCACTTAAAAGACCTGAATGCGGTCGTTCTGGAAGCAAACCATGACATACATATGTTAGAAGTCGGACCTTATCCATATCCTTTGAAACGAAGAGTTATGGGTGATAAGGGACATTTATCAAATGAACTGTCAGGAAAGCTTCTTTGCGATATATTACATGATGATCTTCAATATGTAGTTCTGGGACATCTTAGTAAGGAAAATAATTACGAGGAACTTGCATATGAAACGGTCAAGCTGGAGATCAGTATCGGAGATAATCCATATAAAGGAGAAGATATTCCGATGATGGTAGCCAAAAGAGATCAGGTATCTGATATCATTACATTGTAAAATGCGATGAAAAAAACGTGGAAGACAACAGGAGGAAAACAAATCATGAAAAAATGTGTAATTACAGTTGTAGGAAAAGACACCGTAGGTATTATTGCAAAAGTATGTGAATATCTTGCAGGGGCAAATGTAAATATCCTTGATATTTCGCAGACCATCGTAGATGGGTACTTTAACATGATGATGATTGTTGACGTAACAAATTGCAGTAAAGAGGTTGCTGTAGTTTCAAAAGAACTGGAAGAAATCGGAACTTCTATCGGCGTTGCCATTCACTGCCAGAGAGAAGAAATATTTGAAAAAATGCACAGATTATAAGAAAAGTTACTGAAAGGCAGGAAAGACACATGATAAACAGATACGAAGTATATGAGACAAATCAGATGATTGCAGAGGAAAATCTGGATGTACGTACCATTACTCTTGGAATCAGCCTGTTGGATTGCATTGATGCAGACCTTGATAAATTAAATGAAAATATTTATAACAAAATAACTACTGTTGCGAAGGATCTTGTAAAAACAGGAGAAGAAATTGAGCAGGAATTTGGAATTCCGATTGTAAATAAGAGAATTTCGATTACACCGGTATCACTGATTGGTGGTGCGGCATGTAAAAGTCCGGAAGATTTTGTGACCATTGCAAAGACGCTTGACAAAGCAGCAAAAGTAGTCGGCGTAAACTTTATTGGTGGTTATTCTGCCCTGGTTTCAAAATCTATGACAAAAAGTGATGAGAACCTGATCCGTTCTGTGCCACAGGCACTTGCATGCACAGACAGAATCTGCAGTTCGATCAATGTCGGATCTACAAAAACAGGTATTAATATGGATGCAGTACGTCTGTGCGGAGAGATTGTAAAGGCAACTGCAGAAGCAACAAAGGAAAATGATTCACTTGGTTGTGCAAAACTGGTAGTATTTTGTAATGCACCAGATGATAACCCGTTCATGGCAGGTGCATTTCTTGGTGTAACAGAAGGGGATGCAGTAATCAATGTCGGAGTCAGTGGACCTGGTGTAGTAAAACATGCGATTGAACAGGTGCGTGGAAAAGGATTTGAAGAATTATGTGAGACGATCAAAAAGACTGCATTTAAGGTAACACGAGTAGGACAGCTTGTCGCAGGAGAAGCTTCAAAGAGACTTGGCATTCCATTTGGAATCATTGATCTGTCTCTTGCACCGACACCGGCTATAGGTGACAGTGTGGCAGAGATTCTGGAAGAGATCGGCCTGGAACGTGTCGGAGCACCAGGGACGACAGCAGCGCTTGCCATGTTAAACGACCAGGTAAAGAAAGGTGGAGTTATGGCTTCTTCCTATGTAGGTGGTTTAAGTGGTGCGTTTATTCCTGTCAGTGAAGATAAAGGAATGATCGATGCGGTAGAAATGGGAGCGCTTACGATCGAAAAGCTGGAAGCGATGACGTGTGTATGTTCTGTGGGACTTGATATGATCGCAATTCCAGGAAAAACAACAGCAACAACTATTTCTGGTATCATTGCAGATGAGATGGCAATCGGTATGGTGAATCAGAAAACTACAGCAGTGCGTTTGATTCCTGTCATCGGAAAAGATGTAGGAGAGACAGCGGAATTTGGCGGATTGCTTGGATATGCACCAATCATTCCGGTGAATGAATATGACTGTAGTGCGTTTGTGAACAGAAAAGGAAGAATTCCGGCGCCTGTACACAGCTTTAAGAACTAAAAAAATGAATAAAAACAGACAATCCATGATGCACCTTCTGGTAAAACGGATAAAGGAAAAGGTATCATAGATTGTCTGTTTTTTTATATACGAATAAGCTGCTTTTGATGTTCGTTTATAAAGGAACCGCCGAATTTGTCTGTGATTACACTTTCGTAGAGATCGGATGCAAAGGTAGTCTGATTTAGCATACGAAGAGCCGCGGGCGAAAGACTTTCGGTCTGCGTAAGCTTGGTAATAATAGGAATAGAAGAATGTTCCTTCATTTTGTGCAGGATATCGGTATGCTCCCTGCAAAATCCCAGGACTCTGGCGTAACTGCAGGAAGTGCTTCGGTAAAGGGCCATATCTTCCTTGGTAATAGATAAAAGTATATGCAACAGACTTCTGCTAATCCGGCTGTAAGTCAATTCTTTGGTTTTTAAAAGTTCACAAAACTGTTCGTAGGACTGAAAATTGTTCCGGCAGCGGATGATACGGTTGGCAAGTTCAGGAGAGACATCCTGATATGCACACAAGGATGAGGCTGTTTCGCCAAGGAGCCGGTACTTTAATAACAGCGAAAAATCATCTGGTTCTACAGGACAAGATGTATTCCATGCATTTTGCAAAATTTGAAAAACCTCATCTGGAAGCTGCGATTTTAGAAGCTGCCAGGTTTGTGAAGAAGTATTAATGGCGTTTTCTCCGAAATTCCCGGAGATTTGTGGAATAGAGAGCTGCTTTAATGTATTGCGAATTGCAGATGCGGAACTCATATAGGCTTGAAGCGTTGTGTCGTGGTAATTGCAAGCCTGCCTTTTCAGGGTAACTGGAACAATGGAACTGTTAAGTCGTTGTAAAGCTTTTAAATATTCAATTCCTAAAATATTATTTGGATCAGACATCACTTCGGAGATAGAAGTGTCTCCGGTCAGTTCTTTAAGAGCCAGACATCTTGCGACTGGAAAAGAAGCTCCACTTTTTAGTGCATTTTGTAAAAGCAGCCGGTATGAACCGGGTTCGGAAACCAGCAGCCGGGAAATGTGATCGAGTTGTTCTAAGTCTCCACATTCACTTCCAAAACATAAGCTGTCAATACAACCAAGACCGTCCAGGATTGCAACTGCACCAAGGGCGAAATATTCAGCACTGCCGGAAGCATAGCACACGGGGAGTTCAATGACTACGGAAGCACCGCAGGAAAGAGCCATATGGGCCCGGTGGTGTTTGGACAAAAGAGCCGGCATTCCTCTTTGCACATAATCGCCGCTCATAATGATAACAACCCGGTCGGCACCGGTCAGTTCTTTTGCTTTTTCAATATGATAAAGATGTCCATTGTGAAATGGATTATATTCCGTGATAAGTCCAACAGTTTTCATAAGAATCTCCTTGTATAACAATATAAAATTGATTATACTATACAATAGTGGGGTATGCAAATGGGATGTTTACCCAGCGAAACTGGGAAGAAAGGAGGATGCATATTTTATGGAAGAGAATAAGAATGAGGAAGAACTCCTGGATGATGATATTGATTACGTGGAAGACAGGGAAGAACTGACGGAAGAACGTATCAAAGAAATGCTGGACGCCAGAGAGTATAAAGAATTAAAAGAAGAACTGGAAACAAATATGTATCCTGTAGACCTTGCGGAGATTCTGGAAGAATTTGATCAGAAGCATATGGTGCTGGTATTCCGTTTGCTTGCAAAAGAAGAAGCGGCCGAGACATTTTCTTATATGAACAGTGATATGCGTGAGATTCTGATCAATGCGCTGACGGACTCCGAGCTTGAAGAAATCATGGAAGAGATGTATCTGGATGATACAGTTGATGTGCTGGAGGAGATGCCGGCAAATGTTGTGGATAGACTTTTGATGGTTACCGATGAAGAAAAGCGTCAACGGATCAATCAGTTATTGCAATATCCGGAAGAAAGCGCCGGAAGCGTGATGAACGTAGATTATATCGGACTTCGACGTGAGATGACAGTTGCAGAATCTATTTTAAAGATACGCCAGGTAGGATTGAACCGTGAGACGATTTATACCTGTTATGTTACAGAACAGCGCCATCTGATCGGACAGGTCGATGTAAAGGAACTTCTGACAAGCAGTGAATCAAAAACAATCGAAGAGATTATGGATACGAATATGTTGTATGCCCGTACAACAGATGACCAGGAAGATGTGGCGAATATAATCACAAAATACGGTCTGATTGCACTCCCGATTGTAGATCATGAGAATTGCATGGTCGGTATTGTAACCGTTGATGATGCCATGCAGGTATTACAGGAAGAGACAACAGAAGATATCAGTATCATGGCCGGTGTAAATCCGAATGAAGACTCATATTTTGGGACATCGATCATTGATCATGTTAAAAGCCGTATTCCGTGGCTTTTGTTTCTGATGTTATCGGCAACGGTAACACAGATGATCATGAACAGTTATGAAAATGCACTTGCGTTAATGCCCCAGCTTGCAGGCTTTGTTCCGATGCTTACCGGAACCGGTGGAAACTGTGGATCGCAGAGTTCGACTCTGGTGATACGCGGACTGGCTGTTGGAGAAATTGAATTTTCCGATTTGTTCAAAGTAATCTGGAAAGAAATCCGGATTGCATTTTGTATCAGTATTATATTATCGGTAGTGAATGGGATCCGTATCATGCTGATGGGGCAGGGAGATGCGATGATGGCATTTACGATTGGACTTACCATGGCATGTACAGTATTGATTGCAAAAGTAGTAGGTTGTACGCTGCCGCTGATTGCAAAAAAAATCGGACTTGATCCGGCAATCATGGCAACACCGCTAATTTCTACTCTGGTAGATATTAGTACGATCAGTGTGTATTTTGCAATTGTAAGCCGTGCATTTCATTTGTAACATTGTGAAAATGCAATATGTTTTGTCCAAAATATAGTGGATATTGTACATTGTACGCAAAAAGAGACATAAGATTACCGTAAGAACCCTTGTCCGCAGGGGTTCTTTGTATTATAATGACAATACTGAGAAAAATATTTGGAAAGGAGTCTATTTATCATGGGATTTATAGATGAAATCAAAGCGAAAGCAAAAAGTTGTAAAAAAACAATCGTTCTTCCAGAGAGCGAAGACATCAGAACTTATGAGGCAGCAGAGGCAATCTTAAAAGAAGGAACAGCTAATCTGGTCCTGATCGGAAGCGAAGAAGAGATCGCTAAGAATAAAGGAGATTTCGACATTACAGGAGCTACTATCGTAGACCCTGCTACATATGAAAAGACAGATGAGTATGTAGCAACACTTGTTGAACTGAGAAAGAAAAAAGGAATGACAGAAGAGCAGGCAAGAGAGATTCTTCTTACAAACTACTTATACTATGGTGTAATGATGGTTAAGATGAAAGATGCAGACGGAATGGTATCAGGAGCATGCCACTCTACTGCAGACACACTTCGTCCATGCCTTCAGATCCTGAAGACAAAACCAGGAACAAAGCTTGTATCTGCATTCTTTGTTATGGTAGTACCTGACTGCGACATGGGAGAGAATGGAACATTCGTATTCGCTGACTGCGGACTGAACCAGAATCCTACATCAGAAGAACTTGCAGCAATCGCTCAGTCTTCTGCAGAAAGTTTCAAACAGCTTGTTGGAGCTGATCCAAGAGTTGCTATGCTTTCTTACTCAACAATGGGAAGTGCAAAACACGATGATGTAACAAAAGTACAGGAAGCTGTTAAGATCGCAAAGGCAGAGAATCCGGATCTTATGTTAGACGGAGAGATGCAGCTTGATGCAGCACTTGTTCCTTCTGTTGGAGCAGCAAAAGCACCAGGAAGCCAGGTTGCAGGAAAAGCTAATACCCTGATCTTCCCTAACCTTGATGCAGGTAACATCGGATATAAACTTGTTCAGCGTCTTGCTAAAGCAGAAGCTTACGGACCAATGACACAGGGAATCGCAGCACCAGTTAACGACCTTTCAAGAGGATGCAGCGCTAAAGATATCGAAGGTGTTGTAGCAATTACAGCAGTTCAGTGCCAGAACCAGTAAGATTTGAGAAGGAGAAAATAGAATGAAAGTATTAGTAATCAACTGTGGAAGTTCATCTTTAAAATATCAGCTGATCGATATGGAGAATGAAAGTGTTCTCGCAAAAGGTCTTTGCGAAAGAATCGGAATTGAAGGTTCTGTATTGACACATAAACCTACTGGAAAAGACAAATATGTAGTAGAAACAGCTATGCCAGATCATAGTGTGGCAGTAAAACTTGTACTGGATGCCCTGATGGATGCAGAACATGGAGTAATTGAGAATGCGGATGAGATTACAGCAATCGGACACCGTGTACTGCACGCAGGAACTGTTTACAGTGATGCAACACTTGTAACAGAAGATGTGAAAAAAGTTGTACGTGACTGCTTCGATCTTGGACCACTTCACAACCCGGCTAACCTGATCGGAATTGAAGCTTGTGAAGCAGCTATGCCAGGAAAACCGAATGTAGCAGTATTTGATACAGCTTTTGGTATGAATATGCCACAGAAAGCAGCTATGTATGGTATTCCGTATGAATATTATGAAAAATACAGCTTAAGAAGATATGGATTCCACGGAACAAGTCATATGTTCGTATCTGGTGAGACATGCAAGATGCTTGGAAAAGAAGATGCAAAAGTTATCGTTTGCCATCTTGGTAACGGAGCAAGTATCTCAGCGTCTATCGGTGGAAAATGCGTAGATACAAGTATGGGACTTACTCCTTTGGAAGGCCTGATCATGGGAACACGTAGTGGAGATGTTGATCCTGCAGTTGTACAGTTTATCTGCAATCACGAAAATATCAGTGTTGATGAGATGCTTACAATCCTGAATAAAAAATCTGGTCTTCTTGGAATGACAGGAATTTCTTCAGACTTCCGTGATGTAAGAAAAGCAAGCGAAGAAGGAAATGAAAGAGCATCACTTGCATTGGATGCTTACAGATATCGTGTTGCAAAATATATTGGTTCTTACGTAGCAGCACTGAATGGCGTAGATGCAATTACATTTACAGCTGGTGTTGGTGAAAACTCATGGGAAATGAGAAGCGAAATCTGCGAATACCTTGGCTATCTTGGTGTTGAAGTGGATGAAGAGAAGAACAAAGCAGCAATTGGAGAACAGGCAGTAATTTCTACTCCAGATTCAAAGGTTAAGATCATTGTCCTTCCAACAAATGAGGAATTAGCAATTGCGCGTGAAACAGTTAAATTAGTTTAAAAAAATACTGTTGACAAAATAAATTTACATGATATAATAGTCTAGTGTGTGAATAGGAGACGATATTATGATATTAAACCTATCCGACGTTCTGTCTGAGCAGCATAAAGCAATACATGAATCTGTTCCGATTGAGATGACTTCTTTTAAGTCTGAGATGGGAGATTATGCGATTACAGGAAAGACACCACTTGAGTTGTCTGTAGAATATGCAGGTGACCGTAAGTTAGAAGTGACAGGAAAGGCTGAGATTACATCGGCTGCACCATGTGACAGATGTCTGGAAGATGTAGAAGTAAAGGTAACACTTGACTTTAAGCATAAGATTGATACAGAATCAGATGCATACGATCAGTCAGAAGATTTAGACGAGAATAACTATATTGACGGATATAGCTTAGATGTAGAGCAATTGGTCTACAACGAGTTATTGGTAGGGTGGCCGACGAAAATTCTATGCAGCGAAAACTGTAAAGGTATTTGCAACGTATGTGGTCAGAACCTGAATAAAGGTACCTGTAACTGTGAAGATACGGGGCTCGACCCTAGAATGTCAGTTATCCGTGATGTATTTAAGAATTTTAAGGAGGTGTAACCTATGTCAATTTGTCCAAAGAATAAATCTTCTAAAGCAAGAAGAGACAAAAGAAGAGCAAACTGGAAAATGAGCGCACCAAATCTGGTAAAATGCAGCAAGTGTGGCGAATTAATGATGCCTCACAGAGTATGCAAGCATTGTGGTTCATACAATCAGAAAACAGTTATCGCTCAGGATTAATTTCTTGAAAATGATGTAAATTCAAGGGCTGTGCATTTATGCACAGCTCTTGTTTTGCTTTTATCGTTATGTGTTCGGAAGAATCTGCAAGTGACAAGTTCTCCGTATAGCTTAAAGCGTGTCTGAAAAATACTTTTTAAGACGCACTCTAATGTAATCCAAATGAAAATAAATATTTTATATGTTGCAACTTTTTTTAATAGTGTTATAATTTTAACTAGGTATAAAATGTAGTCTATAATGTCAGATATAAAATGTTGAAGAAAGGGGACATCAGTGCTGTCTAATCGGGGACATAAGAGATTATATTGCACTGCGAACTACAGTATCTTAAAAAAGGAGGATTAACAAAATGGCAAAAATTACAGAAGGGTATATGCCTTTTCATGGCTATCAGACTTACTACAGAATCGTTGGAGAACAGAAAGATAATGGAAAAGCTCCATTGATCTGTCTTCATGGCGGACCGGGATCTACTCACAATTATTATGAAGTACTGGATAACGTTGCAGACGATGATGACCGTATGATTGTTATGTACGATCAGCTGGGATGCGGAAAATCTTATCTGGACGGACATCCAGAGATGTGGACACAGGATCTGTGGCTGGACGAGCTTGATGCTCTGAGAGAACATCTGGGACTGAAAGAATGCCACATCATTGGTCAATCTTGGGGCGGTATGATGCAGATTGCATATGCAATTGAACGTGGAGCGGAAGGTGTGAAGTCTTTCATTATTTCTTCTGGTCATCCAAGCAGCAGCTTATGGGCAAGAGAAGGAATGAGAAGAATTAAGATGATGTCTGAAGAAGACCAGGCAGCGATTAATGATGCACTGGAACGTAATGACTTTACGGGAGAGGCTTATCTGAAAGCAGTCGATAACTACATGGACAGATACTGCAATTACTGGAGAGAAGATCTTCCAGAATGCTGTACAAGACCAAAGAAATCCGGCGGAGAGGCTTATCTGTATGGATGGGGACCAAATGAGTTTGTTCCATCTGGTACATTAAAAGATTTTGAGTATATTGACAGACTTCATGAGATCAAAGTTCCATCACTGATCATGAGTGGTATTTCTGATCTGTGCTCACCATTAGTTGCAAAAACTATGGCAGATGAAATTCCGAATTCCAAGTGGATTCTCTGGGAGAGAGCAAGACATACTACATTTGTAGACAGACACGATGATTATTGTGTTGAGTTGATTAAGTGGATGAACGAATACGATAAATAAAAATATATAGCATAAAAGTGCGAAAAAAAGAGATTCGGCAAAAAACGGGCTGAATCTCTTTTTGGCTAAAAAACGTGGTGCTGTGATCATAGAAGGCCTTTTTCAGACACACTCTGGCGTTTTTCAAAGGAAAATATTGATTTTTGTATAGATGTTTAGTAGAATAAATTCAGTAATGCTAGGAGGAATTAATATGTCAGAAATTACAGTAATAGCATTGGACGCTATGGGCGGGGACAATGCACCTGGCGAAATGGTCAAAGGAGCAGTGGATGCTCTTGGCCGTGAGCAGGATATTAAAGTATATCTGCTTGGTAAAGAAGATGTTGTTCAGGCTGAATTACAGAAATATACGTATGATAAAGAACGATTAGAAGTTGTCAATACAACAGAGGTAATCGAGACAGCAGAGCCACCGGTAAATGCAATCAGAAGAAAAAAAGATTCTTCCATTGTCGTCGGTATGAAGATGGTGAAAGAGGGCAAGGCGGATGCGTTTGTATCAGCCGGAAGTTCGGGAGCAATTCTGGTAGGTGGGCAGGTGATCGTAGGACGGATCAAGGGCGTTGAAAGACCACCGCTTGCATCCTTAATACCGACAGAAAAGGGAGTAGCACTTCTGATCGACTGTGGGGCAAATGTGGATGCCAGAGCTTCACATCTGGTACAGTTTGCTAAGATGGGTTCTATCTATATGGAGCATGTAGTCGGAATTAAAAATCCAAAGGTTGGAATCGTTAATATCGGAGCAGAAGAAGAAAAGGGAAATGCACTGGTAAAAGAGACATTTCCTATGTTAAAGGAAGAAGATTCTATTAACTTTATCGGAAGTGTGGAAGCAAGAGAAATTCCACATGGACAGGCTGATGTTATTGTAACAGAAGCTTTTTCAGGAAATGTAATTTTGAAGCTGTATGAAGGAGTCGGTTCGGTTCTGATCAGTAAAGTAAAAGAGGGACTGATGTCTACGTTGCGCAGTAAAATGGGTGCACTTTTGATCAAACCGGCGTTAAAAGAAACTTTAAAATCTTTCGATGCCAGTGAATATGGTGGTGCACCGCTTCTGGGGCTGAATGGACTTGTGGTAAAAACACATGGAAGTTCAAAGGCAAAAGAAGTAAGCAATACGTTGATTCAGTGTGTAACATTTAAGAAACAGAAAATTAACGAAAAAATTAAAGAAAGTATTCAATCGGATCAGAAGTCCGCTGAATAATATATTACTATCGATGAGAAAAGGAGATTTGATATGGAACTTGAAAAATTAAAAGAAATCATTGCTGACGTATTAAACGTAGAAGTAGATGATATTACAGAGGACACAACATTTGTAGATGATCTGGGAGCAGATTCACTTGACATTTTCCAGATTATCATGGGAATAGAAGAAACATTTGATATTGAAATCGATAATGATGATGCTGAGAAGATTTCTACTGTAGGAGATGCAGTTGAGCAGATCAAGAATGCAACTAACAACTAGGCAGAAAATATGAAAAACGAAAAAGCCCTGCCAAGGGCTTTTTTCGATATGGAGTTTTATATGAATAAAGATCTAAAAGAATTAGAACAAAAGATTGGGTACACATTTAAAGATTTCGAACTTTTTAAAAATGCAATGCTCCACAGTTCTTATGCAAATGAAAAACATTTGCCGAAGTATGAATGTAATGAACGTCTGGAGTTCCTGGGAGATGCGGTTCTTGAACTGGTATCCAGTGAATTTTTATTTCACAACAATCCGAAAGTACCGGAAGGGGAGTTGACGAAGACAAGAGCAAGCATGGTATGTGAGCCGGCTTTGGCATTTTGTGCAAGAGAGCTGGATCTTGGAGAATATCTGCTGCTTGGAAAAGGCGAAGATGCAACTGGAGGACGTAAGAGAGAATCTGTAACCTCGGACGCAATGGAAGCTCTGATCGGGGCAATTTATCTTGATGGTGGTTTTACTAATGCAAAAGAGTTCATACATCGCTTTATTCTGCAGGATTTGGAGAATAAAAAACTCTTTTTTGATAGCAAGACTATCCTGCAGGAGATCGTGCAGGCGAATTTCAAAGAGACAATCTCGTATCATCTGATCGGAGAAGAAGGGCCAGACCATAATAAGACATTCCGTGTAGCAGTACATATTGGAGAGGAAGAATATGGGGTCGGAGCAGGCAGGACCAAGAAGGCGGCAGAACAGGAAGCTGCATATGTTACGATTCTGAAACTGCATGAAAAGAACATAAAGTAGGTGTGGAATGTATTTAAAAAGCATAGAGGTGCAGGGATTTAAATCATTTGCAAATAAGATAAAATTTGAATTCCATAATGGTATCACCGGTATTGTCGGACCGAACGGGAGTGGTAAAAGTAATGTAGCAGATGCCGTAAGGTGGGTATTAGGTGAACAGCGTATCAAGCAGCTTAGAGGCGGTACGATGCAGGATGTTATATTCTCGGGAACGGAGAATAGAAAACCGCTCAGTTATGCATCGGTAGCAATTACATTGGATAATTCGGATCATAAGCTTCCGGTTGACTACGAAGAAGTGACGGTAGCAAGAAAGCTTTACCGGTCTGGGGAAAGCGAATATCTGATTAACGGAAGAGCTTGCAGGTTAAAAGATGTAAATGAGCTTTTTTATGATACTGGTATTGGTAAAGAAGGATATTCTATCATAGGACAGGGACAGATTGACAAGATCTTAAACGGTAAGCCGGAAGAGCGGAGGGAACTCTTTGACGAAGCAGCTGGAATTGTGAAGTTTAAGAGAAGAAAAAGCCTTTCACTGAAAAAACTGGAAGATGAGCGCCAGAATCTGGTGCGTGTTAACGACATTCTGTCGGAGCTGGAAAAGCAGGTGGGACCATTAGAGCGTCAGTCAGAAAAGGCGAGAGAATATCTGAAACGCAAAGAAGAATTAAAGACTTATGATATTAATATGTTCCTGTTTGAGATGGAGCGGATCCGTGAGCAGATCCTGGAACTGGAAAAGAAGCTTAGCATAACAAAAGAAGAATTAGAAGATGCTTCCAGACAGTATGAGGAGACGAAGACGGAGTACGAATCCATCGAAGAGCAAGTAGATGTGATCGATGAGGCAATCGAGAAGTCAAACCGGCAGTTAAACGAGACAACATTGTTAAAGCAGCAGCTGGAGAACCAGATCGCACTTTTGAAAGAGCAGATTAACAGTGCAAAGATGAATGATGAGCACTATGAGCAGCGTGCGAATACAATCACAGGTGAGTTGTCTGACAGGGAAAGACAGCTAAAAGAACTGCAGAAAGAAAAAGAATCCATTACAAAAGAGATGGATGACAAGCAGTCGCAGGAAGAACAGTTAAAAAAAGAACTTGCAGAGATTCAGGCACAGATCATAGAGATTACAGAATCTGTAGATGAAAAGAAGACGCATATCATGGAAATACTGAATAACAGGGCATCGACAAAAGCCCAGATTCAGAAATTTGACACCATGATGGAGCAGATCCAGGTCCGGAAATCCCAGATCAACCGTCAGATTATTGAAAATGACAGCGAGATAGCAGAAGAGAATGAAAATTTCAAAATGTTCCAGACGGAGTTGAAGAATATTTCTGATGAAATTATTTCTCTTACAGAGCAAAATAAATCTTATGAAACGAAGATAAAAGAACTGCAATCGCAGATCGCAAAACAGTCGCAGATGCTTCAGGCCGGGCAGTCTGCATTTCACAGAGAACAGTCCAGACTGGAATCGCTGAAAAATATTACGGAACGCTATGATGGATATGGCAACAGTATCCGCAGGGTAATGGATAATAAAGACCGGGAAAAAGGTCTTCTTGGTGTTGTTGCCGATATCATAAAAGTGGGAAGAGACTATGAGATAGCAGTTGAAACAGCTCTTGGTGGAAGCATTCAGAATATTGTAACGGAAGATGAAGAGACAGCCAAGCGGATGATTACATTTCTGAAAAAGAACAAATATGGACGTGCAACGTTCCTTCCGCTTACTTCGATTCGTGCGAATGCAGGTATCAACCGCCCGGAGGCCATGAAAGAAGCCGGAGTAATCGGAACTGCGAATAAACTGGTCCAGGTAGAAGAGAAATATAAAACACTGGCAGATTTTCTGCTTGGAAGAACGATGGTAGTTGATCATATCGATCACGCAACCGTAATAGCGAGAAAGTACCATCAGTCAATCCGTATCGTTACGCTGGAAGGAGAACTGATTAATCCGGGTGGATCCATGACGGGTGGAGCCTTTAAGAATTCGAGCAATCTTTTAAGCCGTAGAAGAGAGATTGAAGAATTTGAAAAAACGGTCCATAAATTAAAAAAAGAAATGGACGACATGGAGAGCCAGACTGCAAAACTAAAAGAAGAAAGAGCCGCTTATTATGAAAAGACGGATGTGATTGGAACAGAACTTCAGAAAGCATACGTTGTACAGAATACGGCAAAGATGAATGCAGAACAGTCGCTGACCAAAATTAAAAATTTCAAAGAGCATTCCGACAGTATCCGGAAAGAAGCAGAAAAACTGGATATAGAGATCACAGAGATCATGGATAACCAGGAATCCATTAATGTGGAACTGGATACCTCACAGGATATGGAAAAGATGTTAAACAGTGATATTGAAAAAGGTCAGGAAGCGCTCGAAGATATGCATGTAAAAGAGAGCGAAAAATCCAGACAGGTGGAGCAGAGTCATCTGGAATATGCTGGATTGGAACAGAAGTACATGTTCATAACGGAAAATATTACCCGTATCTGTGAAGAAATGGATAAATTCCATATGGAACTGGAAGAAATATCCAGAAATAAAGGTGGTACATCGAAAGAAATCTCGGAAAAAGAAGATAAGATCCGGGAATTGCAAGAAACGATTGAAAATTCAGGAGACCTTTTCGGAGAAATCAAACAGCAGATTGAACGTTCTAAAAAAGAAAGAGAAGAATTAAATCAGCGGCATAAGACCTTCTTCGAAAAACGAGAAGAAATATCAAAACATATGACGGATCTGGATAAAGAAGTATATCGTCTGGAAAGCCAGAAAACTACGTATGAAGAAAATTCAGAAAAACAGATCAATTATATGTGGGAAGAATACGAAGTGACATTAAATCATGCCAGAGAACTTAGAAATCCAGATCTGACAGATCTGAATGTCATGAAAAGAAGAATCAAGGAGTTAAAAAGTGAGATCCGTGCACTTGGAAATGTCAATGTCAATGCGATTGAAGAATATAAAAGCGTATCAGAACGTTATGAATTCTTAAAAGGGCAGCATGATGATCTGGTGGAAGCAGCAGAGACACTGGAACAGATCATAGAAGAACTGGATACCGCTATGCGCAAACAGTTCAAAGAGCAGTTTGCAAGAATAGCCAAAGAATTTGACAAAGTGTTCAAGGAACTCTTCGGAGGTGGAAAGGGAACACTGGAGCTGATGGAGGAAGAAGATATACTGGAAGCAGGAATCCGTATCATCGCACAGCCGCCTGGAAAGAAGCTGCAGAATATGATGCAGCTGTCCGGTGGGGAAAAGGCATTGACTGCGATTGCGCTTTTATTCGCAATCCAGAATCTGAAACCGTCACCATTCTGTCTTCTGGATGAGATTGAGGCAGCACTTGATGATAATAACGTAGACCGTTTTGCGCAATATTTGCATAAACTTACAAAATATACACAATTTATTGTAATTACGCACAGACGTGGTACAATGACAGCAGCAGACCGTTTGTACGGTATTACAATGCAGGAAAAAGGGATATCGACCCTGGTATCTGTAAGCCTGCTGGAAAACGAACTGGATAAATAGGAGGATTGTATGGGATTTTTTGAAAAACTGGTTGCCGGACTTGGAAAGACCAGAGATAATATTGTATCAGGAATGGACAGTATTTTTCATGGATTTTCACGTATTGATGATGACTTTTATGAAGAACTGGAAGAGGTCCTGATCATGGGGGATCTGGGAGTACAGGCAACGTACGATATACTGGATGACCTGAAAGCAAAGGTAAAAGAAAAGCATATTAAAGAGCCGATGGCATGCCGTGAACTTCTGATTGAAAGCATCAAAGAGCAGATGGATATCGGTGAAACAGCATATGAATTCGAAAACCATCCATCCGTAGTGATGGTAATTGGCGTAAATGGCGTAGGAAAGACAACTACCATTGGAAAACTGGCCGGAAAATTGCGCGCACAGAATAAAAAGGTAGTTATCGCAGCAGCAGACACATTCCGTGCTGCGGCAGGTGAACAGTTAAAAGAGTGGGCGAACCGTTCCCAGGCTGAGCTGATCGGAGGGCAGGAAGGATCCGACCCTGCATCTGTTGTATTTGATGCAGTTGCAGCTGCGAAGGCAAGACATGCAGATGTGCTGATGATTGATACGGCGGGACGTCTGCATAATAAAAAGAACCTGATGGAAGAACTTCGGAAGATGAACAGGATCATCGACAGAGAATATCCGGATGCGTACAGAGAGACACTGGTTGTTCTGGATGCAACGACCGGGCAGAATGCGCTTCAGCAGGCAAAAGAATTTAATGATGTGGCAGAAATTACAGGGATTGTCCTTACAAAGATGGATGGAACAGCAAAGGGAGGAATTGCAGTTGCTATTCATGCTGAGCTGGGCGTTCCGGTAAAATATATTGGTGTAGGAGAGACCATTGATGATTTGCAGAAGTTTGATGCAGATGATTTTGTAAATGCGTTATTTGAAAGACCAAAAGAGGACGAGTCGGAAGACGAGTCAGAAAATGACTAAGAGGAAGAGAGGAACAAAAGATGTTAACATTGGCAAAATTTCAGCAGGCGAGTAAAATCGTAAAAGAAGTAACACTTCCAACCAAACTGGTGTACAGCGAATATTTAAGCAGACAGACAGGAGCAGATGTTTACCTGAAGCCAGAAAATATGCAGTATACGGGGGCTTATAAAGTACGTGGTGCATATTATAAGATCAGTACAATGAGTGAAGAAGACCGTAAAAAAGGTTTGGTAACAGCTTCTGCCGGTAACCATGCACAGGGAGTTGCGTATGCAGCAAAGAAATTCGGCTGTAAAGCAACCGTTGTTATGCCGACTGTTACACCGCTTATTAAGGTAAACCGTACAAAAAGTTATGGAGCAGATGTAGTTCTGCATGGAGATGTCTATGATGATGCCTGTGCATATGCCATGAAGCTGGCAGAAGAAGGATATACTTTCGTTCATCCATTTGATGACCTGGACGTTGCAACAGGACAGGGAAGTATCGCAATGGAGATTTTTGATGAACTTCCGGATGTAGATTATATTCTGGCGCCAATTGGCGGAGGCGGATTGATCACAGGTGTCTCTACATTGACGAAAATGTTGAATCCAGATGTAAAAGTCATTGGTGTGGAACCAGCTGCTGCTGCAAGTATGACAGAAGCATTAAAAGAAAGACATCCGGTAACATTAGGAAGCGCCAACACAATTGCTGATGGTACAGCCGTAAAACGTGTTGGGGAAAAGATCTTCCCATATGCAGAAAAGAATATCGATGAAGTTGTAACTGTTGCAGACGATGATCTGATCGGAGCATTCCTTGATATTGTAGAGAATCATAAAATGATCGTAGAGAACTCAGGACTTCTTACGGTTGCAGCACTCAGACAGCTGGATCTGAAAGGAAAGAAGGTAGTATCGATCTTAAGCGGTGGTAACATGGATGTGATCACAATGTCATCAATCGTACAGCATGGTCTGATCCAGAGAGACAGAATCTTCTCTGTATCTGTACTTCTGCCGGATAAACCGGGAGAACTGGTTCGTGTTGCTTCTACCATTGCAAAAGTAAACGGTAACGTAATCAAACTGGAGCATAACCAGTTTGTAAGCACGAACCGTAATGCTGCAGTGGAACTGCGTATTACACTGGAAGCTTTCGGAACAGAGCATAAGCATGAGATTATGAAAGCGCTGCAGGATGAAGGATTCAGTCCAAGAGAGGTAAATGCAAAACTTTATTAAAAAGTTTATCTATAGAACAGCCATTGGCAGTTGCCTGGAATGTGACGATTTAAAAAAGTAATAAATAAAGATAACATTTCGCTGTTACGATAGAATTACGAGTATGATATTTCCGCATGATATACGGAAAATATTATACTCGTAATTTTTTTGAATAAATATGCAAGATGGTATTGACAACACATGTATCATTGTATACAATTATACATGTTGAGTTTAGCACTTTACTATAGAAAACTATTTAGAAAGCAGGCGATGAAATGGAAAACAGAAAAGTATACCTGAATGAACATACAAACTTATTGCAACTCGAAGAGCATATGTATCCATTGGTGGATGTGCAGACACCGAATGTATTCCGGAATCTGTTCCATTATGACGAGATTCCAAAGATCGCATTCAATGACAGAATCGTTCCACATTGTATGCCGGATGAGATATGGATTACAGATACGACATTCAGAGATGGACAGCAGTCCCGTGCTCCATATAGTACAGATCAGATTGTAACGTTATATGACTATTTCCATCGTCTGGGTGGTCCGAAAGGAAAAGTAAGACAGTGTGAGTTCTTCCTTTACAGCAAAAAGGACAGAGATGCCGTATACAAATGTATGGAAAGAGATTACAAATTCCCAGAGGTAACAAGCTGGATCCGTGCAAGTAAAAAAGATTTCGAACTGGTAAAAGAAATCGGTATGAAAGAAACCGGTATTTTAGTAAGCTGTTCGGACTACCACATTTTCTATAAATTAAAGATGACCAGACGTGAGGCAATGGAACATTATCTGTCTGTTGTCAGAGAATGTCTGGAGACAGGCATCAGCCCAAGATGCCATCTGGAAGACATCACCCGTTCGGATATCTACGGATTTGTAATTCCGTTCTGTCTGGAACTTATGAAGCTGATGGATGAATATAAGATTCCGGTTAAGATCCGTGTCTGTGATACCATGGGATATGGAGTTAACTATCCGGGAGCTGTGATCCCAAGATCTATTCCGGGTATTATCTATGGACTTCGTGTTCATGCAGGTGTTCCAAGTGAACTGATCGAGTTCCATGGACATAATGATTTTTACAAAGCGGTCAGCAATTCTTCGACAGCATGGCTGTACGGGGCTTGCGGAGTAAACTGTTCGTTATTTGGAATCGGAGAACGAACAGGAAATACACCACTTGAAGCAATGGTATTTGAATATGCACAGCTTCGTGGAACATTAGATGGGATGGATACGACTGTTATTACAGAAATGGCAGATTATTACGAAAAGGAAATCGGATATAAAATTCCGTCCAGAACACCATTTGTCGGAAGAAACTTCAATGTGACAAGAGCAGGAATACATGCAGATGGTCTTCTTAAAAATGAAGAAATCTACAATGTATTTGATACCGGAAAATTCCTGAACCGTCCACCGCTTGTGGCAATTTCCAACACATCAGGGCTTGCAGGTATTGCACATTGGATCAATACTTACTTTAAACTTCCGGATGATAAGAAGGTAGATAAGAATTCAGAGCTTGTAGGAGCAGTAAAAGAATGGGTTGATGAACAGTATGAAGAAGGACGTGTAACAGTTCTGACAGATGAAGAGCTGATTAAGGTCATTGATGAAAACTGTAAGAGAATTGGGATAGATTTGATTTAACAGAGGTGCTATAAATGGAAGAATATCAGGACAGATCCCTGAGGGGAAGAGTGTTTAGACGATTAAGGGAAGATATTCTGAATGGAGTATACAAAAATCATGAGGAATTGCGTGAAGTAACGATCGGCGAAGAACTTGGGGTAAGTAGAACTCCGGTCAGAGAAGCGTTAAGGCAATTAGAACTGGAAGGGCTGGTTACGATTATTCCGAATAAGGGAGCATATGTAACAGCGATAACCAGAAAAGATGTAAAAGACATTTATAAAATACGTTCACAGCTGGAAGGATTATGTGCGAACTGGGCGACGAAGTATATTACAGATGCCCAGGTCGAAGAACTCGAAGAGGTTATACTTTTGGCAGAATTTCATTTACATAAAAAAGGCGCAAATCAGATTGAACAGATGTCAGAAATGGATGGAAAATTTCATAAGATCCTGTACGAAGCATCCAACAGCAGAATACTGGAACATGTATTGACAGATTTTCACAAATACGTACAGCTGGCAAGAACCATGTCGATTGAAGCGCCGAAGCGTGCAGAAAAATCCATCGAGGAACACAGAGAGATTCTGGAAGCAATAAAAGCAAAAGATGCAAAGAAAGCAGAACAGCTGGCAAATGAACATATTTTGCATGTAATGGAAAATTTACATTTGGAAGAATAAGCGTCAGAAGCAGACGGATAGTCTGGTGAGTAATTGGAGAATATTACAGAATTGTATAGATTAGGAAGGAGACTTTACCATGGCAAAAATTAAGATGACAACACCGATTGTAGAGATGGACGGAGATGAGATGACAAGAATCCTCTGGAAGATGATCAAAGAGGATCTTCTGGAGCCATATATTGAACTGAATACCGAATATTATGATCTGGGTCTGGAATACAGAAATGAGACAAACGATCAGGTAACCATTGATGCAGCAAATGCAACAAAGAAGTATAAAGTAGCAGTAAAATGTGCAACCATCACTCCAAATGCCGCACGTATGACAGAATATGATCTGAAAGAAATGTGGAAGAGTCCGAATGGAACAATCCGTGCGATTCTTGATGGAACAGTATTCCGCGCACCGATTGTTGTAAAAGGGATTGAACCATGCGTAAAGAACTGGAAAAAGCCAATTACGATCGCAAGACATGCATATGGAGATGTATATAAAAATACAGAGATGAAAATTCCTGGACCAGGAAAAGTGGAGCTTGTATATACAGCAGAAGATGGAACTGAGACAAGAGAGCTGGTTCATAACTATGCAGGACCGGGAGTTGCGCAGGGAATGCACAACTTATGTGGATCCATTGAAAGTTTTGCAAGAAGCTGCTTTAACTATGCGTTAGATACAAAACAGGATCTGTGGTTTGCAACAAAGGATACCATTTCTAAAAAATACGATCATACATTTAAAGATATTTTCCAGGAAATCTTTGACAAAGACTATGCAGATAAGTTTAAAGAAGCCGGAATTACATATTTCTATACATTGATCGATGATGCGGTTGCACGTGTTATGAAATCAGAAGGTGGATATATCTGGGCATGTAAGAATTATGACGGAGATGTTATGAGTGATATGGTATCTTCTGCATTTGGTTCACTTGCCATGATGACATCAGTTCTGGTATCACCGGATGGAAATTATGAATATGAAGCAGCACATGGAACGGTACAGAGACATTATTACAAGCACCTGAAAGGGGAAGAGACATCTACAAACTCTGTAGCAACGATCTTTGCATGGACTGGAGCACTCAGAAAACGTGGAGAGCTGGATGGAAATGAAGAATTAATGGCGTTTGCCGATAAGCTTGAAAAAGCAACGATTGATACGATCGAAGAAGGAAAGATGACAAAAGACCTGGCACTGATCACTACACTCGAAAATCCAACAGTACTTAACAGTGAGGGATTCATTAAAGCAATCGCAGAAAAACTGGAAACTCTTTAAAAATTAAAAAATAAGATATTTAGGCATACAAAAAAGGAGTATTGCTCGATAACTGAAAACAGTTATTTTGCAACACTCCCTTTTTGTTAAAAAGTGTGTAAGAGAACTTAAAGGTTACCGCCACAGCTATAAGAAACTACAACAGATAAAGGATTAGAAAAATTAAACTTCTTCTGCAAGTTCTTCCCATTTTTCGTATAATTCTTCCAGTTCTTCCGCAATGGCAGCTTTTTCTTTTGCAAGTTCTTGACATTTTACAGAATTGGTAAAGATTTCTTCCTGTACCATCAGAGAATCAATTTCTCCATCACGTTCTTCCAGTTCGCCAATACGTTCTTCTGTCTTTTTCAGTTCGTTCTGGCGTTTCCTGAGTTTTGCCTGGGCTTCTTTTTGTTCCTGCCAGCTGAGCTTGGATTCAGAGACAGATCTTTCAGAAGTACTGTCCGGATCCGGTGAAGCAGAAGTGCCGGCATAGGCTGTGGTAAGTTCTTCTTTTTTCTCCAGATAATAGTCATAATTGCCAATGTAGTTGACAAATGTATGATTGACAAGATCCAGAATACGGGTTGCAGTCTGGTTGATAAAATAACGGTCATGTGAAACGTAAAGTACTGTGCCGGTATAATCATTCAGCGCATTTTCCAGAATTTCTTTTGATGCAATATCCAGGTGGTTGGTCGGCTCATCGAGGATCAGGAAATTCGCCTCTGAAAGCATCAGCTTTGCAAGAGAAACACGTCCTCGTTCCCCACCGCTCAAAGAGCTGATCTGTTTGAATACATCGTCTCCTGTGAAAAGGAAGGCAGCAAGTACATTGCGGATCTCTGTATTGGTAAGTGCCGGGTAATCATCAGAGATTTCATCAAAAATGGTCTTTTCCATATGAAGTACATGATGTTCCTGGTCGTAGTAACCGATTTTTACATTGGAGCCAAGGGTGTAAGTTCCAGAGTCGGCTGCAATGACATGGTTCAATATTTTTAAGAGCGTGGTTTTACCGGTCCCGTTATCACCGATCACAGCCACATGCTCGCCACGTTTGATCTCCAGATTAATATCTGTAAATAATTCCTGCCCCGGAAATGATTTGCATAAGTGCTCGATGGTTAAGACGTCGTTACCGCTGACGCAGGAAGGTTCAAGTTTCAGATGGATGTCGGTATTGACTTCCATCGGTTTATCGATGGTCTGCATCTTTTCAAGCATTTTTTCACGACTTTCTGCCCGCTTGATTGATTTTTCGCGGTTGAAAGAACGCAGCTTTTCGATGACAGCTTCCTGATGCTTGATTTCTTGCTGCTGATTCAGGTATTCTTTCAGACGGATATCACGGAGCTGCTGCTTCTTGGCAGCATAATCGCTGTAATTTCCCATGTAAGTACGAAGAGTGCCAAGCTCGATTTCCAGAACTTTTGTCACAACTTTGTTTAGAAAATAACGGTCATGTGAGACGATAAGTACGGCTCCCTGATAGTTTAAAAGATAGGTTTCCAGCCATGCGATGGAGTTCAGATCCAGGTGGTTGGTCGGCTCATCCAGAAGCAGAATATCCGGTTTCGTGAGCAGAAGTTTGCCAAGGGAAACACGGGTTTTCTGACCTCCGGAAAGAGTGTCTACGGGTTTTGTGAAATCAGTTTCTGTAAAACCAAGCCCCTTTAAAACACCGGTGATCTCGCTTTCATATGCATAACCATTTTCGCGCTCGAAAGCCGCAGTAAGGCGGTTATAAGTTTCTAACCGGTCATTTAAGGCTTCGCCGGATAAGTGTTTTAATTCCATCTCGATCTCACGGATACGCCGTTCCATCGCGATAATATCGGATTTTGCGGTCTTTACTTCTTCGTAAATGGTGTTCCCACTCTGCATTTCCTGATGCTGGGCCAGGTAGCCTAAGGTCTTCCCTTTTGTGAGGATGACATTCCCTCCGTCCGGTGCAAGTTCACCGACGATCATCTTAAGAAGGGTCGATTTTCCAGCTCCGTTCGGTCCGACGAGAGCGGCTTTTTCATGATCCTCTATATGAAAAGATCCATCATTCACAATGAGATGTTCCCCAAAGGATTTCTGGATCCCGTGACATGCTAATATCATAAATTTCCTCCTAAATATGGATACATTATTCTGTCTGTATTCCTAAAATGCATTTGCATATGCTACTTTATTATAACGGAAATTGTATAAAATTCAACAATAGTTTGACAATAATCTTTCAATTTTATATAATTATCCTAGACTAAGATTGGAAGGGTGAATATATTGGAAGAAAGAGAGATTTCTCGTGCTGTCATCAGAAGACTGCCGAGGTATTACAGATATTTGGGTGAACTGTTGGAAAATGGTGTAGAACGTATCTCTTCGAATGATCTGAGCAAGCGCATGAAAGTAACAGCATCTCAGATCCGTCAGGATCTTAATAACTTCGGAGGATTCGGACAACAGGGATATGGCTATAATGTAAAGTATTTATATACGGAGATTGGAAAGATATTAGGTTTGGAAGAAGATCATAATATTATTATTATCGGTGCCGGAAATCTTGGGCAGGCACTGGCAAATTATGCAGCTTTTGAAAACCGTGGTTTTATCCTGAGAGGGATTTTTGATGTCAATCCAAGACTTCAGGGCGTATCGATCCGTGGTGTGCCGATCCGTATGATGGATGATCTGAAGACATTTGTACAGAACAATGATATAGATATTGCTGTTCTTACAATTCCGAAGGAAAAAGCAATTGAAGTAGCAAACATGCTGGTGGAAAACGGTGTGCGGGCTATCTGGAATTTTGCACATACAGATCTGAACCTTCCAGATAATGTTGTGGTTGAAAATGTGCATTTATCAGAGAGTCTGATGCAGCTGTCTTATAACATCAGCCGCTACAAAGAAGATCATAAATAAAAACATAAAAATGACGTGTAAGAGTAATCTGTAAGGCGGATATACTTTTACACGTCCTTTTGTCAACTTGTGTTCTACAGAAGCCGCCAGTGGCGGCTTCTGTAGATTACCAAAGTACCTTTATCAAAATTATCAGGATTCAGGTTGCGTAAATATGTCAGTTGGGAGATGATGATATGCAGTATTTGGTAAATGCAGCGCAGATGAAATCTGCAGATCAATATACCATTCAGAAGTTAGGTGTTCCGTCACTGGAATTAATGGAACGTGCCGCAGACGGATGTATACAGATAATGGAACAGGAAAAAATGGATTTTTCGGATGTCTGTGTCGTATGTGGAACGGGAAACAACGGAGGGGACGGATTCGCAATTGCGAGAATGTTATTAGAAAAAGGTTATAAAGTACAGGCATTTCTGGTAGGAGATGCGGAGCATTGCACGAAAGAAACGAAAGAACAGATCAGGAAACTGGAGGCATGCGGCGGAAAAGTCAGATACTGTATACCGGAAGACGGACATTACAGTCTGGTGATTGATGCGGTATTCGGTGTCGGTCTCAGCCGTGATGTGGACGGAATTTACAGACAGGTAATAGAATGGATGAATGCACAGGATGCAGTAAGGTTTGCAGTAGATATCCCTTCCGGATTATCTGCAACAACAGGATGTGTGCTTGGATGTGCATTTGAGGCGGATTATACGGTCACATTTCAGTTCAAAAAGCTTGGACTGGAACTGGCACAGGGAAGAAAATATGCCGGAAAAACGGTTGTCTGGGATATCGGGATCTCTGCGCAGCCGCTGATGGATGATACGGATATAGTAAAAAGTGATGAAAAAGAAGATTACAGAAAGCTCCTTCCAAAAAGAGAAGAAGATTCTAACAAAGGAAGTTATGGAAAACTACTGATAATTGCAGGAAGTAAGGGCATGGCAGGAGCCGCATATCTGAATGCGCATGCTGCATATATGGCAGGAGCCGGACTTGTGAGAATATATACTGCAAAAGACAACAGGGCGATTCTTCAGACACTTCTTCCGGAAGCAATCATTACGACATATGAAGATTTTGAACAGGTAGAAGTAATCCGGTTACTGGAGTGGGCAGATGCAGTCTGTGTCGGATCAGGACTTGGACAAAGTAAAACGGCAGAAAGAATATTAAAAACAGTGATTGATTATGTAAGAGTTCCATGTCTGATTGATGCAGATGGGCTGAATCTTCTGGCAGATAATAAGAATTATTTAAGACATATAGAAGGAAGAAGATTTGTGATCACACCACATATGAAGGAAATGTCAAGAGTAACAGGAGATTCTGTAGAAAATCTGAAAAAAGACAGAGTGGAGTTCTTAAAACAATTTGTGGAGACACTTCGTATTGTATGTGTGTTAAAAGATTCCAGAACGCTGATCGCAGGAGAAGAAAGAGGAATCCGGTTAAATCAGACAGGTAACTGTGCTATGGCAAAAGCAGGATCCGGTGATGTGCTTGCAGGTATCATTGCGGGATTTATGGCACAGGGAAAAGAGCTGGAAGAAGCAGCTTCTCTTGGTACTTATGTACATGGATTGTCCGGTGACCTTGCAAAAATTGAAAAAGGCGTATATAGTGTAATGGCGAGAGATCTGATAGAATATATCAGTAAAGCATTAATGGAACTGGAGGAATAATAACAGTGAAACAATATACAAGAGTTTTAGCCAGAGTCGATTTGGATGCGGTTGAATATAATATAGAGATGATGAAGAAGAATATCGAGGAAGGTACCCAGATCATGGCCGTTATTAAGATGGATGGTTATGGACACGGTGCTGTACAGATCGCAAGACTTCTGGAAGCAAAAGATTATATCTGGGGTTATGCGGTTGCGACACTGGATGAGGCTATTTTGTTAAAAGATGCGTGCCTGAAAAAGCCGGTACTGGTGCTGGGGTGCATTTTCCCGGATCAGTGGGAAGTTATGTTGCGTAATGAAGTCCGTATGACACTTTACAGCTATGAGATGGCAAAAGAAGTATCAGAACTTGCGGAAGCGATGGATTGTAAAGTCTATGCACATATCAAACTGGATACGGGAATGTCAAGACTTGGATTCCAGATTACAAAAGAAAATGCAGATGAGATCGCAAAGATCAGTAAGCTTCCGAATATTGTTATGGAAGGAATGTTTACACATTTTTCAAAAGCAGATGAAGGAGATAAGACATTTACCAATGAACAGCTTGAAAAATATCTCTGGATGAAAGAAGAACTGAAAAAGAGAAATGTTACATTTTCATATTATCACTGTTCAAACAGTGCGGGTATCATTGACGTAAAGGATGCCAATATGGATATTGTCCGTGCGGGAATCACAACGTATGGTATGTACCCGTCGGATGAAGTGGAAAAAGAAAATGTTCCACTGAAACCTGCAATGGAGCTGATCAGTCATGTAGCGCATGTAAAATGGCTGACAGAAGGAAAGCCGGTAAGCTATGGTGGAACCTATGTAACGACAAAGCCGACAAAAGTTGCAACGATTCCTGTTGGATATGGAGACGGATATCCAAGAAGTCTGTCTAATAAAGGATATGTACTGATCCACGGACAGAAGGCACCGATTATCGGACGTGTGTGTATGGATCAGTTCATGGTAGATGTTACTGCAATTGAAGATGTGGAATTTGGAGATAAAGTTACGATTTTCGGACGAAATGGAAAAGAATATCTTCCGGTGGATACACTGGCAGAATTATCGGGCAGATTCAATTATGAATTTGTATGTGTGCTGAATAAGAGAATTCCAAGAGAATACATCCGCCATGGTGAAGTGGTAGAGCAGGTAGACAGCTTTTAGACTGTCATATTAAAAACATGGAAAACTAAAGCTTTGCAGAATACTTTCGAGAAAAGATGGAAATACTGTCCATATCTTGAGAATCGGAGTGTGAAGCAAAGTGCAGGTGAAACGTGGAGACATATATTATGCAGATTTAAGTCCTGTAGTAGGGTCAGAACAGGGAGGAATCCGTCCTGTTCTTATTATACAGAATGATGTTGGTAACAGACATAGTCCGACTGTGATCTGTGCAGCAATTACTTCACGTATGAACAAAGCAAAATTACCGACGCATGTAGAGATTGATGCAAGAAGGTATCAGATTGTAAAAAATTCAGTGATATTACTGGAACAGGTCCGGACGATCGACAAACAAAGACTCCGGGATCTGGTATGTCATCTGGATAAAGAGATAATGAACAAAGTTGATGAGGCGATTCGGATCAGTTTCGAGCTTCATACATAGAAGAAGGAGTTTAAGGATAATTAATTATGGAAGAGGGAAGTTTGTTCCACCGGATGAAACAGATATTTCATGAAGATGAAATGGACGAAGAGATGCAAAAAGAAGCAGCAGGGCTGATTCGCAATATTTTCCGTTATATGGATAAAGATGCAAAGGATATTATGACACATCGGAAGAATATTGTTGCAATCGATGGAGAGCAGCCGCTGGAAGATGCGCTTAAGTTTATGTTAGATGAAAGGTTTTCGAGATTCCCGGTATATCATGAAGATATTGATGAGATTATCGGGATCATACATCTGAGAGATGCAATGAGCGGTTATCTGGATGAAGCAAAGCGGAACCGTCCGATGAAAGAACTGAAAGATTATATCAGACCTGTTACATACATACCGGAAACAAAAAGTATTGATACGTTGTTTAAAGAAATGCAGTCTGCAAAAAACCATATGGTAATTGTTCTGGATGAATATGGGCAGACTTCTGGTCTTGTTGCCATGGAAGATATCCTGGAAGAGATCGTTGGAAATATCCTGGATGAATATGACGAAGAAGATGAGATGATCCAAAAGCAGAATGACGGAAGCGTGATAGCAAATGGTATGACAGAATTGGAAGACCTTGAAGATCTGATTCCTGTTACATTTGAAAAGGAAGATTATGAGACGTTGAACGGATTTCTGATTGATGAACTTGAGCACATTCCGGGTGAGGATGAAAGATGTGTTGTAGATTATGAAGGATATCGTTTTACAGTTTTACAGATAGATAATAATATAATTCAAACAGTTAAGATTGAAAAACTACCTGAAGCGTGATAAAATAGAAAAAGTGTGTAATAATACAATAAAAGATAAACAAATAGATGAAGTGAGGTAAAAGACATGTCAGGACATTCAAAATTTGCCAATATTAAGCATAAGAAAGAAAAAAATGATG
>ERZ826242.586-NODE-586-length-51557-cov-7.485535_pt1 | contig 51557 bp, 46 predicted proteins | sample MGYA00519871_ERZ826242 | MGnify/ENA primary metagenome ERZ826242 (study PRJEB31778, sample SAMEA3449226) | human gut metagenome | biome: human gut; feature: human-associated habitat; material: faeces | place: United Kingdom | collected 2010/2012 ... | reverse complement strand
TGCATCCAAAAACAAAAGGACGCATGAAAAAACTTTCGTTTTTTCACACGCCCTTAGGAGAATAATGAAAAGAAATAAGAATGAATTTACAGAAGAAAAAATAGAAAATTTAGTCATAGAAAGAATCATAACTACAGTCCTGTTCTTGATAGGAAGCCTGATATGCTACAGTCTAACCAGAGTGGACACTGCAGGTCTGGTTTTGGGTATGTCATTGGGGACAATATTTGCAATTAAATTTATATATAATTTGAAATATTGTATCTATATGTATCTGGATTTTAAGGAAGAACCGAAAGTTGGATGCTTGAAATTCCAGAGGATGAAGACAAAAGAACTGGGAAAGCTGATGGGGATTGTCGATTCGTATGATATAGAACCGCAAGTGCTTGATAAAAATCAATGGTACAGAGGAAAAATCTGGTTCTGCGTAGAGAATAATATAATTGAAAACAGGATAATATTTGCGATAATAAATTGGATATATAGTGTGATTACATCTTTATTTTTTATAGACTCCTATTATAGAAGTGACGCTTGGGATATTTTGAGATTGAAGAAGGAAACATGTGCATATAGAGGGATTTTTAAAGGACAATTATTTAGGGACATTTATAAAAGAGGAAAGGGAAATGTAGCGGAGGTTGTATATTACCCAAGATCAAGGCTTATCAAAGAACTTTGTGTCTGTGAAGATGTGAATGAAAGAGAAGAACTAAAAGTCTGGCATGAAAAAAATAGAAGATATGAATTTATTAGTATTGAAAATTTGAAACCGGAGAGGGATGCTGATATTTTGCTGAAGGAATTAATTAAAATGTCGGAAGGCAGAACAACGTATTTTATAATTCTAAGTGATGATAAAATAAGGGGAATCCGCCGGGGAAAAGTAAGTCATTATTGGGAAGATTTAGAACAAGGGATATATATCCTTCAATTATCAAAGTTTGATGAGAATGCAGTGACTACCAATATATTCAAGAATGATGCAGTATATTTGACAATATGCTCACCAGACAGTGATCTGACCTGGGATATATATGTGAAGGAAAAGGATCCTATTATATGGGATATTGATGAGGGAAAAGCATATCTGCAGATATTTGTTTCAAGAGGGGATCGTGTGGAAATTACGGGAGCTCCTGGGGTGAAAGAAATAGAAACAATATTAGAAAAATTAAAAAATGACGAGGTAAGTAGAGATGGAAAATGTTAATGTGAAAAGGTTAAAAAATAGCCATAAAATATTATAAAAAATTATAATGATGTTATACAACAACCGCCATTATCATTTTGGGTAATGGCGGTTGTTGTATAAAGAGATAAATATGAAAACGTCATGAATTAAAGAAAGGACAGATAACATGAAACAACTAATATGTACAATCCTGGGTGTAATCAGTTCTGTAATCGCATCCTTCTTTGGCGGATGGGATGCAGGGCTTACAACACTGTTGATATTTATGGGATTGGATTATATTTCCGGCTTAGTGGTTGCCGGAGTATTCAAGAACAGTCCTAAGACAGCTACCGGGGCACTTGAGAGCAAAGCCGGATGGAAAGGGCTGTGCAGAAAAGGAATGACGCTGGTATTTGTACTGATCGCGTACCGGCTGGATCTGGTCATTGGGACGGATTATATCAGAAATGCAGTGATCATAGCATTCATTGCCAATGAAACCATTTCCCTTGTAGAAAATGCAGGTCTGATGGGAGTGCCATTACCGGATACGATCAACAAAGCAATTGATATTTTACAGAAGCGTGCAGGAGGTGAAGGATAATGGGATGGAAAGAATACAGTGACAAATTAAAAGAATGGTATGGCTACAGCGAGGCAAAGAATCAGGACGATATCATCATTGACATCTATAATTCACAGCGCCCGGCTGGATCGTATAAGATGAGTCACACAGATCCATGGTGTCATGCCACTGTATCAGCGGCAGCATATGCCTCCGGTAATGCCGGAAGCGTACCAAATACCTGCTATTGCCCGACCGGAATCCAGACATTTAAGCAATGGGGAAGATGGACGGGCCGGCAGGCAGATACCTACAATCCACAGACGGGAGATATCGTATATTATGACTGGAATCATGATCAGATTTCGGATCATGTAGGGACGGTGATTGCACGTAATGGGAATATGCTGGTCGTAAGAGAAGGAAACCGGAACGATATGTTATGCGACAGACAGATTGATGTGAATTCCTCATACATTATGGGATATGGAATTCCGAGATGGGATGAAGCAGTAAAGGAAACGGTTACGGACAATCCGGCAGGAACAACCGGCAATCATACGAAGCTATCCGTAGATACTGATTTCTGGATTGCAAGAGTACAGGCGGAATGTAACAAGCAGGGCTTTAGCAGCCAGACGGTTGATGGGATAGCTGGAAAGAACACACTTGCAGGCTGCCCAACGATACGGAAAGGTGCGAAAGGGAACCTGACGGCATTGGTGCAGGAGAAGCTGAATGCTACAGGATATGACTGTGGTAAAGTTGATGGGATCTTCGGAGGCGGAACGGAAAAGGCTGTTAAGAATCTGCAGAAGGCACATGGACTGGTGCAGGACGGAATAGTGGGGAAGAGGACTTGGAGGATTTTGCTTGGGATGTGAGAAGAAATTTTAACAAAACTATAGAGGTTAATATGTAATTTTTGATAAGAAGCATTATAATAAGGTGAAAGCGACAATGTTATGAACAAATAGAATAGAAAGGGTAAGGTACTGCCATGTGTAGTGCAATGAAGGAAAAATGAAACTATATAATTACGTAATAAGGACATATAGAGTTTATATAGTCAGAAGAGTTATTTTATTGATTTTTACATTAATACTTACTTTTTTAGAGATAACAAGTTCAATCCCTGATATCTCTAAAAATAAAACAATAGGGGGAGTGCTTTTTGACATCGGTTTTGCAGGCGTAGTGATTGTTGCATTTATATATAATGTTATAGAGACAATAAAACTTATTTTAGATTTAAGAGAGGAACCTCAGAGTAGAAGTATGAGATTCATCGAAGGAACCTGGGATGAAATTAATATTTATGATAGAAAGTGGTACTGGGGCTGGCTTAAATTCAGATATAGTGCGGCATATGTAAAAGGAAAGAATTATAGAGAATATATAAAATTAAGAGGAACTTTTCCGAAAGAAAAATTGGATAAAATGAGAAGGATGAGTTCACCAAGATTTGAAGTTGTGTATTTCCCACGTTCTAAAATTATGAAAGAACTGAGATGAGAATCTAAGAAATAAGAAGATGAAAGAATAAAGTAAAAATAAAAAGTTGCCGGATTATCGGCGACTTTTTATTTGAACAAAAGCATGTAAGATATTGCAATTATATTTACCAGTGTGTTAAACTGTAGCAAAGCATATTTCAAACAGAATCTAAGGTGACAGACACCGTCTATATTCTACTACATTTCAGAAATCTATGCTTTTATACCAAGAGGCGATAGAAAAGCAGGAGAGGACTGAAACGTATGTGAACTCCTGCAATAAAGGAGAATTGAATATGGTGAATTTTTGATGAGGAACAGGGCGGAAGTGATCAAAGTGAGTATCTATGAATATGATAGGGAATTTGAAGAGAAGAAGCTTAGGAAGGCCGAGTATGAGGCTGGACGTCAGGATGGGATTGAGATCGGACGTCAGGCGGGAATGTTAGATGGAATAAAAACTGGAGAAAAGAATGTTTTAAAAAGATTGATTAAAAAGCGGTTGAGCAAAGGAATGACCGCAGAAGAGATAGCAGATGATCTGGATGAGGATGTATCGCTTATTCGGACGTATATGGAAGAGCATCAGGATCAGTAAGACAATTGGAAGGATTAAGATAAAGAATGAACAAAAAGGAGTGTTGCAACGGATGAAATCATCCTCACAACACTCCTTGAATTTTCTCTTTATGTGCATTGCGCTTCGAACGAGTATCCCCAGACGTTACCTTGGTAGTTAACTCAGCCCAGGCACCCTTACGGCACCCGGAAGGTTCCGCTTAATGCTGCTTCATTCCTGACCTGACATGGTTCACGGAGTCCCGTCGCGTAAGACCCAAACATCAACGCCACTTTCCAAGGGCAGCTCTACAAATACAAGCCCTCTGCGCAATATCACCCCTGCTATAGCGGATTGCAGGTGCAAGGTACCGCTAACACCCCGGCTGCACGGTTCAATATTTTAACGTGTTTTGCCCGAAAAGTCAACAGTTTACGGGGAGGAATTTTAGGGGAATTTTGCCAATTACAATACGAAGCATTGGAACGATAAAGTTGATATTTATATAATGCGGGAACGATAAGCGGAAAATAAAAGGAAACGTTGTCAAAAGCAGGTAGTGACTTTATAATAATGTAGTATATGGGAACTTATTTGAAAGGAAATAATAAGAACAATGAAGATATTATTGGCAGCGGTGAACGCAAAATATATACATTCCAATCTGGCGGTATACAGCCTGAAAGCATATGCAAAAGATCCGGCGGTGGAGATTGGGGAATATACGATCAACCAGCAAAAAGACGATATCCTGATGGATATCTATAAGAAGAAACCGGATATTCTCTGTTTCTCATGCTATATCTGGAATCTGGATTACGTAGAAGAGCTGGTACTGGAGATCGGAAAACTGCGTCCGGATATGCCAATCTGGCTTGGCGGCCCGGAGGTGTCTTATGATGCGAAAGAAGTATTAAGACGCCTTCCCTGCGTCAAAGGTGTGATGAAGGGCGAGGGAGAGAAGACATTTCTGGAACTCTGTAAAATTTACAGAAAATCCTGGGATGATGCATATGCCGTAGAAGAAAAAAGTGAGAAAGAGGGTATATCCGATCATACAGTGGAAAACACATGTGGATATCAGGCTGCATCCGGGGATAACTCCTGGATAAATCCGGAAATTGTGGATAATGAGCTGAAAGGTGTGCTTGGAATTACGTTCCGCATGGATAGCGTGAGCAGTAAAAATGATGCTTTGAATGAGGAAACACATTCCGGGGATACCATGATAGTTGAAAACCCATGGCGCCCGATCATGGATCTGAGTGAAGTCCCATTTGTCTATCATCATATGGAAGATTTTGAACACAAGATCATATATTATGAGACGAGCAGAGGATGTCCGTTCTCATGCAGTTACTGTCTGTCTTCGGTAGATAAGCGTCTGAGATTCCGGGATATCGAACTGGTGAAAAAAGAGCTTCAATTCTTCTTGGATCACAAAGTACCTCAGGTGAAATTCGTGGACCGTACATTTAACTGCAAGCACGAACACAGCATTGCTATCTGGAAATATATCATGGAACATGACAATGGCATTACGAATTTCCATTTTGAGGTGGCAGCAGATATCTTAAATGAAGAAGAACTGGAACTTTTAGAACAGATGCGTCCGGGACTGGTGCAGTTAGAAATCGGTGTGCAGTCAACAAATATGAAGACGATTCAGGAAATCCACCGTGTCATGGATTTTGAAAAAGTATCGAAGATTGTACGCAGGATACAGGATGCAGGCAATGTCCATCAGCATCTGGATCTGATCGCAGGGCTTCCATATGAAGACGTAGAAAGCTTTGCACATTCATTTGACGATGTCTATGCGCTGAAGCCGGAGCAGTTGCAGCTTGGTTTTCTGAAGGTGCTTAAGGGATCATTCATGCAGGAGCATCAGGAAGAATACGGAATCGTGCACAAGGCGCATCCGCCGTATGAAGTACTGTATACAAAGTGGATTTCTTACGAAGATGTACTCCGTCTGAAAGGAATCGAAGAGATGGTGGAGGTCTACTATAACAGCCGTCAATTCACCCACACGATGGAAGAACTGGAAAAAGAATATGATTCGGCATTCGCCATGTATGACCGTCTTGCGGCTTATTATGAGGAGAATGGATATCATGCAGTGCAGCATAAGCGAAGTGCAAGGTATGAGATTCTGCTGAACTATGTACGGACTTATCACGAGGAGCAAGAGGACAGATTCCGTGAAGTGCTGACATACGATTATTATCTGAGAGAGAATGCGAAGAGCCGCCCGGAATTCGCAGGGGAATATCTGGTGACGAAGGATGTGGCAAGAGCTTTTTATGAAAATGAAGAAGAGACGCATAAGTATCTTCCGGATTATGGAAAATATGACAGAAACCAGATGCGTAAGATGACTCATCTGGAATATTTTAAACTTGCAGATGCATATATATTATTCGATTACCAGAACCGGAATCCGTTGAACCAGGAAGCAAGAGTCTGCAGAGTTGGGAGATAAATATTATGAAAAAACGTACAGGAGAGATACTGCAGATTTTAGATGCGCAGTACGGAACAGAATTCATCTGCTATCTGAATTATGAGACACCGTGGCAGCTTCTGATCGCCACGATGTTAAGTGCCCAGTGTACAGATGCAAGAGTTAATATCGTGACGAAAGATCTGTTTCAGAAGTACCGGTCTGTCGATGCATTTGCGGATGCAGACCTAAAGGAACTGGAACAAGACATCAAACCTACCGGGTTCTATCATAATAAGGCGAAGAATATCATTGCATGTATGAAAGATATCCGGGATAAATTTGACGGGGAAGTTCCGTCGGAGTTATCAGACCTTCTAAGCCTTGCGGGAGTGGGCAGAAAGACAGCAAATGTAATCCGTGGCAATATTTACCATATCCCAAGTGTGGTTGTAGATACGCATGTAAAAAGGATCACCAACCGGCTTGGACTTACGAAGAATCAGGATCCGGATAAGATTGAGCAGGATCTGATGAAAGAGCTTCCGAAGGATCACTGGATACTTTGGAATATTCATATCATCACGTTTGGCCGTACGATCTGTACTGCAAGAAGCCCAAAATGTGAGGATTGTTTCTTGCAAAAATATTGTAAAGAGTATAAAATGTAGAGAAACGCGTTAGTGAAATGTAGTGATGAAGGATTGCGGGAGCAGCATAGCTTCAGAGTAGTCCATAATATCAGTTAGAATTAAAGAAGGTAAAAGTATGAATTTCAACAATAAGAAAACAAGAAGAATTGTATCAATTGTTGTGCTTATCGTCATTATTGCCATGGTGGCAACGATGATTATTCCGTATCTTGTGTAAATGCCGGAGGCAGGTCTTGCAGACCAGATTGTAGAAACGGGAAAATATAAGGAATAAAAGAGAGTAATTATAGAGATTTATTTTTTATAAATATAACAGGATAAAGGGGAACATAACAAGGATGAAGTTAGAGACACAGACAGAACAGCTTATAAGTGAAACAGTGACCGTCTACGGTTTGTCACCGCAGATAGGTGTTCATGCACTTGCACAGACCGTGAATGCACTGGCGGCACAGGGGGCGGTTTTTTCTGTCTGCCCGGAAATAACAGAAGATGAGGATAATGAGACGGATCAGGTCTTAGAATCAGATAAAGAGAGCTTGGATGACGAAAAAACATTTGCAAGTGTAAGCGTACAGATCGCCTATCCGGAATACGTGTTCAAATCCAGAATCCACAAAATCGAAAAACTTCTGAAAAAAGCTTGTAAAAAATATCATATAGACCTTGTTCAGGTACAGGCATCCGCGAATTCTGCGGTACAGGTAATCGCAGTAACGGTTACCGGAATCGCAAAAGCGCCAAAGGAAGAAGCCTGGAATCTGGAAACCGCACGAGCCTGTAGAGACATTGTACTCGTTGGGAACGTGGGCATGGATGGTATGCTCAGAATCACAGAAGAAAAAGAACAGGAACTTAAGACCCGCTTTGCACCGGTTTTCTTAAAGCAGATACTATCTTACGGACAGCAGATCTTTGCTTTGAGAGAAATAGAAGTCGCAAAAGCCGGGGGCGCATTTGTCGTACGTCAGATCGCGGACGGCGGAATCTTGGCAGCACTGTGGAATCTGGCACTGGAACTGGATCAGGGACTGGATCTTGATATGAAGAGGTTTTCCATTTTGCAGGAAACAATAGAGGTATGTGAACATTTCCGGCTGAATCCATACCAGATGATATCCACAGGAAGTTTTCTGGCAGTGACTGACAATGGGGAAGTACTGGCAGATGCGCTGAACAATCAGGGGATTACAGCAGCAGTAATCGGACATACAACAGACAACAATGACAAGATCATAAGAAATGGAGAAGAGACGCGCTATATCGACCGTCCGGCTCCGGATGAGATCTTGAAGCTTTATAGCGGAGGTATGAATGATGGAAGAATTAAGAAAGCAGATACTTCTGTATCTGGAGAAACATAGCAGGGTAGATCTTGGAGAACTGGCAGTTCTTCTTGGATCAGATGAGGTAACCGTAGCAAATGAGATATCAGCAATGGAAAGAGCTAAGATCATCTGTGGCTACCACACACTGATTGACTGGGATAAGACAGGAACAGAGTATGTAAATGCTCTGATCGAAGTAAAAGTAACACCACAAAGAGACACAGGATTTGATAAGACGGCAGAGAGAATCTGTAATTATCCGGAAGTGTCGGCTGTATACTTGATCTCAGGGGACTTTGATATGATGGTTCTGATTGAAGGAAAGACTTTACAGGAAGTGTCAAAGTTCGTATCAAGTAAATTATCACCGATCGAAGATGTAACAGGAACCAGTACACAGTTCGTACTGAAAAAATATAAAGACCACGGAACAGTCATGTTCGGACAGAAAAAACCAGAAAGGATGCTTGTAACACCATGATGAGAAATCCATTATCCAAAAAAATTACAGGCATCGAACCATCGGGAATCCGTAAATTCTTTGATCTGGTAAGTGAGATGCCGGATGCAATATCTCTTGGTGTAGGTGAACCGGATTTTGATACACCATGGAGAATCAGAGAGGAAGGTATCTATACCCTGGAGCAGGGAAAGACTTTCTATACATCGAATGCAGGTCTTAAGGATCTGAAGATAGAGATCAGCAAATATTTAGACCGAAAGATCCATGTAGAATATGATCCAAATCATGAGATTATGGTAACTGTCGGAGGTAGTGAAGGAATCGATGTAGCACTTCGTGCTATGCTGGATCCGGGAGATGAAGTCCTGATCCCACAGCCAAGCTATGTATCTTATGTACCATGTACGATCCTTGCAGATGGTAATCCGGTTGTTATTCCTCTTCAGGAGAAGAATGAATTCAAGCTGACAGCAGAAGAATTAGAAGCTGCGATTACACCAAAGACGAAGATGCTGGTTATGCCATTCCCGAATAATCCGACTGGATCAATTATGACAAAAGAAGATCTGGAGCCGGTTGCAGAAGTGGTAAAAAGACATGATCTGTATGTACTTTCTGATGAAATCTATTCCGAACTTACATATAAGACAGAGCACGTGTCCATTGCATCTCTTCCGGGAATGAAGGAAAGAACACTGGTGATCAACGGATTTTCCAAAGGATTTGCAATGACCGGATGGAGACTTGGTTACATCTGTGGACCATCTGTGATCATAGAACAGATGTTAAAAATCCATCAGTTTGCAATCATGTGCGCGCCGACAAACAGCCAGTATGCGGCCGTTGAAGCTCTGCGTCACTGTGAAGATGAAGTGCAGGAGATGAGAAATGCATACAACCAGAGGCGAAGATATCTGGTTAATGAATTTGCAAAGATGAAGTTAGAATGCTTCGAACCATTTGGTGCATTCTATATCTTCCCGAGTATTAAGGAATTCGGTATGACCTCCGAAGAATTTGCAATGAGGTTCCTCGAAGAGGAAAAGGTTGCAGTCGTACCGGGAAGTGCATTTGGAGCCAGTGGTGAGGGATTCCTCCGGGTATCTTATGCGTACTCACTGGAGGATCTGAAAGAGGCAATTGGAAGACTTAGCCGGTTTGTTGAGAGACTTAGAAGTCAGAAGTAAAAGTATTCACAGATGGATAGAAAGATAGAGATGTCAATCTATAAAAGGTGAAATATAAGAAGCCAGAGAAGCTGCCGGAGGCAGGATCTATAACTGAATAAAAGGAAGTCGTTAGGAAATTGAGATATTAGAGTGTGTCTGATAGAAATCTGATTTTAATTTTCTTAACGGCTTTTTTTATCTGAAATTGGTGTAAGAGTAACGTCAGCTGCCTGGAATTAAGATTTACATTATGGAAGTTATTTTTATATTTTACAAAAATTTCCATATAAAATTATTGACTTGGAGCAAACTCTAAGTGTTATAGTAATGGACGGAATGTAATAAATAACACATAAAATGAGAATAATGAATGTGGCAGTTCGCAGAACAGACAGCTTACAGGAATACTTTTAAGACATGCTCTAAAGAACTGCAACGAGAAAGGTGGTGTCTGAATTGACGATAAAAGAAGTAAGTGAAAAATATGACATTTCCGCTGATACCCTGCGTTACTATGAGCGTATTGGGATGATTCCGGAAGTAACACGTACGGCGAGCGGAATCAGGGACTATCAGGAATCAGATCTTGGCTGGGTGGAGCTTGTCATCTGTATGAGAAAAGCAGGACTTCCGGTAGAAGCACTGATTGAGTATGTGAAGTTATACCAGCAGGGAGACGAGACGTTTGAAGCAAGACTTCAGCTCCTTTCAGAAGAAAGAGAGAAGTTAGAAGAGCAGAAAGCACAGGTAGAGACAGCAATCAAACGTCTGAATCATAAAATGGCCAAGTATGAAGAAGCAGTAAAAACAGGAGTATTAAACTGGGAGGAGAATCCATCATGTATATAGAACATATCAACGGACCAGAAGACGTAAAGAAATTAACAGTAGACCAGATGACAGTAATGGCAGGCGAGATGAGAGAGGCGCTGTTAAAAAGAGCCAGCATCCACGGTGGACATTTCGGACCAAACTTCGGTATGGTAGAGGCGACAATCGCACTGCACTATGTATTTGAGTCACCAAAAGATAAGATCGTATATGACGTATCACACCAGACATATCCACACAAGATGCTGACAGGAAGAAAGGATGCGTATCTTTATGAAGCTCATTATGATGATGTATCCGGATACAGCAATCCAAATGAAAGCGAGCATGATCATTTCACCGTAGGTCACACATCCACATCTGTAAGCCTTGCATGCGGTCTTGCAAAAGCAAGAGACTTAAAAGGTGAAGATGGAAATGTGATCGCAGTGATCGGAGACGGATCTTTAAGTGGTGGTGAAGCCTTAGAAGGTCTGGACTTTGCAGTAGAATTAGACGGCAACCTGATCATTGTTGTGAACGATAATGACATGTCAATCGCAGAGAACCACGGTGGATTATATGGTAATCTGAAACTGCTCCGTGAGACGAACGGACAGGCAGAATGCAACCTGTTCAAGGCTATGGGACTGGATTATATCTACGTAGATCATGGAAATGATGTCGGAGATCTGATCGAGGCATTCCAGAGTGTGAAAGACAGCAAAAAACCAGTTGTTGTCCACATTAATACATTAAAAGGAAAAGGATATGCACCTGCCGAAGAAAATAAAGAGGCATGGCATTACAGCGGCCCGTTCGATATCGAGACGGGAGAAGCATTGGTAGATGAGACAGCAGAACCAGAAGAAGACTACTCAGATATTTCCTTAAATTACCTTCTGGATAAGATGAAAAAAGATCCTGCAGTTGTAGCAATTACATCTGGAACTCCGACCGTAATGGGATTCACAGAGGATAAGAGACAGGAAGCAGGAAAGCAGTTCGTAGACGTTGGTATCGCAGAAGAGACAGCCGTAGCACTTGCTTCCGGAATCGCTGCAAACGGCGGAAAACCAGTTTACGGTGTATACAGCACATTTGTACAGAGAACCTATGATCAGATCGCACAGGATCTTTGCATCAACAACAGCCCTGCAACGATCGTAACATTCTGGGGAACTGTATTTGGAATGAATGATGTGACACATCTTGGATTATATGACATCCCGATGATGGCAAATATCCCGAACCTCGTATACCTTGCGCCGACAACCAAGGAAGAATATCTGGCAATGCTCGACTGGAGTATCGAACAGAATGAGCATCCGGTAGCAATCAAACTTCCGGGCGGCAGCGTGATCTCAGACGGAAAAGAGATTACAAAAGACTTCGGCGATCTGAACAAATACGAAGTAACACAGAAAGGTTCTAAGGTTGCAGTCATCGGACTTGGAACATTCTACGGACTTGGTAAAGAAGTGGCAGAAGAACTTAAGAATGTGACAGGTACAGATGCAACAGTAATCAATCCATACTACATCACAGGTATTGATGCAGACCTTCTGGAAGAACTTAAGAAAGAACATGATGTTGTTATTACCCTGGAAGATGGTATCCTTGACGGCGGATTCGGAGAGAAGATCGCAAGATTCTATGGAGACTCTGATATGAAGGTTCTGAATTTCGGACTGAAGAAAGAATTCCTCGACCGTTATGATGCAATGGAAGTTTTGAAAGAAAATCATCTGACGAAAGAGCAGATTGTGGAAGATATAATGAAGTTTATTTAATAATTGAATAAATAAGACGTATGTGATATACTACTATAAACAACCGCAATAAGGGTGGAAGGCCTCCTAAGATACATAGATAGGAGGTGGTGTAAATGAACAATAGAAATTTTGACTTTAAAGATTTAATGTAATTTGGTATGTTCATAATATCACTACTGACTTTTATATATTTGATATGTCAGTAGGAAATAGAAAACCCACCCTCTAAAAAGTCTTGGCGGACTGGGTGGATTTCTACTAGTCAATATGGCCAACCACTTTGAGCGGTTGTTTTTCTTTGTAATTATAATATCATAGAAATATATCTTTAGCAAGTAATATAAAAGTAAAAGAAAAATTTTTGCTTGTGATTTGTTGGTATGCCAACAGCTAAAATCATGTAAAATAAGATAGAATCATACTATCAACAATTAAAAAAATACATGCGAAAAGAAAGCGGGGACACACACATGGATCACATATATGACGTAATCATCCTTGGCGCCGGTCCGGCGGGATTAAGCGCAGGATTATATGCAGGCAGAAGCAGACTGGACACTTTAATTATTGAAAAAGGACAGGCCGGCGGCCAGATTATCAACACAGACGAAATAGAAAACTATCCGGGACAGATCGTAGAAGGAGAGACAGGCGTTTCTCTTGTACGCAGAATGTACGAACAGACAGAACAGTTTGGCGCGGAACATGTCCGTGATACAATTACAGATGTAGAACTGAACGGAGAAATCAAAGTCCTGACAGGTGAAAAAGATACTTATCAGGCAAAAAATATCATCATCGCAACCGGTGCATACGCAAGACCGATCGGATGCAAAGGAGAGCAGGAGTACAAAGGACGCGGCATCTCTTACTGTGCGACCTGTGATGCGAACTTCTTTACGGATCTGGAAGTCTATGTAGCCGGCGGTGGTGATGCGGCGGTGGAAGAAGCGCTGTATCTTACAAAATTCGCCAGAAAAGTTACGATCATCCACAGAAGGGATGAGCTGCGTGCAGCAAAGTCTATCCAGGAAAAAGCATTTGCCAATCAAAAGATTGCATTCCTGTGGGATTCGGTAGTCGAAGAAGTGGGCGGCGACGGACTGCTCCAGACGATGACGGTGAAGAATGTAAAGACCGGGGAACTTACGAAGATAGAAGCTGACCCAAAAGATGGACTGTTCGGATTGTTTGGATTCATCGGTATGATCCCGAATACCGGCGTGTTTGCTGATGAAGTGGAGACGGATGATAAGGGATACATTAAGACGGATGAGGACATGCATACCAATGTACCGGGTGTGTATGCAGCAGGAGATGTAAGAGTCAAGAGCCTGCGCCAGGTTGTGACTGCGGTGGCGGACGGTGCGATTGCGGCAGTGCAGGTGGAGAGAAGTATGTCTGAATATTAGAAACATCCGGCAGAAATGATAATATGTTTCTGCCGGATATTTTTTATATGGAATGCGTTTCCAACTATTAAAAGACTGTCCGGTTGTAGACTTGATCAGTCTGGAACAATACGATAATGAAAATCCAAAATGATCTGCAATATCCTGCAGGGTGACATCTTCAAGATGACTCTGCATATAGTGCATTGCTTTAAAATTCTCTGGTTGATGCTCACCGCCAGAGTGGAAGATAACATAGTCAATCTGTTGGGAATGATACAGTCCTTCCGAGAAAAATTCATTTAACAGATTGTTCCCTTTCATCAGAGGGATGAACATCTGGGAGAAGGTCGATTTGCGTAACAGGATGTTGAATACAATGGAATTATCGTCGAAGACTTCCATGGTATGATACACAGATGGGGCAATAAAGATCAGATCCCCTTCGGTAAAATCTTTTCTGGTCGTGGAGATAGTCTGCGAGCAATGTCCGGTAAATACAAAGATGATCTCACTCGGTGCTGATACCTACTGGGAAGCATTCGATCCGGATCCGCCGGACGGGAAAGTGTCCGGCGGATTTTGCATATAAAAATATATTCAAAAATCCGCCAGTGGCAAATGTTTTACTTCGATTTGGATAAGACGAAATGGAATAATGTATAATAAAATATGGAAAATATGCTTGATAAATGGAATGATATATAATAAAATATGGAAAACAACATCAGAAATATAGATTACCACATGTTCAGAAGAATCCGTCGATGGAGAGTCCTGTAGAAGGAAGGAGATGATCCTATGACTGTAGAAGAGATGAAAAAGAAGAAAACAGAATTAGGTTTCAGTTGCGAGCAGATATCCGATCGTTCCGGGGTACCGTTGGGAACGGTACAGAAGATATTCAGCGGAATAACCAAAAAACCAAGATATGACACAATTTGTCAGTTGGAAAAAGCATTTCCGATTGAACATATTATATTTACGGATAATCATGGACAAGACTACAAAGCGTCCGGAAACATAGGATTACCAGAAGATATGAAAGAATCTGTTTCTAATCCATATTCTGGTATGATGAAAGAAAGCGTATCGGCTTATTGCATCTATGGAGATGGCACAGATCATGAGGGTGATATCTGGAAAAGTTTTCGTGGAAAAAAGCAAGGCGAATACACGCTAAAAGAGTATGAAGCGATTCCGGACGAATATAGAGTAGAATTGATTGACGGAGTCATCTACGACCTGAATACGCCAACCACGATCCATCAGCAGCTTGCATTTGAAATCAGCATCAGATTAAGAGAGTACATCCGACAGAACAAAGGATTATGCATGGTTCTTCCGTCACCTGTCAGTGTACAGCTGGATGAAGATGATAGGACGATGATACAGCCGGATGTCGTGATATGCTGCGACAGGGATAAAATCCTTCGAAGTCATGTCTATGGAGCACCGGATATGGTAATTGAGATATTATCACCATCCACAAGAAAAAAAGATATGGGATTAAAACTGAAAAAATATATCACTGCAAGAGTCAGAGAATACTGGATGGTTGACCCGGATAAGAAAAAAGTTGTAGTATATGACTTGGAACATAATGAATTACCGGCTATCTATGGTTTTGAAGACCAGGTGCCGGTGAATATATTTGCTGGAAAATGTCAGATTGACTTTTCGGAAATATACAGCTATATAGAATTTTTATTTGAAAAAGAGTAGGATGCATTTTCAGTGCAATCCATATTTGATTTTGTAAAAGTAAGTTAGTGAAAAACGGAGGAACACAACATGTTAAACATCGTACTACACGAACCAGAGATCCCGGCAAACACAGGCAATATCGGAAGAACCTGCGTAGCCACCAACACCAGATTACACCTGATCGAGCCACTCGGCTTCCGCTTAAATGAAAAGAACTTAAAGCGTGCCGGCATGGATTACTGGGAGCATCTGGATGTCAGAACCTATATTGATTACAATGATTTCCTGGAAAAGAACCCGGGAGCCAAGATCTACATGGCAACGACAAAAGCACCAAAGGTATATACAGAAGTGAACTATGAACCGGACTGTTACATCATGTTCGGAAAAGAAAGTGCCGGAATCCCGGAAGAGATTCTGGTAGATCATAAAGAAGACTGCGTGCGTATCCCGATGGTAGGCGATATCCGCTCACTGAACCTTGGCAACTCGGTTGCGATCGTGCTTTATGAAGCACTCAGGCAGAACGGATTTGCAGGTATGAATCTGGAGGGACATCTTCACGAATTACACTGGTAAGAGCTTGTATAAATTTCATATTGTCTAGACAAAATAAGGATATTGTCCGTTTTCTTTAAGAAAATGGAATGATATCCTTATTTTTATACCGTGGAATCCAAGAAAAGATGCGGTGTCAGGTTCTGCAGATGCAGATCATAAGGTGGACTTCGGCTGGTTTTGTCATGAGTTCCTACTTATTAATAATATATGCATATATGAACAAAAATAAAAAGAGAAAATGACAAAAATATATCAACTTGCCATACAATTTGCTGCAAATGTAATAAATGTATGGTAAAATTGCAAAAATAAGCTTATAATTTAAACTAGATTTTGCATATCAGAGTATGCAAGAGAAACTGCCGGCGGCAGGTTCTCTGTATTTTTAGAAAGAGAGGTGGTAGATGAATGGTAGAAGAAACCATTAAAACCATCAAGGAAACGGAAAATAAAGCGGATGAGATCATAAGAAAGGCTGATACGACGTGCACCGAGATCCTTGAAAACGCTGCTAAAGAAGCAAAAAAGATAAAAGAGCAGGAAGTGGCAGAAGCTAAACAAAAAGCAGAAGCAGATTTTTTGAAAGTAAAAGAAGACGGAGAGAACCAAAAGGCAGAAGCATCTAAGATTACAGAGCAGGATATGGAAGCTTTGAAGGCTCTGGCGGAGACAAAAGAAGAGGAGGCGGTAGCCGTAGTCATGGAAGCATTACTTGGCTGATGACAGAGAAAAGAAACACAATAAAATAAAAGGAGGGATGCAGTTATGGCAGTATTGCAGATGCAGCGAATCAGTATCTGCGCATTGAAACGGGACCGGAAAGCGATTCTGGAACAACTGCAGTCCATGGGTGTAATGGAGATGCATCAGGTCGCACAGGACGAGACCGGATTTGAAAAGATGGATACCCAGAGTGCAAAAGTCAGTTTTGAAAAGCGGGTGCAGTTAACGGAAAATGCACTGGATGTGCTGAATCAATATGCACCGGAGAAAAAATCCATGTTTGCAAGCCTGGAGGGAAATGAGCTGATTGATAAGGCAGCCTGGGACGCAGTAGCTGCGAAGCAGGAAGCGGTTATGGATACAGCGAATCTTCTGATTGCAGATCATAAAAAAATCGCAGAAGCCCAGGCAGAGATCGTAAAGCTTCAGACCCAGATTGAGTCACTGGCTCCATGGATGAGTCTGGAAGTTCCGATGAATTATCCGGGAACCAAAAAGACGGCTATGTTTCTTGGAACAATAGCTGCGGACATGACACTTGAGATGGTCTATGAAAAGATCGCGGAAGATAATCCGGATCTGGAAGCATTTGACATATCGGTGATAAGTCAGGACAGGGATGCCGTATATCTAAGTGTCTTCTGTCTGAAAGAACAGGCCGCTGAAGTTGAAAATGCACTTCGGACCTGTGGCTTTTCAAGACCGGCGATGGTGTCAGAAGAGATTCCGGCAGAAAGAAAGCAGAAGCTGGAAGCACAGATCGCACAGATACAGGCAGAGATAGCCGGTATCAAGGACGATATCAATGCGCATGCAAAAGACCGGGAAGAGTTAAAAATCATAGGCGACTATTACCGGATGCGCGCAGAAAAATATGAAGTATTAGGAACACTTCCACAGTCAAAACGTACATTTATTATCAGTGGATATGCTGCAAAGGAAGTCATTCCTGCAGTGGAAAAAGCAATTGGTGAAGCTTATGATTGTGTAATAGATGTGGAAGAATTAAAAGAAGATGAAGAACCTCCGGTACTTCTTAAGAATAATGGATTTTCCGAAAGTGTGGAGGGTGTGTTGGAATCTTACGGACTTCCGCATAAGGGAGAGATTGATCCGACAACGATTATGTCATTCTTCTATGTATTTTTCTTTGGAATGATGCTGTCGGATGCGGCCTATGGTGCAATTATCGTAATCGTGTGTCTGGTAGTTCTTAAGAAATTCCCACGCATGAGTGCGGGCATGAGAAAATCCATGAAAATGTTCATGTACTGTGGACTTTCCACCCTTGTATGGGGAGTCTTGTTCGGTGGATATTTTGGAGATGTAGTAGATGTTGTATCAAGCACATTCTTTGGAAAAGAGCTGACGATCAAGCCGTTATGGTTCGCACCGTTGAATGATCCGATGAAACTTCTGATCTATTCGATGGGATTTGGTCTGGTGCATTTGTTCGTCGGACTGGGAATCAAGGGATATATGTTACTAAAAGACGGAAAGGTACTGGATTTCTTCTGTGATATCGTACTTTGGTACATTTTCCTGATCGGACTGATCATGATGTTACTTCCGTCAGATATCTTTGCTTCAATCGCACAGACGAAGATCGTGTTCCCGGCAGCATTGGTTACATTATCGAAAGCACTGGCAATCATCGGAGCAGTCGGACTGTTACTGATGTCCGGAAGATCCAGCAAGAACCCGGCGCTCAGACTTGCGCTTGGTGCGTATGATATCTATAACATCACAGGATGGTTAAGTGACGTATTATCATACTCCAGACTTCTGGCGCTTGGACTTGCGACAGGTGTTATTGCATCGGTTGTCAACCAGATGGGCAGTATGCTTGGTAAGAGCGTATTCGGAGTCATCTTATTTATCGTAGTATTTATAGTCGGACATACAATGAACCTGGCGATCAACCTGCTTGGTGCATATGTCCACACCAACCGACTTCAGTTTGTGGAATTCTTTGGAAAATTCTATGAAGGCGGTGGAAAACCTTTCGAACCGTTTCGTGCGGAGACAAAATATGTAGATATTAAGGAGGAAAAATAGATATGAGTATTTGGAATGATATGGGAATGGTATATGCACTTCTTGGTGCGGCAGTAGCAGTTTTCCTGGCAGGTGCAGGATCTGCGATCGGAGTAGGTATCGCAGGACAGGCTGCATCCGGAGTTGTAACAGAAGACCCGAGCAAATTCGCAAAAGTACTGATCATGCAGCTGCTTCCTGGTACACAGGGAATCTATGGACTGCTGGTTGGTTTCATTACATTATCTAAGATCGGACTTCTTGGCGGCGGCGCAGCGGACATTGATCCTAAGACAGGACTTCTGATCCTGGCAGCTTGCCTTCCAATCGGTATTGTAGGTCTGATCTCAGGAAAAGCACAGGGAAAGACAGCAGCCGCAGCAATCGGAATCGTTGCAAAGAAACCGGATCAGTTTGGTAAAGCAATGCTGTTCCCTGCAATGGTTGAGACATATGCAATCCTTGCACTTCTGATCTCTATTCTTTCAGTAACAGCAATTCAGGTATAGAAGGAGTGTGAAGGACAATGGCTGGATTAGAAAAGATCAAAAGTCAGATCCTTAACGAGGCAAATGTAACAGCAGATGCAAAGATCGAAGAAGCGAAAGTGCAGGCAGAAAAGATGAAGCTTGCGGCGCAGGAAGAAGGCACCAGACAGGCGGAAGCCATTCTGAAAAAATCAGAAGCAGAGATTACATCTTATAAGGAACGTGTAAAATCTTCCATCGATCTTCAGCGCAGGACCAGATTCCTGGAAGCAAAACAGGGGATGATCGCAGAGATTCTGGAAAAGGCTTATGAGAAAGTGACAAATCTTGAGCCGGATGAATACTACAAACTTTTGCTATCGGTTCTTGAAAAACACGTGCTGCCTCAAGAAGGAGAGATTTATTTCTCCGTAAAAGATCTGGAAAATATGCCGGTAGGATTTGGCAAAGAAATAGAACAGACCGCGCAGGCAAAAGGCGGCAAACTTACTGTTGCCGGAGCCGGCAGGGATAATATTGAAAATGGATTCATTCTTGCGTACGGTGGAATTGAAGAAAACTGTACGATCAGGGCAATGTTTGATGCGAAGCGGGATGAACTGTCAGATATCGTTCACCGGCTGCTCTTTGTATGACACGCAGAGTGTCATAAGAACCAATAGGAATGTTCAGAAATGGAGGAACAACATGAGTGAACAATATACCTATGCGGTCGCAAGAATCCGGGCCCTGGAAGTGTCCCTGTTTTCTGACAGTACCATCGATCAGTTGATTGCGTGCCAGAATTATGATCAGGCACTGCAGTTTCTGGAAGAAAAAGGATGGGGGGATACAGAAAGCAGCGGAGATGCTGAAAAGATCCTGACAAGAGAAGAAGAGAAGATCTGGGAAGTGGTAAAAGAACTGTCGATTGGGATGGAACATTTTGATGTGCTTTCTTATCCAAAGCTTTTTCATAATTTAAAAGCGGCGGTAAAGGAAGTGTGCACCGGGGAGAAAAACAGACATATCTATTATGAAGATGTGCGTATCCCGGGAGAAGAGATGCGAAAGATCGTAGAAGACAGAGACTTTGGAAAGCTTCCGGACAGTATGCGCACAGCGGGAGAAGAAGCATACGAGACACTTCTTCATACAGGAGACGGGCAGCTGTGTGATGTGATCATAGACCGGGCGGCACTGGATGCCATCTATCAGGCAGGAAAAGCTTCACCGGATAAGATCATACAGGATTATGCAGAATCGACAGTGGCAGTGGCAGATATTAAGATTGCTGTCCGGTCACAGAAGACCGCAAAATCAACGGAATTTATGAAACGGGCAATGGCAGAATGTGATTCTCTAAGTATAAGTCAGCTTTCAAAGGCAGCACTTAGCGGTATGGATGCCATCTGTGAATACTTAAGAGGAACAGCTTATGCAGAAGGTGCGGATGCACTTTCGGAGTCGGCTTCGGCATTCGAAAGATGGTGTGATAACCGGATCATCCAGACGATCAGCCCGGAGAAATATCATGCATTTACAATAGGACCGGTAATTGCCTATGTGATTGCAAGACAGAATGAGATTAAAACGGTACGAATCATTTTATCAGGAAAGCAGAATGAACTTCCGGATGATTCGATCCGGGAAAGGGTAAGGAAAATGTATGTATAAGATTGCAGTATTAGGCGATTACGACAGTATCTTCGGATTCGCAGCACTGGGCCTTGATACATTTGCCGTCCAGACCCGCGAGGAAGCCGCAGAGAAGTTACACCAGCTGGCACAGGGAGGATATGGGATCATCTATATCACAGAAAAGCTTGCCGCTGAGTTACCGCATGAAATAGAAAAATATCAGGAACAGGTTACACCGGCGATCATTCAGATACCAGGTATTGCAGGTAATACAGGTGCCGGAGTTGCAGGTGTGAAGAAATCGGTAGAACAGGCTGTCGGTTCCGATATTATATTTGGCAGCTAAAGGAGGTTGATTCGTCCGTATGAGTACAGGAACGATTAAAAAAGTAGCAGGACCGCTGGTCATTGCAAAAGGAATGCGTGACGCCAATATGTTTGACGTGGTACGTGTAAGCAACCAGCGTCTGATCGGAGAGATTATAGAGATTCACGGAGATGAGGCATCCATCCAGGTATACGAAGAGACATCGGGACTTGGACCTGGAGAGCCGGTAGAGTCCATGGATGTACCAATGTCAGTAGAACTTGGACCTGGACTGATCACAAGCATATACGATGGAATCCAGAGACCGCTGGATGATATCATGAAGATCTCCGGAAATAACTTAAAACGAGGCGTAGAAGTTGCTTCGTTAAAACGTGATAAGAAATGGGAATTCGTCCCGGTTGCAAAAGTTGGCGATGAAGTAGAAGCAGGTGACGTACTCGGAACTGTGCAGGAAACTATCGTTGTACAGCAGAAGATCATGGTTCCTTACGGAGTAAAGGGAACTGTAAAAGAGATCAAAGCCGGAACATTTACCGTTGAAGAAGTCGTAGCAGTGATCGCTACCGAGAAAGGTGACAAAGAACTTACCATGATGCAGAGATGGCCGGTACGAAAAGGCCGTCCGTATCAGAAGAAACTGCCGCCGGTAAAACCACTGGTAACCGGACAGCGTGTTATCGATACATTCTTCCCGATCGCCAAAGGTGGTGTGGCAGCCGTTCCGGGACCTTTCGGAAGTGGTAAAACAGTTATCCAACACCAGTTGGCTAAGTGGGCAGAGGCTGATATCGTGGTCTATATCGGATGCGGAGAACGTGGTAATGAGATGACCGACGTTCTGAATGAATTCCCGGAACTGAAAGATCCGAAGACCGGACAGTCACTGATGGAAAGAACCGTACTGATCGCAAATACATCGGATATGCCGGTTGCAGCCCGTGAGGCTTCCATTTATACCGGAATCACGATTGCAGAATATTTCCGTGATATGGGATATTCCGTAGCGTTAATGGCAGATTCTACATCCCGTTGGGCAGAGGCACTTCGAGAGATGTCAGGACGTCTGGAAGAGATGCCTGGTGAGGAAGGTTACCCGGCATACTTAGGTTCCCGTCTGGCGCAGTTCTATGAAAGAGCAGGACACGTGGTATCCCTTGGTAAAGAAGGCAGAGAAGGAGCACTTTCCGTTATCGGAGCCGTATCTCCTCCGGGTGGTGATATCTCTGAACCGGTATCACAGGCAACCCTTCGTATTGTAAAGGTATTCTGGGGACTGGATTCCGCACTTGCATATAAGAGACATTTCCCAGCCATCAACTGGCTGACCAGTTATTCGCTGTATGTTGACAATATGGCAAACTGGTTCAATGAAGAAGTGGCAGCAGACTGGATGGAAGACCGTCAGAAGATGATGACGATCCTTCAGGAAGAAGCCGAGTTAAATGAGATCGTACAGATGGTAGGTATGGATGCGCTGTCACCGACTGACCGACTGAAGATGGAAGCAGCAAGATCGATCCGTGAGGACTTCTTACATCAGAATTCATTCCATGAGATCGACACTTACACGCCGCTTCGCAAGCAGTATCTGATGATGAAACTGGTACTGGCATTCTATGAAAAATCTGTCGATGCACTGAACAAGGGTGCAGACATGAACGCACTGATTGCCATGCCGGTAAGAGAAAAGATCGGACGTTATAAATATACAACAGACGCCGATATCGAAAGCGAATATAAGAATGTAGAAGAAGAACTGGACAAAGAAGTTGCGGCTGCATTCGGGAAGGAGGACTTCTAAATTATGCCAAAAGAATATAGAACCATACAGGAAGTTGCCGGACCTCTGATGCTGGTACGCGGCGTTGAAAATGTAGCCTATGACGAATTAGGTGAGATCGAACTTGCAAGCGGTGAGAAACGCCGCTGCAAGGTTCTGGAAATTAATGGAAATGATGCACTGGTGCAGTTGTTCGAGAGTGCAACAGGTATCAATTTAAGTAACAGTAAAGTACGTTTCCTCGGACGAAGCATGGAACTTGGCGTATCAGAAGATATGTTGGGACGTGTCTTTGATGGACTGGGGCGCCCGATCGACGGGGGACCGGAGATCCTGCCGGATGAAAGACGTGATATCAACGGTCTGCCTATGAACCCGGCAGCTAGAAGCTATCCGGAAGAGTTCATCCAGACCGGTGTATCTGCCATCGACGGACTGAACACATTGGTACGTGGACAGAAGCTCCCAATCTTCTCGGCATCCGGACTTCCACATGCCAACCTGGCGGCACAGATCGCAAAGCAGGCAAAGGTACGCGGAAGCAATGAGAAATTCGCCGTAGTATTTGCCGCTATGGGTATTACTTTCGAAGAGTCCAACTTCTTCGTAGAATCCTTCAAAGAGACAGGAGCCATTGACCGAACCGTATTGTTCGTCAACCTTGCAAATGACCCGGCCATCGAGCGTATTTCCACACCTCGTATGGCACTGACAGCAGCAGAATATCTGGCGTTCGAAAAAGACATGCACGTACTGGTAATCATGACAGACATTACCAACTACGCAGATGCACTCCGTGAAGTATCTGCCGCACGTAAGGAAGTACCTGGACGTCGTGGATATCCTGGATATATGTACACTGACCTTGCAACTTTATATGAAAGAGCCGGAAGACAGAATGGTAAGAAGGGTAGTATCACACTGATCCCGATCCTGACTATGCCGGAAGATGACAAGACACATCCAATCCCGGACCTTACCGGATACATCACAGAAGGACAGATCATCTTAAGCCGTGATCTGTACCGTAAAGGTATCAAACCTCCGATCGATGTACTGCCATCCCTGTCCCGTCTGAAAGATAAAGGGATCGGAGAAGGCAAAACAAGAGCCGATCACTCAAATACCATGAACCAGCTGTTCGCAGCGTATGCCCGGGGAAAAGATGCGAAAGAACTGATGACCATCTTAGGAGAAGCAGCCCTTACCGATATCGATCTGGTATATGCAAAATTCGCAGATGCATTCGAGAAAGAATATGTATCCCAGGGATACGATACCGACAGACCGATCGAAGAGACACTGGAGATCGGCTGGAAGCTGTTGTCTATGCTGCCTAGAGCAGAGCTTAAGCGAATTGATGATAAGTTCTTAGATATGTATTATGGTAAGCAGTAAGCCATGCGCAGATTGGTCAGATATGGAATGCAGGTTAACCTGCGATTCCATATCTGGCAAGATGCATAGGGCGTCAGCCCTCAGCGAGAAGAAGCAAAGCGGATTCGAGCTGGCATGGCGTCTGGTATATAAAAAAGTAAAGAAAGGAGTGATACTATGGCGTCAACCCAGGTAACCCCTACCCGTATGGAACTGACCAGGACCAAGAAAAAACTGGTCACAGCCATAAAAGGTCACAAACTTCTGAAAGATAAACGAGACGAACTGATGCGTCAGTTCCTGGATCTGGTAAAAGTGAACATGGAGCTTCGGGAAAAGGTAGAAGCAGGTATCCGCTCTGCCAATAAAAACTTTGTCATAGCCAAAGCAGGTATGGACGAAGCAACCCTGAACACCGCTCTGATGGCTCCGAAGCAGAAAGTAGATCTGGAGGTCGGACAGAAGAATGTCATGAGTGTGGATATTCCTGTATTCGAGACGAAGACCAGAACTGCAGATGCGAACGACATCTATTCATATGGATTCGCATTTACATCCAGTGATCTGGATGGAGCCGTAAAGTCCCTTGCAGATATCCTGCCGGATATGTTAAAGCTTGCAGAGACAGAAAAAGCCTGCCAGTTAATGGCGGCCGAAATCGAAAAGACCAGAAGACGTGTCAACGCCCTGGAGCATGTAATCATTCCGGATGCGCAGAAGAATATCAAGTATATTACAATGAAGCTTGACGAGAATGAACGAAGCACCCAGATCCGTCTGATGAAGGTGAAAGATATGATGTTGGAAGAAGCACATCATTATAAAGAAAAAGAGTAAAAGCCCATATTGAAAAAATCCGCAGAAGTAAGTTGAAAGAGCTTGCGTCTGCGGATTTTTTGTCAGTGAAGTGATATGCATTCGGAAAGAGTTGTAGAAAGTTCACAAAAAATCAGCATTTCTAAAAGGAATATTGAAAATAAAAATCAGGCATGTTATTGTATCGACACGCAGATGAATTCTAATATCTGCACTGCATCTATAGTTACCAATTCATTTACTTCAGACCCAGATAATCGGGGGAAGAATCCAAAATGAAAAATATAACAGACAGATAATACATGCCTGATAAAAGAAGTTGACTGTATATACTGGTATATATATAAATTCTGTGTTATCATATTCATAAAGATAAACAGCTCTTCTTTACAGGGAACATATCTGTACAAGAGAGGAGAGCCACTTATGAACCAAAGAAGATCATTAAAAGAATTAAACTTGCTGGACAAATTTCTATTCGATGAAGCGATGGATGATCCGAAAAATGTTAAGACAATGCTGGATATTATACTAAGTCAGAACACGATGTTAAAACATCCACCACAAACAGAGAAAGAACAGAGAATATCTACGGACAACCGGCAGATCCGGCTTGATGTCTATGCCATGGATGAAGATGATGTGGTGTACGAGGTAGAAGCACAAAAAGAGAATACACGTAATCTTCCAAAAAGAAGCCGGTTATATCAGGGAATCATTGACAGTAAATTATTACCGCTGGGAGTCGTAGATTTCAACTTGTTGAATGAAGTTTTGATTGTGATGATTACGCCGTTTGATTTGTTTGGATATGGCTTATATCGTTATACATTCCAGATGAGATGTGAGGAAGTTCCGGAATTGAAACTGGATGATGGAGCAACGAGAATATTTCTGAATACACGAGGGGAACATCCAGAGCTGGTATCACCAGAATTGATAGAACTTTTGAAGTATATGGAACATAGCACAGATGAAGTGTCGGGATCATGCGAAAGTAAACGGATTCAAGAAATGCATAGACGTGTTTGCCAGATCAAAGCAAGTGAAAAGACAGAGGTGAAGTATATGCAGACGTGGGAAGAAAAGATACTGATAAAGCAGGAAGGAATTGTAGAGGGAGAACAAATCGGAAGATTAAAGGAGAAAACAGAAGTTGTAAAAAAATTGTCTGATAAATTTTCTGTCAAACAAATTTCAGAAATGTTGGAAATCGATATTTCAGAAGTAGAAAATATCATTGAAGAGATACAGAATGAAAAATCTGCGGAAGAATAATGCTGAAAGGCTACAACTGTAGAAGTACAGGGCAGCCTTTTTCTCTGTATTAAAAGTAAGAAATATTAAGAAAGGTGCTGTAGAATCTCCCAAAGGAATAGAGTATAATCAAAATTAAGAAATTACGAAAAGAGGACCAGCCTATGAAATTAATGACAGAATCTATCTATATCGGACACGACATGAAGCGGTTCAATGAGGTACGGGATGCACTGGATCTGGCGAAGATTCCATACAAACATAAAGTGAGAAATCAGGATTCCGAGTGGCTTTTCCCTGGAAAAGGAACGAAGAGATCCCAGTTTGGAAGCATCGGAGTAGATCAGGACAAAGTGTATGAATATGAAATCCTGGTGAGGAAGGAAGATAAAGAAAGAGCAGAAACATTGCTTGCAAAATACTAAAAGGCATAAAGAATAAAAATAAAAAGGATACGATTATATTAATGAAACAAGAAGGAAAATGGAGATTCACATATTTCCTGATAAAACGAATCTTCATTCTACTGATAGAAGCAATCCTCATCCTGTTTTCCTATATAGGAAACCTAGTAAACCGCCCGCTGCTAATCCTATTAATCATTGGCTTTGCATACAGCGTTATCCGCCTGTACTGCATGATCGATGATTTTATAAAGCCACCGGTCCGCAAATATATGGAATATAAAGGAATGAAGACAGGAAGAGTCTTCAGACGTTGGGATTCCTCAAAAGGAGAAGAAATAAAGCATTTCAAGCCGGATCAATGGATATACGGAAAATTCAGCTTTCATATGGAGAACAAACCATATGGATACATGGAAATCTACTGGACGATAGACAGTTTACTACGGCTGATTAATTCCAGGATTTTCATAGATTCTAAGATACGTATGGAATGGCTGAAAGGATTGCGGCTGCGGGAAGAGACCGGGATCTTAAAAGGATATCTGAAAGGAAATGTAGTACAGGAACTGGCAGAAAAAGAAGGCGTGGCAGAAGTCATCTACTATCCATATTCAGGAATCATAAAAGAAGTAAAGGTAGTCAAACCAAAAAGCATAGACCAGCAGATAGAAGTCTGGCATCAATGGAATAAAAGATATGAATATATGCAGATGAATCATATCCGGGATGAAAAGGCATTTGATCTGATCTATGAGGGATTAAAAAGACTGTCAAATGGAAAAATCATATATCGGAACTACGGTGAAAAAACAGACTTTCAGAAACTGAAGTTTCAGGAATTGGACAACAAAGAAATAAAAGACAAGATACGAAATGAAAAAGAAGTATATGTGATTGTAAGCCGTCCGGAGAATAAACTGACCTTAGAGCCTGGGAAAAAAGCGCAAGATCAGATGCTAGAACGCCAGATATGGGATGGACAATTATATGCACTGATGCATTTCTATGATGAAAAAAATGTTGAGATTATGGGAATCACAGAGATCAAGACAATGAAATGGCTGATGAAAGAATGCAGAAGCAGAGGATATGACGTACATGAGGTATAATCTAAAAAAGATTTGCAAAACATGTAGATGAAAAAGTGCCAGTGACAAATCAAACAAATACGAGAGTATTCAAAAATCATCACTGGCAATACTAATTTTATAAAAGAAAAATATAACACAAGATTATTCCGTGGTATCACGTCGAATCAATACCGGTGTAATCTGTTTATGAATCGGTTCTTTTAAAGGAGCCGGTTTTCTTTTTTTCATTTCATTCATCTGGAGTACCAAAAGTTCCATAGCAGTCTGGGCGATTTTTTCAATCTGCTGTCCAACAGTTGTGATCGGGAGGATTGCTTCACTTGCGATAGGAGAATCATCGAATCCAACAATCTGATAATCCTTCGGAAGTTTTCCGTATTTCTGGAATATCAGGTTCAGGAACATGCTGGCATAAGTGTCATTTGCAAGAAAGATGCCCTTTTTTTGTGACGGATATTTCTCTTCAATTTCATTAAATATATTCTTTAGTTGAGCTAAAGTTTCCTGATAAGTGTTTCCCATATCCCTTTGGATTAATTCGTGGGCAATATGATGTTCATTACAGATATCTTCAAATCCCTGGATACGCCCATAAGTTGGGAGTGTGTCAGAAAACATGGAATTGATATGCAAAATGACATCACATTTATTACGTATTAATAAGCTGGTTGCCTGAACCCCACCTAGATAGTTGTCTGTAGACACACTGCAGACGTGGTCACATTCCCGCTCAATCGTGACGACCGGGAGTTTATAAGAAGCAAGTTCTTCAGAAGAAATGGTATTGCTCAAGACAATAAGCCCTTCAATCTTGTAGGCCATCAGTTCATGGATGTATTTTTCTTCTATTTCTTTTTTATTATTTCCGATGAATACAAGAAATTTATAATTATACTTTTCGTAAGTGGAAAGTAACTGGTTTAACATCTCAGAGTAATAGTGGAGATACAGATTGGGAATGATAATTCCAACGAATTCACTTTTTCCATTCGCCAGCACTTTGGCAAGTTTATTTTCCTGGTAGCCAAGGACATCAAGAGCATCAGCGATTTTTTTCTGATTCTCAAGTGTCAGAGAATCTGGATTATTGAAATATCTGGAAATAGTAGTCTTTGAAAAGCTGGTATAGGCGGCGATATCTGCAAAAGTTACTTTTTTTTGTTTCATGTAAAACCTCTTTCATATTAAAAACAGGGAACTACAATATTGCGAACAGTTTCCCTGAAGTTTATTTTGATTATATACGTTATCAGTATAACAAGTGTATATAAAAAAATCAAACAAAAATAACCGGTTAAGTAACCGGTTATACTTTTTCTTCAAAATATATTGACAAGTGATGAACCAAGTAGTATTATGAGCACATAAAGTAACCGGTTACTTAACTGGTTACACAACCGTAAATCTGAAAGGAGAAAGATATGAAAAAAAGAACAGTAGGGATCCTGCTGGCAACATTCTTTGCACTGGCATTGACGGGATGTGGAGACAAGCAGCCACAACCAGGAGAAGTAAAAGGATATGACAAAGGCGAAGAATATCTTTCTATCTGGGTACATTCAATCGAAGACACAGAAGAAGGACAATGTTACAGGAAAGCCGTAGATGCATTTAATAAGAAATATGATGGCAAATATTTTGCAGACATTGAGTTTATTCCAAGAAATGACAGCGGCGGTGGTTATTCGGACAAGATTAATGCGTCAGTTATGTCGGGAGATCTGCCGGATGTACTTACTGTTGACGGACCTAATATCGCTGCGTATGCAGAGAATGGAATCATCCAGCCGCTTGCAAAATTAACGGATGAAGAAAAGAGTGTGTACCTGGATTCCATTATTCAGCAGGGAACGTATAATAACAAGCTCTATGCACTTGGAGCAATGGAATCCAGCGTGGGACTTTACTATAACAAAGACATTCTGGCTGAAGCAGGAGTGGAAGTTCCGGATGCAGATCATCCATGGACCTGGAGTGAATTCACAGAGGTGTTAAAGAAAGTCCAGCCAATCGTGGAAAAGAAAAAAGGGTATGCGCTGGATATGACATTCCCGACAGGAGAGGCAACCATTTATTATTATGCACCATTCTTCTGGTCAAACGGAGGAGACTTTGTAAGCAAGGATGGACTGAGTGTAGATGGAGTGTTTAATTCCAAAAAGAATCTGGAGACAGTGAATTATTTCAAATCACTTCTCGATAACGGTTATATGTCGAAAGTTCAGATTACAGACTTATTCGAAAGCGGAAGAGCAGCATTCAAATTTGACGGGGCATGGGAGGTAAATACAATTTACAATAACTATCCGGATGTGAACCTCGGAGTTGTGCCGTATGTAGTATCTGATAACTGGGATGGCGGAAGATATACACCAACCGGTTCCTGGGCATTTGCAGCTTCATCGGAGACAAAGAAACTGAAAGGGGCAACAAAGCTGGTACAGTGGATGAGCGGTGTAGAAAGCGGAAAACGTCTGTGGGATGAAAGTAAGAGTTTTCCATCTACATATGAAGCATTTGAGAGCAGTCCGATTTTTGAAGAAGATGAAAATTATAAAGCTTTATATCAGCAGCTTAGCAAATATGGACACCCAAGATCAAAAACTCCTGTATATCCGCAGGTGAGTGCATCGGTGCAGGAAGTGCTGGAAAATTCAGTACTTACCGGCAATGATGCAAAGACAGAACTGGATAAATCTGTAGAAAGGATTAACGCAAAATTAAAGCGTTATGTGATGAAATAATGAAGAAAAGAACAGAATCCATTATGGGAATGGCGTTTTTTGGCCCGGCATTGGTATTGCTTACGATATTTTTATTTTTGCCGATGATTCTGACATTGATCTTTAGTTTTACTGATTTCTTTGCCCTGAATCCGAGCTTGACGCATTTTGTAGGACTGGATAACTACATTCAGATATTCAAAGATGACGTGTTTTCACAGGCATTTTTTAATACCGTAAAATTTGTGATCATCATCGTGCCATTGCAGGGACTTGGAGCTTTGGGACTGGCACTTCTGATCAATAAAGTAACACATTGTAAAAAGTATTTTAAAGTAGCATTCTTTGTACCGGTGGTAATGTCGCTTGCGGTTGTATCAACACTGTGGATCCAGATCTACAGCCCGGAAGGAATCATGAATGCAATCCTTTCTTTCTTTGGAATTGATGCACAGCCTTTTATCAACAGTGCGAGCCAGGCGCTTCCATCCATTGCGGTTATGAGTGCATGGCAGGGAATGGGATATCAGATGATCATCTTCCTTGGTGGAATCCAGGCAATCAATCCGGCACTTTATGAGGCAGCAGAGATGGATCATGCAACACCATGGCAGAAATTCAAAGATATCACACTTCCAGAATTAAAACCATTATGTGTATTTGTACTTATTACAATTACGATCGGTGCGTTCCGTATGCTGGTACAGCCAATGGTCATGACAGGTGGAGGACCATCAAACTCAACCTATACAGTAGTGTACGATATTTATGAAACAGGTACGGTTAACTGGGAAATCGGTCTTGCGTCAACAATGGCTATCGTATTTGCATTCTTTGTAATGATACTGACTGTGATCCAGACGATTGCAACAAGAGATAAGGAGGATCAGAATGTTAACAAAAAAGCAAAAAAGAAATAATTGGATACTGACGATCGTACTTCTGATCGTATCACTGTTGTTCCTGTTCCCGGTTATCTGGATGCTGGCCAATTCATTTAAACCGGATGCGGCGATCACGGCTGACATGAACAGTCTGGCAGCATTTATTCCGCCGGCACTGAATGGCAATTTCTTTGAAAATTACGTATCTGTATTAACAAATACAGGATTTGTAAGATATATGTGTAACACGTTGTTTTATGCGGCAATCCTGATCGTACTTGGAGTGATCGTAAATGGACTTGCAGGATATGCGCTGGCTAAGATTAACTTCCCGTTCAGAGAACGCTGGCTTTTGATCATTATGCTTCTGATGATCGTGCCTATGGAGACGATCATTACGATCCATTTCCTGATCATTGCGAAACTGGGACTTTTGAATACGGTACTTGGATATGTTCTTCCGATGATCGTAAATCCATTTAACATCTTCCTGTTCCGTCAGGTATTCTTAGGACTTCCGGATGATGTATATGAGGCAGCACAGCTGGATCACTGCGGACCGATAAAATACTTTTTTACCATGGTTCTTCCAATGTCAAAAAGTGTAGTAGCAACGGTTAGCGTATTTACATTCTTAAATGTATGGAATGATTATCTGTGGCCGTCACTGGTATTTACTTCCAGTGATCTTCTGACCGCACAGATTGGTCTGAATGCGATTACGTCAAATGAAAATACAACGACAGGACAGACACTTGCAGTTATCACAATGGTAACAATTCCGGTCATTATTATCTATTCACTCTTCTCAAAACAGATTGTAGAAGGAGTAATATCAACAGGTTCCAAGGAGGGCTAAAAGATGAGCTTTATCGAATTTAAAAATATATGTAAAAAATATGCAGGAAACGATAAGAATTCCGTGACAGACTTTAACTTAGATATAGAAGAAAAAGAATTTATCGCATTTGTCGGACCATCCGGATGCGGTAAATCCACAACACTTCGTATGATCGCAGGATTTGAAGAGATTACAAGTGGAGACCTTTTTATTGATGGAAAACGTGTGAATGAGGTTGCACCGGCAGACCGTGGAATCTCTATGGTATTCCAGAACTATGCATTGTATCCACATATGACGGTAGAAAAGAACATTTCTTATGGACTGAAAAACATGAAGGTTCCTGCAGATGAGATCAAGAAAAAAGTAGACTGGGCAATCGATATCCTTGGACTGGAAGAATATCGCTACCGTAAGCCTAAGAACTTATCCGGTGGACAAAGACAGAGAGTGGCACTTGGAAGAGCAATCGTAAAAGATCAGAAAGTCTTCCTGATGGATGAACCACTTTCTAACCTGGATGCAAAACTGCGTGTCAGCATGAGAAACGAAATTAGTAAGTTACATAGAAATCTGGGCAGCACAACAATCTATGTTACACATGACCAGGTAGAAGCCATGACAATGGCAGACCGTATTGTAATCATGAAAGATGGCGTGATCCAACAGGTGGGTAAACCAATGGATCTGTATGAACATCCAGTGAACAAATTCGTTGCAGGATTTATCGGTTCTCCGCAGATGAACTTTTATGATGTAAAAGTAGAAGGAAGAAATCTGATCTTCAAAGATGGAAATAAGATAGAACTTCCGGAAGCAATCGCCAATCGTATTGCCGGTTATTCAGAAGTGATCATGGGAATCCGTGGAGAAGATATTAAATTTGATACAGCCAATCTGGATGTGTACGGTAGCCACCAGAAAGCAGTGATTGACAATACAGAAATTATGGGAAATGAAAACAACCTGTATTTTGATTTTGGTGGAAGCGTTACGATCGCAAGAGTCTCTAAATATGAAGTAAGTACCGTGGGCGATGAAGTAGAATTTACATTTATGCCACATAAGATGCACTTTTTTGACAAAGAGACAGAAAAAGTAATCGGAGCAGAATAATATATTAGAATAGAAGAGGAAAAATATATGCTTGAAAAAGCCAACGAATATATCAGACAGAATCGCATAGATGAAAAAGAAAAGCAGATGTTTCATGTGACTCCGGAAGTTGGATGGATGAATGATCCAAATGGCTTCTCTGTATATCAGGGGAAAGCACATTTATTTTATCAATTCTATCCATATAAAACAGAGTGGGGACCGATGCACTGGGGCCATCAGGTGACAGAAGATCTGGTAAAATGGGAAGCGTGTCCGGTAGCTATGGCACCGGATCAGGACTATGATCATATCGGATGCTTTTCAGGAAGCGCAGTAGAAGCAGATGGAAAGCATGTGCTGCTTTATACGGGAGTAAGCCAGAAAGATGGAAAAGAAATCCAGAATCAGTGCATTGCTATAGGGGATGGAAAGACTTATGAAAAATGGCAGGATAATCCAGTCATCAGAGGTGATATCATGCCGGAGAAGTTTGACAGAAAAGATTTCCGCGATCCGAAGATGTGGAAAAAAGATGGCAGGTATTATTGTGTTGCCGGAAACCGCTACGAGGAAAATTGCGGTCAGGTAGTCTTATTTAGCAGTGCAGACTATAAAAACTGGCAGTATGAAAAAGTTCTTTTGAGAAATGATGGAAAGAATGGAGATATGCTGGAGTGTCCGGATTATCTGGAATTGAATGGATATCCGGTCATCATCTGTTCCCCGCAGAATATGCATGCAGAAAAATATGAATTTCATAATGGTCATAATTCCATTTATATAATTGGAAATCCGGAAAAAGAAATATCAGATTTTGCGTGGGAGAAAAAGAGAAGTCTGGATTATGGACTGGATTTCTATGCACCACAGACGACAGAACTTCCGGATGGAAGACGGATTATGATCGCATGGATGAAGTCCTGGGATGCCCGTGTCATGACAAAAGGACAGAAATGGCATGGAATGATGACACTTCCAAGAGAATTAGAGATCAAGGATGGAAAAATCTGGCAGAGTCCGGTAAAAGAACTGGAAAAATATAAAAAGAATCCGGTCATCTATAAAGAACAGAAAATTAGTGGTCCAGTATCGTTAGAGGGCATTCACGGACGTACGATAGATATGACAGTAGAATTTACTGATGAAATAACCGGAGAATTTTCCATAGATGTAGCACATAATGAGATGTATACGACAACATTTACATACGATGGGGAAAAACATTTGCTGGAAATTGATCGTACCTATAGCGGTGTGGATGCAGATGTTGTATGCACGAGAAAAATTGAGATCGCGGATAAAAACAATGCGCCGAAATTACATTTTATCATGGACAGATATTCCATCGAAGTATTTATCAATGATGGTGAACAGGTGGCGAGTACAGTGGTTCCGACGCCGGTGGAAGCAGATCAGATTCTATTTACAAGTGATAAAGAATGTGTTGTAAATATACAGAAGTATGAAATAGAGATATAATTAATACACAGAACAATCATCCCCTTCAGATTTACAAGACCAGAAGGGGATATATTATTAGGAAAGAGGAAGATGCACCATGTGATGTAAGCCGGCATACTATAATATAGATAGAACCGCCAAGGAGCAAAAGGAATATGGAGAACAAATTACCGTTCTATATGACCTATCCGGTTCCTATGTTATATGATGATGACCGGAATGCAAAAAGAGACTATGATTATATGAAGAGTATCTATCCGGAGACTGCCAAACGGGTGCTCCCTCATGTAGAGGAAGAATGCGACCGGATGGAATACGACGGAAGCATGATGTATGACGAGTACCCGGACCGGTTACAGTTGCGGCTGATGTGCCGCAGGATCTACGATAAGGCAGAAAAAGAAGAAGAGAATCCAGGTACCTGGCTGATGGATCTGATTGAAGTTATGACATTTCAGGAATTGTGCAGAAGAAGGGCAGAACACCGGGAGATCAGAAAAAAGTTGTATTGATACCGGGAAAAACCGTTACCGGCAGTACAAGTCACATATTATGGAAACGATAGAGAGGGCAGTGGGAAAATGCTTCCACTTCGCCCTCTTGTGTGTTATACTGAGCGTGAAATGTACCTATATATTATATGTAGTATGGGTGCATTGACAGAGAAGAAGTATATACGAAATGAAAAATAAAGATATAAAGATACGACAATACAGGAGGGAACATCATGGCTTGTGACAACATCATTTTCATCGGAATGCCTGCAGTAGGAAAAAGTACAGTTGGCGTAGTAATTGCAAAGAGACTGGGATATAAATTTGTAGATACAGATATATTGATTCAGGAGTCAGAAGGAAAACTTCTGAAAGATATCATTGCAGATGTAGGACCGGATGGTTTCCTCGAAGTAGAAGACCGTGTAAATGCACAGGTCGAAGCAGAACATACCGTAATCTCACCAGGTGGAAGCGTGGTATATTGCGAGAATGCCATGAAACATTATAAAGAGATTGGAAAAGTGGTATATTTAAAAGCATCTTTTGAGACAATAAACAGCAGATTAAAAAATGCAAAAGGACGCGGTGTGGTACTGCGCGATGGTCAGACGCTGAAAGATCTATATGATGAGAGGGTAAAGCTTTTTGAAAAATATGCAGATATCACGGTGTGTGAAGATGATCAGAAAATTGAAGAGACGATAGAATCAGTGCTGATTGCACTTGGAGAGCAGTAAATCAGTAAAAAAAGGGAAAGAGCTGCCACTATTTATTCGTAAAATCTACCATATATATAGTAATATCAGGATAAGAGTAACGCACATGTTACAAATAGATTACATAACTATAAAAAATATTTTACAATCGAAAAATTTGTGCTATAATATGCGCGAACCCTAATAAAAAATGGGATTTCAGCTTTACAAATTGAGAAAATTTAACGATAATAATTAAGAGATACATATACAACCGATGCAAGGAGACTTTCATCGGACATAGTCCTTGGCAGAATTGCAGAGGTAGTTTGTGAACATAGAATATGAAAAAAGTACGCATATTCATGATTCATATATAAGATGAGAAATATTTGAGATAAAAATTTAAGATATAAATAATTAACGAAACATAGTGAGTAGAAATAGATAAATATTAATGAGGTGTAATTCATGGAACAGTATATTATAAAAGGTGGTCATCCACTTGTGGGAGAAGTGGAAATTGGTGGAGCAAAGAATGCAGCATTGGCAATTCTGGCAGCAGCAATTATGACAGATGAGACCGTATTGATCGATAACTTACCGGATGTTAATGATATTAACGTGCTGATTGATGCAATTGAGGGGATTGGAGCACAGGTACGCCGTATCGACCGTCATACTGTAAAGATTAATGGATCAACAATCAAAAATGTTGACATAGAATATGATTATATTAAGAAAATCCGTGCGTCATATTATCTTCTTGGCGCATTACTTGGCAAATACAAACGTGCAGAGGTAGCACTTCCGGGTGGATGCAATATCGGAAGCAGACCGATCGACCAGCATCTGAAGGGATTCCGTGCCCTTGGAGCAGATGTAGATATCGAGCATGGCAAGATTGTTGCAGAAGCAGATGCCCTGATCGGAAAACACATTTACTTTGATGTAGTAAGTGTTGGTGCGACAATTAACGTAATGATGACAGCTGCTATGGCAGAGGGACTTACAATTATGGAAAATGTTGCAAAAGAGCCGCACGTAGTTGATGTTGCAAATTTCCTGAACAGTATGGGAGCAAATATCAGAGGTGCAGGTACTGACGTAATCAAGATTCGTGGTGTAGAACGTCTGCACAGTACAGAATATTCCGTTATTCCAGACCAGATCGAAGCCGGAACATTCATGTTTGCAGCAGCTGCAACAAAGGGAGATGTAACAGTACTGAATGTTATTCCTAAGCATCTGGAAGCAACCATTGCAAAACTGGTAGAGATTGGATGCGAAGTAGAAGAATTTGATGATGCAGTACGTGTAGTATCAAAGGGGGATCTTACAAGTACACATGTGAAGACACTTCCGTATCCGGGATTTCCTACAGATATGCAGCCGCAGATTGGCGTTACACTGGCCTTATGTAAAGGGACAAGTATTATTACAGAGAGTATCTTTGAAAACAGATTCAAGTATCTGGATGAGCTTGCAAGAATGGGTGCCAATGTAAAAGTAGAAGGCAATTCTGCAACTATCGAAGGTGTAGAAGAATTCTCCGGAGCAAGAGTTAGTGCACCAGACCTTCGTGCAGGAGCAGCACTTTGTATCGCAGGTCTTGCAGCGGATGGAATTACAATTGTTGATGATATTGTATACATCCAGAGAGGTTACGAAAGATTCGAAGAGAAGCTTCGCAGCATTGGTGGAATCATCGAAAGAGTAGATTCTGAAAAAGCAATTCAGAAATTCAAATTAAAAGTAGGCTAGATGATACATTTTCTTAGGTGAGTCTATTGACAGTGCAGGGAAAATAGAGTAAAGTCTTAGTCGTACAAAAGAAGTAACAATATTAATAAAAGCAAACTTTCTCTTATTCAGAGCAGTGGAGATACAAAGGATCTGTGAAACTGCGGCAACCCCAGTGAAGGAAGGTGCCAACCTGAGCGAGTGATCGAACAATAAGAGGATTGGTTTATGAAGATATAGAACCGTCCACTTATGCGAGTGGACGGTTTTTTTACCAAAATGTACAAGAGAAGTTGTCAGTGGCAAGTTCTCGGTAAGAAAATCCCGGGAGAAAGAATGCAGGAACCGTTTTTAGAAAAGAAGGAGAGAAAAACGTGGAAAAAAGATTATTTACATCAGAATCAGTAACTGAAGGACATCCGGATAAAATGTGTGACCAGATCTCAGATGCCATCCTGGATGCATTAGTAGCACAGGATCCAATGAGCCGTGTTGCATGTGAGACAGCAACTACAACAGGTATGGTACTTGTTATGGGTGAAATCACGACAAATGCTTACGTGGATATCCAGAAGATCGTTCGTGATACTGTAAAAGAGATCGGATACACAAGAGGAAAATATGGATTTGATGCAGAGACATGTGGTGTCATCACAGCCATCGATGAGCAGTCAACAGATATCGCTATGGGTGTTGACAAAGCCCTGGAAGCAAAAGAACATACGATGTCAGAAGAAGAGATCGATGCAATCGGAGCCGGAGATCAGGGAATGATGTTTGGATATGCTTCTGATGAGACACCAGAATATATGCCATATCCAATCGAGCTGGCACACAAGCTGTCAAGAAGACTTACAGAAGTAAGAAAGAATGGCACACTTCCATACTTAAGACCAGATGGAAAGACACAGGTAACTGTAGAATATGATGAAAATGGTGTACCATCACGTCTAGATGCCGTTGTATTATCTACACAGCATGATCCAGAGGTAACACAGGAGCAGATTCACAAAGACATCAAGAAATATGTCTTTGATGCGATTATTCCAGAAGGAATGGTAGATGCAGATACAAAATTCTTTATCAACCCGACAGGACGTTTTGTAATCGGTGGACCTCACGGAGACAGCGGACTTACAGGACGTAAGATTATTGTAGATACTTACGGTGGAATGGCTCGTCACGGCGGTGGGGCTTTCTCTGGAAAAGACTGCACTAAGGTAGACCGTTCAGCAGCTTATGCAGCACGTTATGTTGCAAAGAACATCGTAGCAGCAGGACTTGCTAAGAAGTGTGAGATTCAGTTATCTTATGCTATCGGTGTTGCACATCCGACATCTATCATGGTAGATACATTTGGAACAGGTGCATTAGAAGATGACAGACTGGTAGAGATCGTTCGTGAGAACTTCGATCTTCGCCCGGCAGGAATCATCAAGATGCTGGATCTTAGAAGACCAATCTACAAACAGACAGCCGCTTATGGACATTTCGGACGTACAGACATTGATCTTCCATGGGAGAAACTTGATAAAGTAGATGATCTGAAAAAATACCTTTAAAAATATTTCTGAAAATTTTCAGATGGAATGAGGATATAATCCCTGTGGAAATTTTATGATGGATTATTTATAAAAATTTTATAAAAGTTTATGGGTGCTTTGGTGTGAAGCACCCATTTTTCATGCTATACTTTTAAGCGGAGGACAGATCATATGAAGTTAAAAACGCGATTAGTAATAGCATTTTTTACAATTATAATTATACCGGTTCTTGTAGCGGCGATGATGGTATCACTGGTGTGCAGGTATCAGATTGGAGTAGTTGAAAAAAATTATGGCATAACAGGAACAACGGTTTCAGATTTTACGAATTCGATGCAGGTATTAGCAAGAGTTACGGAAAAATCATATCACGAACTCAGACAGATGGCAGATGATGCAAAGTCCATGGAAGATGCCACAGAGCTGGACCGGTTTAATAAAAAGCTTGAAGAGAAGAATGCCTATCTCCTTGTGCGCAAAGGAAGTACAATTGTGTATACAGGAAGCGATGATGACGGCGTGAAGGCGGTCATAGAGCAACTTCCAATGTATGGGGATACAGACACGACTTCAGATAACGGGATCTATCTTGGCGGTGATGCGGAAGCTTTGGTTAAGCAGGTGGATTTTGAATATGAAGATGGCGGAAAAGGAAGCGCATTTATTGTATCGGACGTATCCAATGTAATTCCGGAAGTCGGGCAGTTCTTTATGAAAATTATGATTGGAATTGTATGTATCTTAGTACTTACATCAGCTGGTCTGATCATATGGATATACAGGGCAGTCATGGGACCAATCGGGAAGATGCAGACCGCAGCACAGAATATCAAAGAGGGAAATCTGGACTTTGAACTTAAGCCGGAAGCAGATGATGAACTTGGAAAGCTCTGTCAGAGTCTGGAAGAGATGCGTAGACGCTTAAAAGACAGTGCAGAAGAAAAGTTAAAATACGATAAAGAAAGCAAAGAGCTGATCAGTAACATTTCCCATGACCTGAAGACTCCGGTAACGACGATCAAAGGATATGCGGAAGGAATTATAGACGGGGTCGCAGATACGCCGGAGAAGATAGACCGGTATGTAAGAACCATCTATAATAAAGCAACAGAGATGAATACACTGATCAATGAGCTGACACTGTATTCTAAGATTGATACGAATAAGATCCCATATAATTTTAATATTGTGTCTGTCAATGCATATTTTGACGACTGTGCAGATGATCTGTCAGTCGAGCTGGAAGCGCAGAATGTAGAGTTTGGATATTTTAATTATGTGGAAAGAGATGTAAGGATTATCGCTGATGCAGAGCAGATCAAGCGAGTAATCCATAACATTGTGAATAACTCATTAAAATATATGGATAAGCCAAAGGGAATGATCAATCTCCGGGTCAAAGATGTAGGAGATTTTGTCCAGGTAGAATTAGAGGATAACGGGAAAGGAATTGCGGCAAAAGATCTGCCAAATATTTTCGACCGCTTCTACAGAACAGATGCATCACGGAACTCTTCCACAGGAGGAAGCGGCATCGGATTATCGGTAGTAAAGAAGATCATAGAAGAGCATGGCGGTAAGATCTGGGCAACCAGCAGGGAAGAGACAGGAACAACAATGTACTTTGTACTTAGAAAATATCAGGAGGTACCGGTGAATGAGTAAGATATTGATAGTAGAAGATGAAGAAGCGATTGCAGATCTGGAGAGGGATTATCTGGAACTCAGTGGATTTACAGTAGAGGTTGCAAATGATGGAGATACAGGTCTTCAGAAAGCACTGAATGAAGATTATGATCTTCTGATTCTGGATCTGATGCTTCCTGGAACAGATGGATTCGACATCTGCCGCCAGGTAAGAGACGTGAAGAATACTCCGATCGTAATGGTATCGGCAAAGAAAGACGATATTGATAAGATCAGAGGACTTGGACTTGGTGCAGATGATTATATGACAAAACCATTCAGCCCAAGCGAGCTGGTAGCAAGAGTAAAAGCACATCTGGCAAGATATGACCGTCTGACCGGAAGTGCAGCGGAGAAGAATAAAGTGATCGAGATCCGTGGACTAAAGATTGATACAACAGCAAGACGTGTGTGGGTGAACGGAGAAGAACGTACATTTACAACAAAGGAATTCGATCTGCTGACATTCCTTGCAAGCCATCCGAACCATGTATACTCAAAAGAAGAATTATTCCGTGAGATCTGGGACATGGAATCCATCGGGGATATTGCAACTGTAACCGTGCATATCAAGAAGATTCGCGAAAAGGTAGAAGTAGATACATCCAACCCACAGTATATTGAGACGATATGGGGTGTGGGTTATCGGTTTAAGGTGTAAAGATATTATAGAACTATAAAAAAATATTTTTATAAGTATATTGAAATGAAAAATTGCATATGATATAATAATGATAGGCAAAAGATATCAAGTATCCATGAAAAAATACTGGTAAGCAAAAAGATGTTATGTGTCCATAGGATACAAAAACCCCCCGGCGGTGTGTGAGACCTCCGGGGGGTTATTCAATTTTAACATGGAAGAATAAAAATCATAGGCTAGTTACCGGTTAAAGATCACCGTCTAACCATTTGATGATGAAGGGGCAAACTACACCAGCCATAACGGTGATAATGATATCAAGAAATCCATAAAAACACCTCCTTTCTGTAACTTGTGTTGGAGGCGGTAACAAATATATCATAGAACAATATAAAATAATATACTATACTTAAAAATGTACAACATAAAAATAATATATTATGCTATGATAAGATAAATAATTAAGAAAACGAGGAACAACACATATGATTACAAGCACATCCAACGCCAGAGTCAAACGTCTGGTGAATTTAAAAAAGAAAAGAAAACTAAGAGACGAAGAGGGAGTATTTCTGGTAGAAGGCATCCGCATGTTCCGTGAAGTACCGGTTGAAAGGTTAAGAGAAGTGTATGTATCCGAATCATTTTACAAAAAAGAAAAAGATACGGTAAAAGAAGTCCTGAAAGATGCCAAAGTAAGAGTAGAAGAACTGACGGATACCGTATTCGCCCATGCATCAGACACAAAGACACCGCAGGGAATCCTGTGTGTGGTGGAACAGATGAACCATGAGGTAAAAGAACTGACAGAAGTGCAGTGTCCGCTGATTATGGTGCTGGACCATCTGCAGGATCCGGGGAACATGGGAACCATTTTGCGTACGGCAGAAGGAGCCGGCGTAACCGGAATCCTGATGGATAGGGAATGCGTGGATATTTACAATCCAAAGACTATCCGGTCGACGATGGGATCTGTATACCGTATGCCGTTTGTCTATGTAGAGGATCTTGGAAAGAGCATTCAGGAACTAAAAGACCAGGGAATCACAACCTACGCAGCGCATCTGGAAGGCAGGAACGCTTATGATAAAGAGGACCTGAAAAAACCATGTGCATTCCTGATTGGAAATGAAGGAAATGGTCTCAGAAGAGAAATTGCAGATATGGCAGACTGCTATATCAAAATCCCGATGCTTGGTCAGGTAGAATCGTTAAATGCAGCGATTGCAGCGTCTGTACTGATGTTTGAAGCGGCGAGACAGAGAAGAAATGTGTAAGAAACGCTGACGAGGATTTCATACAGATACAGGTGCGGTAAAAAGACAAAATATAAAGGACAAAATCAGATACAATCCTGTCATTTCGCCGAAGAAAATTGCTTTCTTTAGCGGAGTATAGTAATATAGTTGGCAAGAGATACTATTGGTTAAGACAAAGAAAGGACAGCGTATGAAAGTAATCTATTGGCTGGCGATATTCATTGTCCTTCTGATCATTGAGATTGTAACTATGGGGCTTACGACCATCTGGTTTGCCGGAGGTGCGGTCATGGCATTTCTGACCGGACTGGTGGGATTCGGCATATGGATCCAGGTTGGTGTATTCATAGTAGTTTCAACAGTACTGCTTGTACTGACAAGACCGATTGCGGTGAAGTATTTTAATCAGGAGAGGCAGAAGACGAATGCAGAAGGTCTGATTGGGCAGCAGGCACTTGTCACTGAAGACATCGATACGATCAAGGCCAAAGGACAGGTAGAGATCCGGGGACAGATCTGGTCGGCAAAGACGGATGAACCGGATGGAAAGATTCAGAAGAATACGATTGTTGTAGTCAACGGGATTCAGGGCGTAAAACTCATCGTAAGGGAAAAAGGTGAGTAGCCGGGAAAGGAGTAACTATGATTTTAGGTTTAATTTTATTGATTATTGTGATCTGTGTGGTGATCTCCTGCGTAAAAGTTGTAAGGCAGGCGCAGGCACTTGTTATTGAAAGACTCGGAGCCTATCAGGCAACATGGGGAACCGGACTGCATTTTAAGGTGCCGATTCTGGACCGTGTGGCAAGAAGAGTGGATTTAAAAGAGCAGGTTGTTGATTTTGCACCACAGCCGGTAATCACAAAAGACAATGTAACGATGCGGATTGATACGGTTGTGTTCTACCAGATTACAGATCCGAAGATGTTCTGCTACGGTGTTGCCAATCCGATCATGGCCATTGAGAACCTGACAGCAACAACACTGCGTAATATTATCGGAGATCTGGAATTAGACCAGACACTGACATCCAGAGAGACGATCAATACAAAGATGAGAGCATCCCTTGATGTTGCCACCGACCCTTGGGGAATCAAAGTAAACCGTGTAGAACTTAAGAACATCATTCCACCTGCAGCTATTCAGGATGCGATGGAAAAACAGATGAAAGCAGAGCGTGAACGCCGCGAAGCAATTCTTCGTGCAGAAGGAGAGAAAAAGTCAACCATTCTTGTGGCAGAAGGTCACAAAGAATCTGCAATCCTGGATGCGGAAGCAGAGAAGCAGGCAGCTATCTTAAGAGCGGAAGCCCGTAAGGAAGCAACTATCCGTGAAGCAGAAGGTAAAGCAGAAGCAATTGCAAAAGTACAGAAAGCAAATGCAGACGGTATCCGTTTCCTGAAAGAAGCAGGAGCAGATGAAGCAGTTCTTACGATGAAGAGTCTGGAAGCATTTGCCAAGGCTGCGGATGGAAAAGCAACGAAGATCATTATCCCGTCCGAGATTCAGGGGATTGCAGGACTGGTCAAATCCGTGACAGAGATTGCAGCGGATGCTGGTGATGACAAAGCGGAAAAAGGAGAGGAATAGATAAAATGAGTGATGGCCGGACAGCTGTCACACAAAAGACGGCGGATAAAAGATAAGAGACAAAAGATAGTAGATAAAAAGCGAGGTATAATACAATGGATTTGAAAGGAAGAAATTTTCTGACACTGAAAGATTTTACACCAGAGGAGATCACTTATATGATCGATCTCGCGGCAGATTTAAAAGAAAAGAAGAAAAAAGGAATTCCGGTAGATAAGTACAGAGGAATGAATGTTGCTTTGATCTTTGAAAAGACAAGTACAAGAACACGCTGCGCATTTGAAGTTGCAGCACATGATATGGGGATGGGAACCACATACCTTGATCCATCTGGATCCCAGATTGGAAAGAAAGAAAGTATCGAAGATACAGCAAGAGTACTTGGAAGAATGTTCGACGGAATCGAATACCGTGGATTCGGTCAGGAAATCGTAGAAGACCTTGCAAAATATGCCGGAGTTCCAGTATGGAACGGACTGACCAATGAATACCACCCAACACAGATGCTGGCAGATATGCTGACTATCCGTGAGCACTTCGGACATCTGGAAGGAATCAAGCTTGTATACATGGGAGATGCCAGATACAACATGGGTAACTCTCTGATGATCGCTTGTGCAAAACTTGGAATGCACTTTGTGGCATGCACTTCAAAGAATTACTTCCCGAATGAAGAACTGGTAGAGACATGCAGAGGCTATGCAAAAGAAAGTGGCGCTACGATCACACTGACAGAAGACATCGAAAGCGGAACAAAAGGCGCAGATGTTATCTACACAGATGTATGGGTATCCATGGGTGAGCCGGACGAAGTATGGGAAGAACGTATCCGTGAATTATCACCATACAAAGTAACGAAGAAAGTAATGGAAAATGCAGGAGAACAGGCAATCTTCTTACACTGCCTGCCGGCATTCCATGATCTGAAGACCAAGATTGGCAAGCAGATTCATGACAAATTCGGCCTTGATGACATGGAAGTTACAGATGAGGTATTCGAGTCTCCACAGTCAAAAGTATTTGATGAGGCTGAAAACCGTATGCATACGATCAAAGCAGTAATGGTTGCAACACTTGGCGAGAGAGAGTAGGCAGATAAGAGCATTATGAAATCAGAGATATTACGTTTGTTAAAAGAAAGTAATACATACATTTCCGGACAACAATTGTGCGAACAGTTCCAGGTGTCAAGAACGGCAGTCTGGAAAGTGATCGATCAGTTGAAAAAAGAAGGATACCAGATAGAGGCGGTGCGCAACAAGGGCTACCGCCTTATCGACAGTCCGGATGTGATGTCAAAGGCTGAGATTGAAAGTCTCATGGATACAAAGTGGGCAGGAAGCAATGTCGTCTATTATGATGAGATAGACTCGACAAATAACCGTGCCAAAGAGGCGGGAGATAACAAGGCCCCGCATGGAACATTATTTGTGGCAGATATGCAGGTGGCAGGAAAAGGCCGCCGCGGCCGCGTGTGGCAGTCGCCGGCAGGAAGCAGTATCTATATGACAATCTTACTGTATCCGGAGATCTCGCCGCTGAAAGCTCCGCAGCTGACACTTGTGATGGCAATTGCTGTGGCAGAAGGCATTAAGGAAGTAACCGGACTTGATACCAAAATCAAGTGGCCGAATGACATCGTAGTAAATGGACGGAAAATCTGTGGAATCCTGACAGAGATGAGTACGGAGATTGATTATATCAATCATGTAGTCATTGGAGCAGGCATTAATGTCAACCAGGATGACTTCCCGGAGGATATCAGGAAGACTGCTTCGTCGCTTAAGATGGAACTTGGTAAACAGGTGAAACGTTCGGAACTAATTGCAGCGATTATGAAAAGCTTTGAAAAGGACTATGAGATATTTGTGAAGACAGAAGATCTGTCGGGATTGCAGGAGCTTTATAATTCGATGCTGGTTAACCTGGACCGGGACGTAAAAGTACTGGAACCGGGCAATGAATACGAAGCACATGCGCTCGGAATTAACAAGACCGGAGAGCTGATCGTAAGGACAGCTGAGGGAGAAGAAAAAGAGATATATGCCGGAGAAGTATCGGTAAGAGGAGTATATGGATATGTATGATGGAAAAGTAGTGCTTTGCGGAGCCAATTCCTATGAAGAAAAATATTATCTGAATCCGGATTTTGAACAGCTTCCGGAAGATGTAAAAAATGAATTAAAGATCATGTGCGTACTCTATGTACATGATGTGGGAGGAATCCTGACACTGGTATATGAAGAAGACGGAGAATTGTGCTTTGAAGTTACATGTGAAGACTTTGATCCGACATTCGATGATATCGGAAGTCAGTTAAAGATCAAGCAGCTGCAAAGAGAGAAGCAGGATCTTCTGCAGGCATTGCAGTTATATTACCGTGTATTCTTCCTTGGAGAAGATGTAAATCTTGAAGACGGGGAAGATACGGAAAAAGAAAGAGAAAAAGCAGGAGGAACAGTATGCTTCTGGTAATAGATGTAGGAAATACCAATATTACACTTGGGGTATTTGATGGAGAAGAATTATTCGGCACATTCCGGATGAAGACAAAGCAGCCAAGAACATCGGATGAATATGGAATTACATTACAGGAACTGGTAGAAAGACATGGGATTGAAAGTTCAAGGATCAATGCGGTAATTATCGCATCTGTAGTTCCGGATGTGATGCATTCATTAGGTAGTGCGATCATTAAGTATTTTGGAGTAAAACCGGTGGTTGTATCGGCTGGAATTAAGACCGGTATCCGTATTGTAACTGAGAATCCAAGACAGGTTGGACCGGACCGTATCGTAGACGCAGTAGGTGCGTATTCGGAATATGGTGGACCGACGATTGTAGTAGATTATGGAACAGCAACCACATTTGATATCATAGGACCGGATGGTACATTTGAAGCGGGTGTGATTGCACCGGGAATCCGTACATCTGCCCAGTCGCTCTGGGGAGAAGCAGATATGCTTCCGGCAATTGAGATCAAGAAACCAGAGACAATCCTTGCAAAAGAGACGATCTCTGCGATGCAGGCAGGACTGGTATATGGTCAGATCGGTCAGACAGAATATATTATCAAATGTCTGAGAGAAGAATCCGGATACAAAGATGCAAAAGTAGTGGCAACCGGCGGACTTGGCAAGATCATTGCAAATGAAACAGATATGATTGATATCTATGATTCGGAATTGACATTAAAGGGACTTCGTTTTATATACGAGAAAAATAAAAGAACAAAGTAAGAAACATATTGCAAATGTAAGTTAGATGAAAATGAGCAGCATTTTGTGCAAATATGATTGCGGCAGCCGAAAGTGTATCTGAAAAAAGGCTGACCGGCGGTATTTGCACAGAGTGCTACTCATTTCTTATTCGGAATTTTCAGAATCACGTATATAGCGAACGTATTCTGCAGGAATAAAAATAACAGGAGTAGGAAAGATGAAAATCGGGAATGTTAATCTGGCAAATCCATATATTCTTGCGCCAATGGCCGGAGTAACGGATCTGCCGTTCAGACTACTTTGCAAAGAACAAGGAGCAGGACTTCTCTGCATGGAGATGATCAGCGCCAAAGCTTTGCAATATAAGAATAAAAATACAAAAGCATTACTTGCAATCCACCCGGAGGAATATCCGGTGTCATTACAGCTCTTTGGATCGGATCCGAAGATCATGAGTGAGATGGCAAAGATGATCGAGGAACTGCCATTTCAGATTCTGGATATCAATATGGGCTGTCCGGTACCAAAGGTGGTGCGAAATGGAGAAGGCTCTGCACTCATGAAGAATCCAAAGCTAGTATATGAGATCGTGTCAGCAGTATCAAAAGCAATTGAAAAACCTGTGACGGTAAAGATCAGAAAAGGATTTGATGATGACAGTATCAATGCAGTGGAGATCGCAAAGATCATAGAAGAAGCCGGGGGTGCAGCAGTTGCTGTACACGGAAGAACCAGAGAACAGTATTATTCTGGTAAGGCGGACTGGGACATTATCCGTCAGGTAAAAGAAGCAGTATCCATTCCGGTAATCGGAAATGGCGATGTGACGTCCGGAGAGATGGCACTTCAGATGCGGAGAGAAACAGGCTGTGACGGGGTGATGATCGGAAGAGGCGCCCAGGGAAATCCGTGGATTTTTCATGAGCTTCAGGAATACGAAAGAACAGGCGTTGTTCCACCAAGACCGACACCGGAACAGATCAAAGAAACGATGCTGCGTCATGCAAGACTTCAGATTGAGTTCAAAGGAGATTTTATCGGAATAAGGGAGATGCGAAAGCATGTAGCCTGGTATACGAAAGGAATGAAAGGCTCTGCGAAACTCAGGGATGCGATCAATCAGGTAGAGTCTTACGAGGAATTGGAAGAGCTTCTTGACCGGGCAATTGTGTAGCGGATAGCCGGAAAGGAAGAGCATTTGAACACTGTTTTTGGCCGGGGATGAAAAAAGCTGTCGAAAAGGACAAAGAAATGCCGGAAACAGGCAGAAAATAAGCGCTTCCGCCCGATAAAAACATTGACATAAAACAGGCATTTATGTATAATAATGAAATTGTGAAAGTATCTTTATTCTATGACATATAAAATATTTAGATAGATGATTCAGACAGAAAATTGTCAGGATAATAGTGGGAAAAGAAAGGAAGCAAAACACATGGAAGCAAAGAAGAAATTACTTACTTATGCTGGTTTAAAAGCACTGGAAGATGAACTTGAGAACCTCAAGGTTGTAAAACGTAGAGAGATCGCTCAGAAGATCAAAGAAGCAAGAGAACAGGGGGACTTATCAGAGAATGCTGAGTACGATGCAGCAAAAGATGAGCAGAGAGACATCGAAGCACGTATCGAAGAGCTGGAAGGTATCCTTAAGAATGCAGAAGTAGTAGTAGAAGAAGAAGTTGACTTCGATAAGATCAATATCGGATGTACAGTAAAAGTATTCGACATCACATTTGACGAAGAGATGGAATTCAAACTGGTTGGATCTACAGAGGCGAACAGTCTGGAAGGAAAGATCTCCAATGAATCACCAGTTGGCCAGGCTCTGATGGGCAAGAAGATAGGGGATGTCGTAACTGTAGAAACACAGGCAGGAGTAATGGAGTACAAAGTACTGGACATCAGCCGTTCATTATAAGAGACAGGCGGACACCCGTCGAAGAATAACCAGGATACACTCAGGCCTCTCTTATAAGAGAGGTCTGAATTCGGATAAGGAAGGAGAATATAAAGTGGCTAAGCAGCAGAACAATGGACAGGAACAGGACGTAAACCAGTTAAGAAAGGTTCGTCGTGACAAATTAGCAGAACTGCAGCAGAACGGAAAAGACCCGTTCCAGATTACAAAATTCGATCAGACACATCATTCACTTGAAGTGAAAAGTCTGTATGAAGCACATGAGGCAGAACTTTTAAAAGATCATCAGACACCAGATGTAGAAGGTATGGATGAAGAACAGGCAAAAGAGATTCTGAAGAAAGATTATGAAGAAAGAAGAAGCATCATGGATGCCAATCCGATTCATGTATCAATCGCAGGACGTATGATGTTCAAGAGAGTTATGGGTAAGGCTTCATTCTGCAATATCCAGGATCTTCAGGGAAGCATCCAGGTATATGTTGCAAGAGATGCAATCGGAACAGATTCTTATGCAGATTTCAAACGTTCTGATATCGGTGATATTTTCGGACTGGAGGGATTCGCTTTCAGAACAAGAACAGGGGAAATCTCTATCCATGCAGAGAAGATGACACTTCTTTCCAAGAGTTTACAAATCCTTCCGGAGAAGTTCCATGGATTAACAGATACAGATACACGTTACCGTCAGAGATACGTAGACCTGATCATGAACCCAGAGTCAAAAGAGACATTTATCAAACGTTCAAAGATCATCAAAGAGATCCGTAACTTCTTAGATGGACGCGGATTCATGGAAGTTGAGACTCCGATGCTTGTAAGCAATGCAGGTGGAGCAGCTGCAAGACCATTTGAGACACATTATAATGCACTGAACGAAGATGTAAAACTCCGTATTTCCCTGGAATTATATCTGAAGAGACTGATCGTCGGAGGACTTGAGAGAGTATACGAGATCGGACGAGTATTCCGTAACGAAGGTGTAGATACACGTCATAACCCTGAATTTACATTGATGGAATTATACCAGGCATATACAGACTATGAAGGAATGATGGAACTGACAGAGAGTATGTTCCGTTACCTCGCAGAAAAAGTATGCGGAAGCGCAGTAATCAGCTACAACGGAACAGTCATCGATATGGCAAAACCATTCGAAAGAATCTCCATGATCGATGCAGTTAAGAAGTATGCAGGTGTTGACTTCGCAGAAGTTAAGACAGACGAAGAAGCAAAAGCATTAGCAGACGAGCATCACGTAGAATATGAAGAACGTCATAAGAAGGGGGATATCCTGAACCTGTTCTTCGATGAGTTCTGCGAAGAGAAGATGATCCAGCCTACATTTGTAACAGATCATCCAATCGAGATCTCACCACTGACAAAGAAGAATCCGGAAGATCCAAACTACGTAGAGCGTTTTGAATTATATGTATACGGACGTGAGATGTGTAACGCATACTCAGAGTTAAATGACCCAATCGACCAGAGAGAACGTTTTGCAGCACAGGAAGAAGCATTCGCAGCTGGTGATGAAGAAGCGAACCACACAGATGAAGACTTCCTGAACGCACTGGAGATCGGTATGCCGCCAACAGGTGGAATCGGATACGGAATTGACAGACTGGTAATGTTGCTGACAGATGCTCAGGCTATTCGTGATGTGTTATTATTCCCGACAATGAAGTCCTTAGATGGTGTAAATAAGAAAAATGATGTAAATA
>ERZ826242.579-NODE-579-length-51970-cov-8.983704_pt1 | contig 51970 bp, 48 predicted proteins | sample MGYA00519871_ERZ826242 | MGnify/ENA primary metagenome ERZ826242 (study PRJEB31778, sample SAMEA3449226) | human gut metagenome | biome: human gut; feature: human-associated habitat; material: faeces | place: United Kingdom | collected 2010/2012 ... | reverse complement strand
ATCGAGAAATGGATAATATCAATAATATCTATAGTTTTCTTTTACTTACAGGTTATTTAAGAGTCATTGAAGATTTAGGAGAAAACAAATATAGACTTGTTATTCCAAATAAAGAAGTGTATGAAATCTATAAACAAACATTCATGGCTTACTTTGAAGATTATACAACAAGTAGAAAGAATAAACTTTATCAAGAACTTATTCAAGGTGATACAAAGAAAGTAAATCTATTGCTTAATGACATATTATTAAGAAGCATTAGTTACTTTGATAATCAAGAATCTTTTTATCATGGATTCTTAGTAGGATTATTGAATGATTATGAAGTGACATCTAATAGAGAAGCAGGTCATGGAAGATTTGATGTATGTGTTTTGCCTGATAGTATATTAGGAACAGTAGTACTTATAGAATGTAAACATTCTATAAGTGAAGATGATTTGATAGATGATGCTAGAGAAGGTGTACAACAAATCATAGATCAAAAGTATTTAGAGGAAAGAAGATTTAAGAAATATGAAAATGTTGTAGGATATGGACTCTCTTTTTATAAAAAACAATGCTATGTAGTTAAAATGGATAATAATCCAAAGTAAAAAAAGTGGTATCACGAAAATGGATACCACTTTTATGTAAGAATATTATTTAAGAAAAGTCTTTTCTTACAAATAATCAGTAAAACATTATTTGTATATGATGTTGTTCTATTTCGTGAGGGTGTAAAATATTAGAAAGAAAACATATTATTATAAACAAAGAGATGTTTAGAAATTGATTTCTAGACATCCCTTTTTGTATTAATAAAAATACGCAGATTATTAAATTCTACGGCTTTATTGGAGGTTCTATTTTATTAATTTGTTGTTTTTTAAAATCTAATGATGTATGTACATAACGATTAAGTGTAATATTAACATTAGCATGTCCTAAGGTTTCACTTAACGTTTTTACATCAATATTTGTTTTAATACAGTTTGTAGCATAGGTATGTCTTAATGTATGAAATGTAGCATCGATATCATTAGCTTTGCATATTTTCCTAAAATTTTTTTGAATAATTCTAGGATCTACAGGGATTTCTTTATTTGATAAAATAAAGAAATCTTTGTTATAAAGATCATTATATTTTTTTAAATATTCTATTAAAAAATCAGGAAGTATCACACTTCGAATAGAACTTGTTGATTTTGGTTCTAAAATATAGAGCTGTGTTTTTTGTTCATGATTTTCACTTTTTAATCTTTGTACTGTTTTAGTTATAGAAATCATACTATTATCTAAATCAATATCTTCCCATTTTAAGGCACATATTTCGCCTATTCTAAGTCCTGCATATAATCCTAAAGACATTGCTAGTGATATTCTTTCTTTATTATTTAAACAATACTGCCAGATAATCATTTCTTTTTCTAATGTAAGTGGTTCTTTAGTTTTAGATTTTTGACTAAACTTGATTACATTAAAATCTAATTTCTTTAATCCATGTGTACGTTCACCATATCTATAAATAGCTTTTAACGTACACTGAATAGAATTAACAATACTTGTAGATAAATTCATTACATTGATTAAATGATCAATGTAATGAATAATATGAAGCTCTGTTAATTCTTCTATTTTATTTTCTTTTAAATAAGGATTTATGTGTTTTGTGACAATACTTTCATACTTACAATATGTAGAATATTTAACAGAGATCTTCTTAGTTAGTAGCCATTCTTCTTGAATTGTTAGTTTTTTTTCTTCCATATATTTCTCCTCTTTTTCTTTATTTTTATTACTGAACGACCTTATATTTTACTAAACGACATTACCTTTTTAAAATAAAAAGAAAAAAGTAGAATTATGTTTCTTTTAGGGTTTATTTGTGCTATAGTTCATTCGTAGAATTTAATAATCTATGGTTTTTATTATGCCTACAAACATTGAAACTTCTGCTTTTGTTTTAATGTCAAAAAAGGAGAAAACAAATGGCTGTATTTACAAGTATGTATGATCCTATGGATAAAGATAAAGAAAAACTGATGAATGAAAATGAAGAACTGTTAAAAGACATGCTGGACTTTGCAATCCAAGAACTACAAGACAATGAAATAGAACTCATTAATCAAATGAAGGTATGTGATGACTATCATAGCATCTTTGAATGTCTTAAACAGAGAGCTTTGAAAAGACAGGAAAAAAGCGAATGAACTATTATGTCCTGTTCTGTCAAAGCTTAAAGATAGAAAAGCTCTATCATACATTCAATCTCAAAAAGGATACGGAAGCTTTCATCCCAAGAATGGAAAGATATATACGTTCTAAAGATAAAATCGTTATCCAGAATATGTTTCCCGGATATCTCTTTATTAAAACAAGAATGAATCAGACAGAGTTTGATACATTGCTTCTATTAATGAAAGAAGAAAGAGATGGAGTCATCAGAGAATTAAAGAAGGAAGAGGTATCAGCACTAACCAAAGAAGAAATAAAGCTTCTAGATATCCTTTTGAATAAACAATACCTATTAGTTATGTCAAAAGGATATAAGATCAATGGAAGAACAAAGATCATTGAAGGACCATTGAAAGAACTAGAAGAACATATCGTTGCAGTAGATAAGAAAAGTCATGAAGCAGTACTGAATATTGAATTCTTAAATAAGAAATTAAAAGCAGGGATAGAAATGCAAAATAAAGAAGTATAGCGTAGGGGGAGCCGCCTGTACATCTTATTTGAATATAGTTTACCTAGTCTAATATAAATACTTATTGGATAGGTAAACTATATTCTTTTTTTATATTTAAAAGAGGGGGAGGATATAGTATGGATAAAAGAGTTATACCATTTTCACCACCAGATATGAGTGAAGATGAAATCAATGAAGTAGCTGATACCTTAAGAAATGGATGGATTACTACAGGTCCTAAAGTTAAAGAATTTGAAAGACAAATAGCTAAATATGTAGGTGTCAATAAAGCAGTCTGTTTAAATTCACAAACTGCTTGTGCAGAAATGGCATTAAGAGTATTAGGAGTAGGTGAAGGTGATGAAGTTATCGTACCTGCTTATACTTATACAGCTAGTGCATCAGTTGTATGTCATGTAGGAGCTAAACTTGTTTTAGTGGATGTTAAAAAAGACAGTTTAGAAATGGATTATGATGTTTTAGAAAAAGCAATCACTGAAAAAACAAAAGTTATTATTCCAGTTGATCTGGGTGGAGTTCCTTGTGATTATGATAGAATCTATGAAATCGTAGAAAAGAAAAAACACTTATTTAAACCAAGCAATAAGATTCAAGAAGCAATGGGAAGAATATCAGTCAATGCTGATACGGCACATGCTTTTGGTGCTTCATGGCATGGAAAGATGTGTGGATCAATTGCTGATTTTAGTTCATTTAGTTTTCATGCAGTCAAGAATTTAACTACAGCTGAAGGTGGAGCACTTACTTGGAGAACAATTGAAGGAATAGATGATGAAGATATCTATAAACAACTTCAATTATTATCATTACATGGTCAATCCAAAGATGCGTTAGCTAAAACAAAACTAGGAGCATGGGAATATGATGTCGTAGCACCATTATATAAATGCAATATGACAGACATCATGGGTGGTATTGGACTTGCTCAAATGAGAAGATATCCTGAAATGCTTAAAAGAAGAAAAGAAATCATTGAAAGATATAATGAAGCTTTTACTCCTTTAGGTGTTGAAGTATTAAATCATTATGATGAAGATCATCAATCAAGTGGACATCTTTATATTACAAGGGTACCAAATATTACAGGTGATCAAAGAAATGAAATTATAGAAAAAATGGCTGAAAGAGGAATTGCTTGTAATGTGCATTATAAACCATTACCTATGCTTTCAGCTTATAAGAATCTAGGTTTTGATATTAATGATTATCCTAATGCTTATGATCAATTCATTAATGAAATTACTTTACCACTTCATACTAAGTTAAGTGATGAAGATGTAGATTATATTATTGGTAATTTTAAGGAGATTATTTCATGCTTGTAAAAGAGTGGAATGAATTACCTGATTATATGCAGGTAGAAGAAGTAAGACCTTATTATGAAATACTTAGAAAGAAAAAAGGACAATTAGTATTAAAGAGAATATTTGATATATGTGTTTCTTTAGTATTAATTGTTTTATTATCTCCAATTATTATTTTCTTTTCTATCTGGATCAAATTAGATTCTAAAGGACCAGTATTCTATAGACAAGAACGTATTACTCAATATGGAAAAGTATTTAGAATATTTAAATTTAGAACCATGGTTAATAATGCAGACAAGATTGGAAATCTTGTCACATCAAAAAATGATTCAAGAATAACTAAAGTAGGAGAAAAGATTAGAAAATATAGAATAGATGAAATACCTCAACTATTTAATGTATTGATAGGAGATATGTCTTTTGTAGGAACAAGACCAGAAGTAAAAAAATATGTAGATCAGTATACACCAGAAATGTATGCCACATTGTTACTCCCTGCGGGTATTACAAGTGAGTCAAGCATTCGATATAAAGATGAGGATAAATTATTAGACATTGCTACTGATATAGATAAAGTTTATGTCGAAAAAATTTTGGTTGACAAAATGAAATTTAATTTAGAGAGCATTAATAATTATAGTTTTTTAGAAGAAATCTTAACAATGTTAAGAACAGTATTTGCTGTTCTTGGAAAGGAATATGAATAATTACTTAATATGATTACTATAAGAAAAGTAGAATCAAATGAAAAAAAAATAATCAATGAAATCGTTACAATTCACTTAAAAACGTTTGATGGTTTTTTCCTTACGTTTATGGGAAGAGGATTTTTAAATCAAATGTATATATCATATTGTAAACATAAAGATTCAAATCTTTTGGTTGCAGAAGAGAATAATCAAGCAATTGGTTTTTTAGCATATTCTAGTGATTTTAGTGGATTGTATAAATTTATGTTAAAAACAAGATTAATACAATTTGCGTGGTATAGTTTAGGAGCTTTTTTTAGAAAACCAACAGCATTTATGCATATAATACGAGCATTTTTAAAGCCAAGTGAAGCAAAGAGAGAAGATGAATATGTCGAATTATCTTCAATTGGTGTTGATCCTAAATTAAAATCTAAAGGAGTAGGATCATTGATGATTGATAAATTAAAGGAAATTGTAGATTTTTCAAAATTCTCATATATTACTTTGGAAACTGATGCGATAGATAATGAAGGTGCAATTTGTTTTTATGAAAAAAATGGCTTTAAGAAAAAAAGAAAATTTAAAACAGCTGAAGGAAGAGAAATGTATGAATATAGATTTAATTTAGGAGAAAAAGAATGAATATATTATATTTTGCATCGGTAGATTTTTATCAAAAACCAAATCCATCATTTCATCTTATGCATTCAATGATAGATGATTTACTAAAAAATGAAAACAAAGTTAATTATATAGGGTATGCACTGGAAAGTAGTTCAGAACATGTACCATTAGAATTTAAAAATAATCCTAATTTTTCTTATAATTTGGTAGTAATGCCAAATACAAAAAAATCTAATTTTGTAAAGCGATATGTAGATGGTATTAAATATGCAATTAAATCAAGAAAATATATAAAACATTACGCTTTAACCAGTGATGTTATATTTATACAATCATCTCCAACGGCGTTGTTCAATATTGCTGTTGTGAAAATGATTATAAAAAGTAAGAAAAAAATTGTTTATAATGTACAAGATATGTTTCCAGGAAGCAGTATTGCTAGTGGTGTGATGCCTTATAGATGGATGCAAAAGATATTTTTTTATTTACAAAAAAAAGCTTATAAAATGTCAGATGTTATTGTGGCTATATCAGATGATATGAAGGATAAGTTAATAGCACAGGGAGTTTCTAAAGATAAAATTGAAGTAATTGTAAATTGGTTTAATGATGAAACAGTATCTGAAGTTGATTGGAAAAATAATAAATTTGTTCAAATTGCAGAGATGGATACAAATCGATTTTATGTTCAATATGCTGGAACAATGGGGTATGTTTTTGATTATAAAATGATTGTTCAGGTTGCAGAATTACTAAAAAATGAAAAAGATATTATTTTTCAAATGATTGGTGAGGGTAGTCAAAAACAAGATTTTGAAAATCTTGTTAGAAAAAGAAAACTTGATAATATAGTTTTTCTTCCATTACAAAAACAAGAGCTAGTTTCAGATGTTTATAGTGCTTGCTCCGTATGTATTATACCTTTAAAAAAAGGGGTTATTGGAAATTCAGTTCCAAGTAAAGCTGGATTATTAATGGCATGTAAAAGACCTATTATTACATCATCTGATAAGGGATCGAAATATAATTCAATGATTAATGAAAATGGTATTGGTTTTGCTTTTGGAACTGAAGAAGCAAAAAAAATGTCAGAGGCTATATTAAAATTAAAAAATGATAAAGAGTTATGCAATGAGATGGGGATAAAAGGGTATGAATTTGGACATGATTTATACTCTAAATCTACTAATATGAAAAAATATACACAATTATTTTTAAAGTTGTCAAAGTGAAAGGATAATTATGAAAAAAAAGATATATAAAATAGGAATTTGGGGACAATTCGGTGATGGTGGACCAATAGCCGATGGTCAAGCAGTTAGGACAACAATTACTACAAACGAATTAAAAAAAAGATATGGTGATGATAATGTTCTTATTTTAAATACAAATGCATGGAAGAAGCATCCAATAAAATTTTTTTTAGATACTGTTAATCTTTTAAAAAAAAGTGAAAATATATTGATATTTCCTGCAGATAATGGTTTAAAAGTTGTTGCTCAAATATATGATATATTTAATGTATTTTTTAAAAGAAAACTTTTTTATATTGTAATAGGTGGTTTTTTACCAGCGTTTTTAGAAAAAAATCCAAGATATATAAAAATACTTAATAAATATGAAGTATTGTTTGTTCAAACACCGAACTTAAAAAAAGATTTGGAAAATTTAGGAATTAAAAATATAGAAATGATGACAAATTTTAAAATACAAAAAATAAGAGCATCTGAAGATATTAAAATTGATGAAAATGAAAATATTAAGTTGTGTATTTTGTCTAGATTAACAAAAGATAAAGGAATAGAAGATGCTGTTGAAGCAGTCAAAGAAGCTAATGATATATTTGGAAGTGTGAAAGTAAAATTAGATTTATATGGAATAGTGCCAGAATATTATAAAGAGAGATTTGCACATTTAATCAATCAAAATAAAGATTTTGTAGAGTACAAAGGTGTTGCAAATTATAATCAAACAGTAGATGTGTTAAAAAATTATTTTGCACTATTATTTCCAACGTATTTTCATGGCGAAGGTTTTGCTGGATGTATAATTGATGCTTTTTTTGCAGGTATACCAATAATCGCTACTGATTGGTTATACAACAAAGATATAGTTAAAGATAAAAAAAATGGAATACTAGTGCCTATTAAAAATTCACATGAGATAGCTAATGCGATTGTTGAATTATATAACAATAGAGATTTAGTATTAGAAATATCAAAAAATAATTCTAATGAAGCGAAAAAATATACATCTAAACAAGTTCTAAAGGAATTATTTGACTATTTGGATAATGGAGAAAAGTATGAATAGAAAGGTTAATTATTATTTTCGTATAATTTTTAATATATTAAGAAATATTACATTAAGAATAAAAAGTTTAAATTCAATAAGATGTTCTTTAATTCAACTATTTAGTCCATTTGCAGATATTATTGTATCTACAAACGGAGGAAAAATAATTATAAAAGAAAAATGTAATATTGAAAAAAATGCAATCATTAGATCTTCTGGTGGAGATCTTCTAATAGGCAAAAATGTTTATATTAATCGAAATTGTAATATTATCTCTCATGAAGAAATAAAAATAGGTAACAGAGTAACTATTGGTCCTAACGTATGTATTTATGATCATGATCATAATTATAAATCAAAAGAAACTAATGGAGAATATGTAACAAAAAGTATCAATATTGGGGATAATGTATGGATTGGAGCAAATTGTATTATAACTAAAGGAGTAACAATCGGTGCTAATAGTGTTATTGCAGCTGGAACAATTGTTACTAAGAATATAAATCCTAATACGTTTGTGAGAAATAAAATTAATCATATTATAGATGTTATAGAGGAGGATTTATGAGAAAAGCTGTAATAGTAACAGAAAATAGTTATCCTGAAGGTGATGCGGGTGCTGTTAGACAACATGCTTTCGCTAAAATTTTAAAACAATTGGGTTATGATGTTCTTGTTATAGGATATGGAAAAAACTTTGATAATAAAATATGTAAATATGATGGTGTAAATTTTATCTCATTTAGACCGAATCAAGAAAATATAATCTCTAGAATAATTTGTAGGGTAAAATTTGGAACAAAAGTATATAGATATATTAAGCAGCATTATAATTTTCTAGATGTTTTAATGGTTGTTGATATTATGCCACAATCTTTTAAAAAAATTGAAAAATTAAAAAGAATATATAATTGTGTTCTAATTCATGATTCTGTTGAATGGTATTCACCAGAGGAATTCAAAAATGGAAAATTTAATTTAGCATATATTAGAAAAGACTATACTAATAAGAAAGCTATAAATAATTTATGGAATGTAATAGCAATCAGTTCATTCTTAGAAGAGTATTTTAAACAACGAAATAACAATGTAAAAAGAATTCCAGTAATAATGGATATAAAAAAAATTACTCCGCGATTAAAATGTATAGAGAATAGTGAGAAATTTATTTTTGTATATGCAGGTGGTCCAGGAAAAAAAGATTATCTTAAAGAGATTATAGAAGGCTTTTCTTTTTTAAGTTTAGAACAAAGAAAAATAGTAGAAGTAAATATTATAGGGGTTAATGAAGATCAATTAGTTAAATCTTGTGATGTAAGTATAGATTTAATTAATTCGATAAAAGATTGTTTAAAAATTTATGGACGAATTTCTAGGGACGAGACTTTAGAATTAGTAAAAAGAGCAGATTACTCTCTTTTAATAAGAGATGAGTCATTACGTTATTCTAAAGCTGGTTTTCCTACTAAAATTGTTGAAAGTTTAGCTTGTGGCACGCCTCCATTATGCAATTTAACTTCAGATTTAGGACTCTATTTAAAAAATGAAGAAAACTCAATAATTGCTTTAGGTCATACATCAAAAGATGTTTATAAGGCAATAATACATGCTATTTCGATAACTGATATTAACAAGAGAAATTTCATGAGAGAAAGCGCACGAAAATTAGCAGAAGATTCTTTTCATTATTCTCGTTATGTATCAAGTTTAAAAGAGATTTGCGATAATTAGAACGGAAATTAATAAAGTGAAAGAAGGAGGAAAAAAATTGTTGAAAATAAATTTAGTAGAAATAAAGAAATATTTATTAGCAATTTGGATAATTCTTTTATCAGGTGTTTGGACGATTAATTTACCATCATTATTAATTGTTGGTATAAATTTCATATTATTATTTTTTTTCCTTATAAAAATGATCTCACAGTATAAGATAATTAAAGGAATGAATTATTTAATTATTATCATTTTATTACTGTTATCTGCTTTTATTACTAATAGTGATTACTCTGCATGGATGTCTTATACTTTTATATTAAGTTATTGTGTCATAGCATTATATATTAGTAATTATTGGAAAAAAGGGGAATTTCTAAATAAATATAGCAATATTATTTTAATAATATGTTTTATATCAATAGTAATGTACTCTTTTAGAGGAGTATTGGTGAATCATCAAAGTGGTTTTCCAATAGTACAAGGAAAATCTATTTCATATACTAATTTTTATATCTATTTATATTGTCGAGAGCTACCTGATAGAAATTGTGCAATTTTTTGGGAGCCTGGAGCTTTTGCAGTATTTATTGGAATAGCGCTATATAATACTTTAATAACAGATAAAAAAAATAAATATTATAGATTAATAGTTTATTTTATTGCAATGCTTACTACATATTCAACACTAGCCTACATTTTGATGTTGTTTGCGTTGTTAATGTTTGTAATGAAAAAAAAGAAGAACAATATGGTCAGTAGAACTGCAATAAGTATTATAATAGTGCTTATTATATTATTAATAATGAATGAACTAGGAGTATATCAAAATATACAAGATAAATTATTTGAGGGATTAAATACTAATACTTCTAGTAAAGCTCGTAATATTGGTCAAATGATTGATATGAAAATTATACAAACTTCTCCTGTGTTTGGAGTGGGTTTTTCTAGATATAGCGAACTAGTTCCATATATCGGAATGCTGTTAGGTGAAAAATGGACTGTTGCTGCAAATACATTTACATATACGGGAGCGTTATTTGGATTAATATATCTCTTAATAATATTGAGGGGCATTATTAAATTTTGTAAAAATGATAAAAATGCATTTTTTATATTAGTAAGTATAATTTATATGGTTTGGTTATTTACAACACAAAATTTTGTTGAAAAGCCTATATTATATTGTTTGATATTTTTAGGATTTACAAATACTGCTTTTGAATATAAAGAAGGAGGTATATAAAATGAAAAATCAGTTTAACATTCCAGTTGTTTTGTTCATATTTAAACGCTCAGATACAGTATTGAGAATAATAAATGTTTTGTCTAAAATACAGCCTCAAAAGATTTATTTATTATCAGATGAAGGACGTAATGAGGATGAAAAAAAAATTGTAGCAGATACGAGAACAAATGTAGAAAATAGTATAAATTGGGAATGTGAAATTATAAAAAATTACGCATTAGAAAATAGAGGAGTGTATAAAAATATTGGAGAAGGAGCAAAATGGGTTTTTGAAAGGGAAAAAAAAGCTATATTTTTAGAAGATGATAATCTCCCAGAGGAGACTTTTTTTAAATATTGTGAAGAGTTACTAGAAAAATATGAAAACAACTCTAAAATATTATGGATTTGCGGAACAAATTATTTAGAAAAATACGATTCAAAATATAGTTACATGTTTACACAACATTTATTACCTTGTGGTTGGGCTTCATGGAAAGAAAAATTTTTAAAATATTATGATGGAAACCTATTAAATTATAGAAAAGAACAGTATATGTCAAATTTCATATCTTCTTATAAATCTAAACGTCTTTTAAAACAGAGAAAAATAAGTATAGAAGGCGAAATATATAGAAAAGAGAAATTTAATAAATACGCATCATGGGATTATCAAATGTTATTTTCAATTAGAAGTAATAATATGTATGGAATTTCTCCTAAATATAATCAAATTAGAAATATAGGGGTAGACGAGTTTTCAACACATGGAGGGACAAGTCTTCAAATGGAATTAACTAAACGGTTTTGTGAGATTCCAACTCATAAATTGGAATTTCCATTAATTCATCCGGACAATATTGAAATTGATGAAAAATATGAAAAAAAGATTACTAATATTTTATTATTTCCATTGAATTTAAGAATAAAAATGAAAATTGTGTTCTTTATTAAAAAAATATTAGGTATTAGTAAGTATGATAGTCTCTCAGAAAGCAATAAGTATATAAAATTAATAAAAAGACTTAAAAAAAAATAGTATGCAAATTGTATTTTATAATAAATAGTGGAGGAATAAAGTAAATGTCATCATTTAAAGGAAAAACATTAATGATTACCGGAGGAACTGGTAGTTTTGGAAATGCGGTGCTAAACCGCTTTTTAAATACAGATATTGGAGAAATTAGAATCTTCTCCAGAGATGAAAAGAAGCAAGATGATATGCGTCATGAATATCAAGCTAAGATGCCTGAAGTGGCAGATAAGATTAAATTCTACATAGGAGATGTAAGAGATCTACAATCTTGTAAGAATGCAATGCATGGTGTAGATTATATCTTCCATGCAGCAGCATTGAAACAAGTACCATCTTGTGAGTTCTTTCCAATGGAAGCTGTTAAAACAAATGTTATTGGAACAGAAAATGTTTTAACAGCAGCTATTGAAGAAGGAGTAGAAGCAGTTATTTGTTTAAGTACAGATAAGGCAGCATATCCAATCAATGCAATGGGTATTACAAAAGCAGTAGAAGAAAAAGTAGCAGTAGCTAAATCAAGAATGTCAGGAAAGACAAAAATCTGCTGTACGCGTTATGGAAATGTCATGTGTTCTAGAGGATCAGTTATTCCATTATGGATTGATCAAATCAAAGCAGGAAATCCTATTACAGTAACTGAACCATCTATGACAAGATTTATCATGAGCTTAGATGAAGCAGTAGATTTAGTATTATTTGCATTTGAACATGGTGAAAATGGAGACTTATTGATTATGAAAGCACCAGCATGTACGATTCAAACACAGGCAGAAGCAGTATGTGATTTATTTGGTGGAAATAAAGATGAAATCAAAGTCATTGGTATTCGTCATGGAGAAAAAATGTATGAAACATTATTAACTAATGAAGAATGTGCAAAGGCAATAGATATGGGTAATTTTTATAGAGTACCAGCAGATAATAGAGGATTGAACTATGATAAGTATTTCAAAGATGGAGATGAAGAAAGAAATACGTTAACAGAATTCAATTCAAATAATACAAGAAGATTAACATTAGAAGAAACAAAAGAAACAATTTCCAAACTTTCATATATTCAAGAGAGATTGAATGAAGAATAGGAAATATAAAAGATGATAAAATTATTGAATAAAATTAAATCTATTCCAGAAGGTGTTAAATCAGCTGTTGTATATACTGCATCTTCAGTCTTTACTAGAGGATTAGCAATTATTACTGTTCCAATTTTTACTAGGTTGATGACAACAGATCAAATCGGTATTGTTAATATTTATAATTCTTGGTATTCATTAATTAGTGCATTTGCAACATTATCTCTTACATCCGGAGGTTTTGCTGTTGCAATGAATGAGTTTTCAGATAAAAGGGATGAGTATGAATCTTCTATTCTTTCTTTGACTTCAATAATTGCAATTTTAATTGCAATTATTTATATATTAGCTCCTTCATTTTGGCAACATACATTAGGATTAACAAATGCGGTAATTGTACTAATGTTAATTGGATTTCTTTTTGCGCCTGCAAGAGATTTTTGGCTTGCAAGACAAAGGTATGAATATAAATATAAGTTAGCTGGATTAGTTTCAATATTAACAGCAATAATTGCTTCCTTTTTTTCAATATTTGTTGTTATTTATTTCAGTAAGAATGGTAGTGATAATACTGCAAGTGCAAGACTATTTGCAAATTATTTTGTTGTCTATGTTGTCGCTGCAATAATTTGGATTTATATAATGTTTAAAGGTAAAAAATTTTATTCAAAAAAATATTGGAGTATGTCTTTATCAATTAGTATTCCACTTGTAGGTTATAACATTGCAGGACAAATTTTGAATGTATCTGATCGTATGATGATTAGTAGTATGGTAAGTAATAGTGCAGTTGGTATTTATAGTACTTTATATACTGTTAGTTCTTTATCCTTAATGGTTTGGCAAGCTATAAATGCTTCTTTTATTCCTTATTTATTTCAAAATATTGATAAAAAAAATCATAATATAAAAAAAGTATCCACTATGTTAATGGGAGCATATGCTATTATTGCTGTTTTATTAACATACTTTGCTCCTGAAATTGTAAAAATTTTAGCAACAAAAGAATATTATGAAGCTATTTATATTATGCCACCGATTGCAGCAGGAGTATTTTTTACTTCGTATGCTAATTTATATTCAAATATTGCTGTTTATTATAAAAAGACTAAGTATGTAATGTATCCATCGTTTGTGGCAGCAGGATTAAATTTATTATTAAATTACATTTTTATAAAATTATTTGGGTATATGGCAGCTGCATATACAACACTATTTTCTTATATAATACTGGCTATTTTACAAGTTGTATGGGTTAAAAGATTATGTAAGGATAATGGTACATCTATAAATAATATATTTGACAATAAAATGATGTTCATACTTGCTGTTTTGACTACAGTTTCGACATTGTTTGGTATCATCTTATATGTAAATACGTTTATAAGATATGCTGTTTCAATATTAGGAATTATATTGTTATTAATTTTAGTAAGGCTTATTTATAAAAGAAAATTAATGAAGTAAATATAATTAGTTTATTGTAAAACTTTATAATAATATTTTTAATTAAAAAGGAGAAATATAAAAATGAGTTTATTTAAAGGAAAAACATTAATGATTACCGGAGGAACTGGTAGTTTTGGAAATGCGGTGCTAAACCGCTTTTTAAATACAGATATTGGAGAAATTAGAATCTTCTCCAGAGATGAAAAGAAGCAAGATGATATGCGTCATGAATATCAAGCTAAGATGCCTGAAGTGGCAGATAAGATTAAATTCTACATAGGAGATGTAAGAGATCTACAATCTTGTAAGAATGCAATGCATGGTGTAGATTATATCTTCCATGCAGCAGCATTGAAACAAGTACCATCTTGTGAGTTCTTTCCAATGGAAGCTGTTAAAACAAATGTTATTGGAACAGAAAATGTTTTAACAGCAGCTATTGAAGAAGGAGTAGAAGCAGTTATTTGTTTAAGTACAGATAAGGCAGCATATCCAATCAATGCAATGGGTATTACAAAAGCAGTAGAAGAAAAAGTAGCAGTAGCTAAATCAAGAATGTCAGGAAAGACAAAAATCTGCTGTACGCGTTATGGAAATGTCATGTGTTCTAGAGGATCAGTTATTCCATTATGGATTGATCAAATCAAAGCAGGAAATCCTATTACAGTAACTGAACCATCTATGACAAGATTTATCATGAGCTTAGATGAAGCAGTAGATTTAGTATTATTTGCATTTGAACATGGTGAAAATGGAGACTTATTGATTATGAAAGCACCAGCATGTACGATTCAAACACAGGCAGAAGCAGTATGTGATTTATTTGGTGGAAATAAAGATGAAATCAAAGTCATTGGTATTCGTCATGGAGAAAAAATGTATGAAACATTATTAACTAATGAAGAATGTGCAAAGGCAATAGATATGGGTAATTTTTATAGAGTACCAGCAGATAATAGAGGATTGAACTATGATAAGTATTTCAAAGATGGAGATGAAGAAAGAAATACGTTAACAGAATTCAATTCAAATAATACAAGAAGATTAACATTAGAAGAAACAAAAGAAACAATTTCCAAACTTTCATATATTCAAGAAAGATTGAATGAAGAATAGGAAATTGTTTCTTTAGTGGAGAAATTATTATGGAACATAATTTTAAATGGAAAGATAATGGAAAGACAAAACTATGTATAGGATTAGGAACAAGACCTGAAATCATTCGTCTTGCTGCAGTTATTAAAAGATGTAGAGAATACTTTGATACATGTGTCATCTATTATAATCAAAACTGGGATAAAAATTTGAGTACAGTTTTCTGGGAAGATTTTGAATTAAAAAATAATGATGGTGAATTTGGACCGGATATTCTTGTACCAGTGGTTGGAGATAATCTAGGTGTTACTTGTGGTAATATCTTAGGAAGAAGCTATGAACTTTTAAATGAACTACAACCTGATGGTTATCTGGTATTAGGTGATACAAACAGCTGTTTAAGTGCAATCAGTGCTAAAAGATTGCATATTCCTTTATTCCATATGGAAGCAGGAAACAGATGTAAGGATGAATGTCTTCCAGAAGAAACAAACAGAAGAATCGTTGATGTCATCAGTGATGTCAATTTATGCTATAGCGAATTCGCTAGAAAGTATCTAGCTGATACAGGATTACCTAAAGAAAGAACCTATATGACAGGTTCTCCTATGGCAGAGGTATTAAGAGGAAATCTTAATAAGATTCAAGCTTCAAATGTCTTGGAAAGATTAGGACTTGAAAAAGATCATTATATTTTATTAAGTGCGCATAGAGAAGAAAACATCGATACTGAAAAGAACTTTATTTCTTTATTTACAGCTATCAATGCTTTAGCTGAAAAATATGATATGCCAATTTTATATTCATGTCATCCTAGAAGTAAAAACAGACTAGAAAAAAGTGGCTTTAAATTAGATCCAAGAGTAAGAGTTAATGAACCATTAGGATTCAATGACTATAACTGTCTACAAATGAATGCTTTAGCGATTGTTTCTGACAGTGGAACACTGCCAGAAGAAAGTAGTTTTTATTTAAGCATAGGGCATCCTATAGCTGCTGTATGTATCAGAACAAGTACAGAAAGACCTGAAGCATTGGAAGCAGGTGATTTTATTCTTGCAGGTATTACAACTAAAGAATTGTTGAATGCTACTGATATGGCTATTGAAATGAAACAAAAAGGTGTACTTGGTAAGCCTTGTCCAGATTATGTAGATGAAACAGTATCAATGAAAGTTGTAAGAATTATTCAAGGATATATCAATGTAGTTAATAAAATGGTATGGAGAAAATATTAGAATGAAGATATTAGTGACAGGGGCTAAAGGCATGGTAGGAACTGCCTTAGTCAATAACTTAAAAACAATCAAGGATGGAAGAAATAAAACAAAACCAAATATTCATATAGAAGAGATCTATGAATATGACATCAACAATACCTTAGAAGAATTAGATAAGTACTGTAAGGATTGTGATTTTGTATTCAATCTAGCAGGTGTCAACAGACCTGAAAATGTAGAAGACTTTATGAATGGAAACTTTGGTTTTGCTTCTACATTATTAGATACATTAAAAAAATATAACAATAAGGCAACGATCATGTTGAGCAGTTCTATCCAAGCGACCCTTGCAGGTCGCTTTGGAACAAGTGAATATGGAAAATCAAAGAAAGCAGGAGAAGAACTCTTCTTTGACTATTCTAAAGAAACAGGTGCAAAAGTAGCTGTTTATCGTTTTCCAAATTTAATGGGGCATTCAAGACCAAAATATAACAGTGCTATTTCAACATTCTGTTGGGCAGTAGCCAATGATGAAGAATTTACAGTCAATGACAGAAGTACTGAATTGGAAGTTCTTTATATCGATGATCTAATTGAAGGTATGTATGATCTGTTAGAAGGAAAAGAACAACGTTGTGAGTTTGATGGCGTTGAAACAGTTGATAAAGAAGATGGAAGATACTGCTATATTCCAGTAACACATAAAGTGACATTAGGAGAAATCGTTGATTTGCTAGAACAGTTTAAAAATCAACCAAAGACGTTAATGATGCCTAAAATGCCAGAAGGATCATTTGCGAAAAAACTATATAGTTTATATCTTTCTTATCTTCCTAAAGAAAAGTTTGCTTATTCGTTAAAAATGAACTGTGATGACAGAGGATCATTTACTGAACTTGTACATACAGAAGACTGTGGACAAGTATCAATCAATATCTCGAAACCAGGAATTACAAAAGGGCAACATTGGCATAATTCAAAATGGGAATTATTCATTGTAGTACAGGGACATGGATTGATACAAGAAAGAAATATCAATACAGGAGAAATCGTAGAATTTGAAGTAAGTGGAGATAAGATAGAAGCAGTACATATGATACCAGGATGGACACATAACATCATCAACCTGTCAGAAACAGAAAATCTGGTTACTGTGATGACATGCAATGAAGTCTTTGATCCAGCTCATCCAGATACATTCTTTGATCCAGTTAAATAAGTAAATAATGAAGAAGGTGTAATTTTGAATAAAACAATTTTTGTTACAGGTTCAGCCGGTTTTATCGGTTCTAATCTGGTATTGAAATTATTAAAAGAAAATAAAGATATTCATATTATCGGTATCGATAATATGAATGATTATTATGATGTATCAATAAAAGAATACAGACTGAATAAAATTAAAGAAGAAGTAAAAAAGACTACAAACAAGTGGTCTTTTTATTATGGAAATATTTCTGATAAGAAACTGATCGATAAGATTTTTGATGAGCATAGACCTGATATCGTAGTTAATTTGGCAGCTCAAGCAGGTGTCAGATATTCTATCAGTAATCCTGATGCCTATATAGAAAGCAATCTGATTGGTTTCTATAACATTTTAGAAGCATGCAGACATTCTTATGATGATGGAAACAAGGGTGTGGAACACCTTGTTTATGCCTCATCAAGCAGTGTCTATGGTTCTAATAAGAAAGTTCCATATAGTACAGATGATAAAGTAGATAATCCAGTAAGCTTATATGCTGCAACAAAGAAAAGCAATGAGTTGATGGCACATGCCTATAGTAAACTTTATAACATTCCATCTACTGGACTTAGATTCTTTACGGTTTATGGTCCAGCAGGAAGACCAGATATGGCTTATTTTGGATTTACTAATAAACTAAGAAATAATGAAACAATCAAGATCTTCAACTATGGAAACTGTAAAAGAGACTTTACATATATCGATGATATTGTAGAAGGAGTATCAAGAGTGATGAAGAAAGCTCCTGAAAGAAAGACAGGAGAAGATGGATTACCAGTACCACCATATGCAGTCTATAACATAGGGAATAGTCATCCAGAAAACTTATTAGAATTTGTAGATATATTGCAACAGGAACTAATCAGTGCAGGAGTATTACCAGAAGACTATGATTTTGAAGCACATAAGGAATTGGTTGCAATGCAACCAGGAGATGTGCCAGTAACCTATGCAGATACATCAGCATTGGAAAGAGACTTTGGATTTAAACCAAGTACATCATTAAGAGATGGACTTAGAGAATTTGCTAGATGGTATAAAGAATTTTATATGGGAGATGAATAAAATGAAGCTTGCAGTAGCAGGAACAGGATATGTAGGATTAAGTATCGCTACATTATTAGCACAGCATCACGAAGTGATGGCTGTGGATATCATAGAAGATAAGGTGAATAAGATTAATAATCTTATGAGTCCTATTCAAGACGAATATATAGAAAAATATTTAAAAGAGAAAGAATTAAATTTAACAGCAACCTTAAATGCAAATGATGCATATAAGGATGCTGTTTTTGTTATCATTGCTGCACCAACCAACTATGATTCAAAGAAGAATTTCTTTGATACAAGTGCAGTAGAAAGTGTAATTAAACAGGTAATGGAAATCAATCCAGATGCTATCATGGTCATTAAAAGTACAATACCAGTAGGATATACACAAAGTATCAGAGAAAAGACAGAAAGTAAGAATATTATCTTCTCTCCTGAATTCTTGAGAGAATCAAAGGCATTGTATGATAATCTTTATCCTTCAAGAATCATTGTAGGAACAGACATGGAAGATGAAAGACTGGTAGAAGCAGCACATACCTTTGCATCACTTCTACAAGAAGGAGCAATTAAAGAAGATATAGATACTTTATTTATGGGATTTACTGAAGCAGAAGCAGTAAAACTATTTGCGAATACTTATCTAGCACTTAGAGTATCATATTTTAATGAATTAGATACATATGCAGAATTAAAGGGACTAGACACACAACAAATCATTAATGGAGTGTGTCTAGACCCAAGAATTGGATCACATTACAATAATCCGTCATTTGGATATGGAGGATACTGTTTACCAAAAGATACAAAACAGTTATTAGCTAACTATGCAGATGTACCACAAAACTTAATAGAAGCAATAGTTGAAAGTAACAGAACAAGAAAAGATTTTATTGCAGATCAAGTATTAGAAAAAGCTGGAGCTTATGAATCAAATGACTCATACGATCAAGATAAGGAAAATGAAGTAGTTGTAGGTGTATATAGACTTACAATGAAATCAAACAGTGATAACTTTAGACAATCATCGATCCAAGGCGTTATGAAAAGAATCAAATCCAAAGGAGCAAAAGTCATTGTTTATGAACCAACATTAGAAGATGGGACAACATTTTTTGGAAGTAAAGTAGTCAATGACTTAAATAAATTTAAAGAACTTAGTCAAGCAATCATAGCGAATCGCTATGATAGTTGTTTAGATGATGTAGAAGAAAAAGTGTATACGAGAGATTTATTTAGAAGAGATTAATAATTGGTATAAATTATCAAAAAATGATAAAAAAAGAAGAAAAATCGATTTTAAAATCAATATATATAATAGGAGGCTAAAATATGGATACAGAAACAAAAGAAAAAAATTCGGTTATGAATATAACTGAACAACAAAAGGCATATGAAAATTTTAAAGCCTTTTATTATATGCTTAACGCAAGTACTGATTGTAAATCAATAGTTTATAATAAGAATATTAGAGTTGATAAAGAAGATTTGATAGATTTATGTACTAAAGTTGTAGATAAATTTCAAAATAACTATTTAGAAGATGGTTATAAAATAAATGTACATTTAACATTTAATGATCATAAGATAGTTGATTTTATAGCTTGGGATACTTTTGTAAATTATAAATTTCCTAATACTAAATTGTCAAATATTGTTATTGAATGGGAATATATGCTTAAATTACCGAATTATAGACTTCCTCAATTACATAAGTTAATTGTGAAAATATCAGATGGTATTAGTCCTGAAGAAATGTTGAATTTACTGATTGCAGGGAGACTTGAAGATATTGATGAATTTGAACAAGGGGTTTTTCCATTAGCTGCACGTGTAGATTTTGTGAATAATGTTATTAGTGATGAATTGTTGCAAATCGTTAAAGATTGGGCAGAAGGTGTTAGATTAAATGATAAAAATAGAAGATTTTTATTTAAATTGAAGCGATTTAGAAGACAAATCGCCTATTTTTTAAATTATTTTACAACCTTTTTTCAGTGTTTTGTGGAATAAGATATATAAATGGTTATCTAAAAGATCACAGTTTTAAATTAGTTGAATTAACGTCTAATCATTTGATTTATTTACTAGATTTTTTATTCAAATTTTGTATTCTTATATTTTTTGTTTATAAATTATCACAATTAATATCCAATTTTATTTTTAAAACATTAGAAGATGTTGGGGAAAACCATGTTTTTGAAATTACTAAAGGTGATAAGAAAGAAATAGATCGAATAAAAAAGAATGAAGATAGAAAAAAGAGACATGTTATCATAAATTTGATTATCACTATTATAATTAATATAGCTTGTGGTGTTTTAACAAACATGATATTATGAGTTAAAGAAAAGGTGATGGGTTATGGATTCAAAAAAGATATTAGAATCATTAAGTTATCGTATAATTAGAAGCTTAAAAATATTTTTTATAACAATAGAAGAAATTATTAGTATTGATAAAAGTGGACGCACTTACTATAATACATCGAATAATTATAGAAATAGTGAAATTTCTTATAAGAAAAATAGTTATATTAATTCAATTAAATAAAACAGTTGCTTAATGGTAGCTGTTTTTATTATGTAAATTATAATAGAAAGTTGGTGACAACACATTGCTTAATAGTCAAACATTATGTTTTGAATGGTTAAGAAGTAAGAAAGAAGATGTAAAACCATCTACATATGATAAATACGAGATGATTATCAATAATTATTTAATAAGTTTCTTTGATCATAATTCATTGGAACAATTAAATATAAATATTATCAAAGAATACTTGATGAAATTACTTAATAAAGGATTATCATCAAGTGTCGTAAAAACAATCAAAAATGTCTTAAAAGCAATCTATACAACCTATGAAAATCAATATGGTTTCAACCATATTGATTTTTCATTACTCAAAATAGAAGAAGAAAAGAAAGAAACAGCATGTCTAGCAGATAAACAATTCAAACAATTACACCAATACTGTTTAAATAAAAACAATGATATTTGTTTAAGTATATTACTTGCGATGGATACAGGAATGATGATTGGAGAAATTGTTGCTTTAAAAGTAAGTGATATTGATTTAGAGAATCAATTGATTCATATAAGTAAAAGAGCTCAAAGAACTAAAAATGATGATATCGGATCGAAAACGATTTATGAAGTTTATGATGTAGAATGGCCCATGTTAAGAGATATAACAATTCCAAAGGAGTTGTTTTTTTATTTACAAGAATATTTAAAAGATAAAGAAAGTGATTGTTATTTAACATCTAATTTATATGTTGTCAGTGAAGTTACTAAACTACAAAGAGGATTGGATCGTATTGGAAGTAAGTATGGATTTAAAACAACTTTTAAAGATTTAAGGAATATGTATAAGGAAAGATGTTTAAAAAGTTGTATGGATATGAATATATTGATGGAATTATTAGGTGTTCAGTCACTTAAACTTAATCTACCTGAAAATTATAAAAGTTCTAATGAAGAAAAGAAAAGACAAGTAAACAAACTTTAGGCAATGGAAAATCCATTGCCTATTTTTGTTTATTATAAGTATTAATAAAGGTGTTTAAGGAAATGAGTTGGATGAAAGAAATAGAAGTAAATGATTTAATCAAATATATTAATCCTTTTAAAACCAGCTATTGCTAGTGATGGAAAAGAAACTAATGGGCTGACAATTGGTTGGGCTGGATTTGGTGTTTTATGGAGAAAACCAATGGCTACAGTTTATGTACATAAAACACGTTATTCAAAACATATTTTTGATCAAGCAAAGTATTATTCTATATGTTTTATGGATCAAGAACATAAAAATCAATTAGGTTATTTTGGACGTGTTTCTGGTAGACATGAAAATAAAATGGAAAAGTGTGGAATGGCTGTTAATAATGAAGATGTTGCTCCTTATTTTGAAGAGAGTTCAGTGTAAGGTTATGGGTAAAAGTGATTTTGATTCAAAGAGTGTTGATGAAAATGTTTATGAGTGGTCTCAAAAAGAAGGTGTTCATAGTCAATACTATGGAGAAATTGTCAAGGTATTAGTTAAAGACTATAAGTAAAACTTATGGTCTTTATTAATAAATAAGGACTATGATTATCTTGTGAAAATGTTATCATATTACTGTAAAATAGGAGGAAGAATCAATGGGTAAATTATTATTAACTGGTGTTGATGGTAACTTAGGTCAATTAACTGCTGATGTTTTATTAACATTAGAACCAGTAGAAAACTTAATTTTTTGTGGCTATAGTGAAGAATCACTAAAGAAATATGCTGAAAAAGGAATTGAAACACATGTCACAAACTTTAATAATCCTGATGGATTAGCTGAAGCTTTTAAAGGAGCTGATGCTCTAGCATTGATTTCTATGCCATTTGTTGGTGCTAAAAGACAAAATGCGCATAAAAATGCAGTAGATGCTGCTAAAGCTGCAGGCGTTAAACAAATTATTTATACATCTTTAGTTAATGCGGATGATGAAACAAATCCATCAGTAGAAAAGAAAGATCATATTTATACTGAAAAATATATTCAAGAAGTTGGTTTAGATTATCAATTTATGAGAAATTCTCAATATGCTGAAGCAATGGTCACAAACTACTTTACTTATGCACATATGAATGCACCACTTACAAATTCACAAGGTGATGGTTTAATGGCTTACATTTCACGTAAAGACTGTGCGAAAGCATTAGCTTATGCTTTACATAGATCAAATGAATTCCATCAAAAAGTATGGAACATTAATGGTTTAGAATTAATGACAATTTCAACATTCTGTGCTATTGGAGATGTCAGTACAGGAAATCATGTTCCATTTGTGAATGTGACAGATGAAGAAAACTATCAAATTTGGGATGCTATGGGTGTTCCTAGAACAACAGATGGTGTATTCCAAAAAGATTCAGAAGCACCATTTTCATCAGATGGAATGGTTACATTTGCTCAAGCAATCAGAGAAGGTAAAATGGATATTCATACAAAAGACTTTACAATACTTACAGGCGATACACCTATTTCAGTAAGATATATGTTTGATCATCAAGAAGAATTCCAAATTGGTGAAAGACATTCTCAAGATAAATAAGATATTTAATAAAAGTGAATCGATAAAGGATTCACTTTTATTATGCTCAAAAATTAAATTTCTATATATAAATAATGGATGTTTTATTTTAATGTCATAATTTAGAAAAACGGGGTAAAAATAGAATTTTCACAGCTAAAAAACGGGGCAATATAGCATAAATGAAAGTGTTCCTTCATTTATAGAAAGGGTTAGATTGTTGTTAGAAAATGACTTGAAAGTTCAAATAGGAAATTTTTAGTAATTAATGCAAGACAAGCAGGAAAAATATTATGAGAGATGAAAGAAAGAAGTGGATACGCTAAATTATAGAGGATATCAATTTTATAAAGAAAACCCATCTTTGATGATATGGAAAGTCATTGAAAAAATATTTCAAGATTGTCATTTGTAATTAAATAAATATATTGAAAATCCATTTTATCTACTTTTAATAGACATTTTTTGTGTTTTATGTCATAATACCAAAGCTACTTAAAAGAAAGGAATGACGATATGATATCAACACAAAATGTCTCATTAAGATATGGAGATAGAGCATTATTTGAAAATGTTTCTGTTAAATTTACAGAAGGTAACTGTTATGGAATTATTGGTGCCAATGGTGCTGGTAAATCTACATTTTTAAAAATCTTAGCAGGAGAAATTGAACCTAATAAAGGGGAAGTTATTATTGAACCTCATAAAAGATTATCTGTTTTAAAACAAGATCACTTTGCTTATGATGAAAATAAAGTTGTTGAAACTGTTATTATGGGTAATAAAAGACTTTATGAAATCATGCAAGAAAAAGAAAGATTATACGCAAAAGAAGATTTTAATGATGAAGATGGTATTTTACTTGGTGAATTAGAAGGTGAATTTGCGGATATGGATGGTTGGAACGCTGAAGCTGATGCTGAAACAATGCTTAATGGTTTAGGAATTACTTCTGAGTTTCATGATATGTATATGAAAGATTTAGATGGAAATCAAAAAGTAAAAGTTTTATTAGCGCAAGCCTTATTTGGTGATCCGGATATTTTATTATTAGACGAACCAACAAACCACTTGGATTTAAAAAGTATTAATTGGTTAGAAAACTTCTTGTTAAATTTCAAAAATACTGTTATTGTTGTTTCTCATGACCGCCATTTTTTAAATAAAGTTTGTACACATATTGCTGATATTGACTATAGCCGTATTCAATTATACGTTGGAAACTATGATTTCTGGTATGAATATAGTCAAATGCAAATTCAACAAGCGAAAGATCAAAATAAAAAAGCTGAAGCAAAGAAAAAAGAATTAGAGGAATTTATTGCAAGATTCAGTGCCAATGCTTCAAAAGCCAAACAAGCAACTTCTAGAAAGAAATTATTAGATAACTTAGAAATGGTCGATATTAAACCATCTCTTAGAAGATATCCATTTATTGGTTTTAAACCAGGAAGAGAAGTTGGAAATATTGTTTTAAATGTTGAAGGTCTTACAAAATTTGTAGATGGAGAAAAGCTTATTAATAATGTTTCATTCTCTATTCAACCAAATGAAAAAGTTGCTTTTGTAGGAGATGATAAAGCAACTGAAGCTTTCTTTAAAATTATTATGGGTGAAGATGAAGATTATGAAGGAGAATTTAAATGGGGTGTGACAACAAGCCAATCTTATTTTCCTAAAGATAACTCAAAATATTTTAATGACTGTGAATTATCACTTGTTGATTGGTTAAGACAATTTACAGATGGAACAGTATATGAACAAGATTTAAGAGGATGGTTAGGAAGAGTGTTATTCTCTGGAGAAGAAGCTTTAAAGAAAGCCAATGTTTTATCTGGAGGAGAAAAGGTAAGATGTATGCTTGCTAAAATGATGATGGAAGATGCTAATGTTCTTGTTTTTGATGAACCAACAAACCATTTGGATCTTGAATCAATTCAAGCTTTAAACCAAGGTCTTATTCAATTTAAAGAAAATATTTTATTTACATGTCATGATCATCAATTTGTACAAACAATTGCTAATAGAATTATTGAATTTAATAAAGATGGTATGATTGATCGTTTATCAACATACGATGAATATTTAGAATATAAAGAAGAATTAGAAACAAAATAAAGGATCCAAGAAGGATCCTTTATTCGTTTACGATATATAATGTTTTATAAGGGAAGGAAATTTGAAAAAAATTTTTTCTAAGAAAGATGTTTAAATATTATTTATCTTTCTTGCTATTATCATAATAAACAATTGTGAACTGAATATTTCATATTAAACAAAAAAGCCTTTTTTAAAGACTTTTTTGTTTAAATAATAATTGGGAAGGGAATATGAATTTATTATTTAACGAAAGATGATTGATCTTTCATGGTTATAATATAGATGAAAACTATAATAGAACAATGGTTCAATCATGTGTTTTTATGTGATGTCATAAAATTAAATGATAAAGAAGATTGAAAAAAATTATCATTTTGGTAAAATTGTTTTAAACAATGTGAGGTGATAAAGTGGAATTACATTTTACAAAAATGGAAGGTATTGGAAATGACTATATTTATGTTGATGGGATCCATCAAGAAGTACCGATGGATGCTGAATTTATTAGTCGTATTTCTAATCGTCATTTTGGTATTGGTGGAGATGGGATGATCGTTATTTTAAAGTCTGATCAATATGATTTTAAAATGCGTATGTTCAATCTAGATGGTAGTGAAGGAATGATGTGTGGAAATGGAATTCGTTGTTTTGCTAAATTTTGTTATGACCATCATTTAACAGATAAAAAGGTTTTAAATATTGAAACAAAGGCAGGTTTACGTATTGTAGAACTTATTTTTGATGGGGATGAAGTTGTTGGCGCAAAAGTAGATATGCAAGAACCAATTTTAAATTGTAAAGACATTCCTGTTATTTTTGATCAAGAAAAAATGATTAATGAAAAAGTGATGATTGGAGATCAAGAATATGCTTTAACAGCTGTTTCTATGGGGAATCCCCATGTCATTACGTATGTTGATTCATTAGATTTTGATATTGAAACAATAGGAAAACAATTTGAACATCATCAAATATTTCCAGAATCAGTCAATACTGAATTTGTTGAAGTAATCAATGATCATTATTTAAAAATGCGTGTATGGGAAAGAGGTAGTGGTGAAACAATGGCTTGTGGAACAGGTGCCTGTGCCGTTATGTATGCAAGTTATTTGAATGGTTATTGTAAAGAAAAAGCAACAGTTGAGCTTCTTGGAGGAAAGTTAGATATTGAACTTCAAGAGGGACATATTTTTATGACAGGTCCAGCAACAACTGTGTTTGAAGGAAAAATAAAAATATAAGGAGGAAATTTATGTTACAAACAGCAGAAGAAATTATTAAGTATATTGGTGATGCAAAGAAACAAACACCAATTAAAATGTATTTAAAAGGTGAAAATTTACCTGATACAGATGCATTCCATTTATTTGGAGATAGTCATTTTAAAATTGCTATTGGAGATTTAGATGCCATCAATGCTTATGTTGAAGAAAATAAAGATTTAATCAAAGATTCATTTATTGAACAAGATCGTCGTAACAGTGCGATTCCAATGTTAGATATGAGAAATATCAATGCACGTATTGAACCAGGATGCTTCATTCGTGAAAATGTTTCTATTGGAGATAATGCCGTTATCATGATGGGTGCTGTTATCAATATCGGTGCTAAAATTGGTGAAGGATCAATGATCGATATGGGTGCTGTTTTAGGAGGACGTGCTGAAGTTGGAAAACATTGTCACGTTGGAGCTGGAGCAGTGTTAGCTGGTGTTATTGAACCACCTAGTGCTTCACCTGTTATTCTAGAAGATGATGTTTTAATTGGTGCAAATGCGGTTGTTATCGAAGGTGTTCATATTGGTAAAGGTGCAGTTGTAGGGGCAGGAAGTATTGTTACTCAAGATGTACCTGCTGGTGCGGTTGTTGTTGGAAATCCAGCAAGAATCATCAAAGAACAAAAAGATGAAAAAACTGAAGGTAAAACACAATTAATGGATGATTTACGTAAAATCTAGGATACGATTATGGAACAATTATTAGATCAAATAAGGACATGGCGTCGTCATTTACACGCCATTCCTGAAATCGGTTTTCAAGAATATAAAACATCAAAGTACCTTTATGAAGAATTAGAAAAAATGGGGTATCAACCTTTAAAAATAACAGAGACGGGAATCACTGTTTATCTTGATTTTCATAAAGAAAAAACACTTGCTTTTAGAAGTGATATCGATGCTTTAGAAATTGAAGAACAAACAGGTGTATCATTTAAAAGTACACATCAAGGAAAAATGCATGCCTGTGGTCATGATGGACATATGACAGCACTTCTTGGACTTGCTTATAAGCTAAAAGATGTTCAAGATCTACCACATAATGTTTTGCTTATTTTTCAACCAGGAGAAGAAGTGGTCAATGGGGCACCATCAATTATTAATACAGGTATTTTTGAAAAATATCATGTTAAAGGAATTTATGGTTTACATATGTTCCCAGATGTTGATGAAGGAAAAATTGCGTGTCGTAAAGGTCCTTTAATGGCTGAAAGTGGTGAATTGGATGTAACGGTTCATGGTAAAAGTGCACATGCAGGTAAGTATCATGAAGGAATTGATTCAATTGTGATTGCGAGTTTTTTGATTAGTAATTATCAAAGTATCATTTCACGAATGATTTCGCCTATGCAACCTTGTGTTTTAAATATAGGTGAAATACACGGGGGAACGGTCAGAAATATTGTGGCTAGTCAAACAAGTTTCCATGGAACTCTTAGAACGTATAGTGAAGAAGTTTTTTCACGTATTGTAGAAGCAATGAAAGGGTTTAATCAAGGAATGGAACAAGCATATCATTGTCAAATTGATTTTGCCTGTCAACCTTTTAACCCACCTGTTTTAAATGATGCACATTTATATGAAGAACTTAAAAAGAATGTTGGCGCAAACTTCGAAGAACTTGAAGAACCTGTGATGTTAGCAGAAGACTTTGCTCATTATCAAAAAGTGATTCCTGGTGTTTTCTTTTATGTGGGGACAAGATGTAAAGAATATACTTCAGGTCTACATACACCAACTTTCAATTTTCATGAAGAGGTTTTAGTACAAGCCGTTGAACTTTATGAAAAACTTGCAAGAAATGTACAATTGGGGGACTAAAAATGAATTATTATGATAGATCATTGGATGCTTTAATGCATGCTTATGGAAGATATAATGTCACATTTGATCATGGAGATGGCATTCATTTATATGATGTAAATCAAAAAGAATATATTGATTTCTTTTCAGGAATTGGTGTTAATTCTTTTGGTTATAATTATCCAGCTTATGTAGAAGCCATGGAAAAACAATTACATAGATTAATGCATATTTCTAACTACTTTAATACTGTTGAAACAATTGAAGCAGCTGAATGTGTTAAAAAAGCTACAAAATTAGATAAAGTATTCTTTACAAATTCAGGAGCTGAATCAACAGAAGGTGCTTTAAAACTTGCACGTAAATATTATTATCAAAAACATGGAAAAGCGGATAGTGAAATTATTTCTTTAAATCATTCTTTCCATGGAAGAACAACAGGATCTGTTAAACTTACAGGAAATGCACATTATCAAGAAGCTTTTGGACCTTTAATTGAAGGTGTTAAATATGCAAATATCAATGATTTAGGAAGTGTTAAAGCATTAGTAAATGAAAAAACAGCAGCTATCATCGTTGAACCTGTTCAAGGTGAAGGTGGTGTCTATGTTTGTTCAAAAGAATTCTTAACAGGTTTAAGAATTCTTTGTGATGAAAAAGATATTGCTTTAATTTTAGATGAAGTTCAATGTGGTATGGGTCGTACAGGAACAATCATGACTTATTTCCAATACGATATTTTACCTGATATTTTATGTTTAGCTAAAGGAATTGGGGCTGGTTTTCCAATGGGAGCTTTTGTCGCAAATAAAAAATTTGCTGCTGCGATGGAACCTGGAGATCATGGTTCTACTTATGGTGGAAATCCAATGGCTGGTCAAGCATGTAGAACGGTCTTTAAAATCTTAGAAGAAACAAAAATGCTTGATCATGTTCAAGATATCAGTGAATATTTAATTGAAAAATTAGATGATTTAAAAGATAAATATTCTTGTATTAAAGAAAGACGTGGTTTAGGATTGATGATTGGTTTAGAATTTGATCGACCAGTTAAAGATATTGTTCAAACTTGTTTAGATAATGGACTTATTGTTGTTATGGCAGGAGCGAATGTTATAAGAATGTTACCACCATTTATTACAACTGAAAAAGATGTTGATCAAGCAATTGCTATTTTAGATCAAGCAATTGAAAAAAATATTTAAAAAATTGAAAAAATTAAAAGAAAAATAGGATGTTTTTGACATATATAATGATGAGGTGATAAATATATGTTGAAATATCCTATTTTTTTACAAGATAATGAAAACAGTTGTGGTGCATACTGTATTAAAATGCTCTTAAGCTTTTATAAAAGAGATGATGAAATTAAAAATATTAAAAAGCGTTGTCGTCTTACCAAAGAAGGTATTACGGTTTATGGATTGATACAAGTTTTAAAGAAATATCATCTAGAAGCAAAAGCGTATCAATGTGAGTTTAAACATTTATTTGAAGAAGTCAATTGTCCAGCAATCGTGCATTTAAAACAAGATGATCTCTATCATTATGTCATCCTCTATAAAGTTAAAGATGGATATTTTTTAGTAGGAGATCCAGCTAAAGGACTCATAAAAATGTCTTATGAAAGTTTTTCAAAGCAGTTTACAGGAATTATTATCATGATTGATCATGTAGGAATGCCAATTACTAAAAGAACGAATTATACTTTTCAAAATTTTTTAAAAGATCATTTTAAACAGCATTATCAAACAATCATTAAGATGATGATTAAAACCATTATTATTTCAATGCTTACAATGATTTTTTCTTATTATTATCAATTGATGATTGATTCTTTTTCAAAGTATCCAATCTATCAAATTGTTTTCATTTCTCTTGGCTTTACAGTGCTCTATGCCTTTAAACTTTTATTAGATTATTTAAGAAGACAACAAATTTTAGAATTAAGCAGAGAACTTAATCAAGAATATGCTTTAAAAACCATGCAAAATCTTATTTATCAAGATTATGATTACATGGATGGTTTAGAAAAAGGAACATTGTTATCAAGATCACAAAATTTATTTGAATTAAGTCAATATTTTATAGAATTTTATCATGTGATCTTTATTGATAGTATTTTAATGCTTTTCATTTTGATTTTTATTTTATCGATTCAATTCTTTTTGTTTTTGATTGTTTTATTGATGATGGTTATTATTTTTTTAGTATTTTATTTTTATAGTAAAAAACTACATATTGAAAATAAAAAAATATTAGAACAAAAAGAACATTTAAATGATGGCCTATTGGAATTTCAAGAAAACTATTTTCAAACAATTCAGTTTAAAGTTAAAAAAATGATGAAAAATAAACTAGGATATCTCTATGATACTTACTTTATGAATGTCTATCATCATGATGAAATGACCAATATTCATCAAGTTCAATTAGAAGCCTTGATTCAAATCATGATTATGGCTGTCTTATTATTGGCAATCATCATTTATAAAAAGCAACAAATGACCCTTGGAACAGTGATGCTTGTTTATTTATTACTTTCTTATATGATTGATCCTTTAATGAAAATATCAGTCTTTATTGCGATGCATGATGAATTACAAATTATTTTTGAAAGATATAAAGAAATGTTACCTGAAAAAAGAGAGAGAAAAAAGAAAATCAAAAAGATAAAAAGCATTGAATTAAAACATGTAAGTTTTAGTTATGGTTATACCCGACCTCTTTTTGATCATTTTCAATTAAAAATAGAACGTTCATTATTTATTCAAGGTAAAACAGGAAGTGGTAAATCAACACTTTTGAAACTTATCATGAATCAATTACAACCAACAAAAGGAGAAATTGTTATTAATGGAATCAATCTACAAGAACTTGATTTAAATAGTTATTATAGTCATATTAAATATTTAAATAAAACTCCCGTTTTTTATAAAGAATCATTAAGAACGAATATGATTTTTGATCGTTTGTTTTTAGAGGATAAAATGATAGAATTATTGCATTATTTTATGTTGGATGATTTAGTAAATGGTTTAGATTTGAAACTGGATGAACAGGGTGGCTTTTTATCATCGGGACAAGGACAACTCGTGATGATTATTCGTGCACTATTAAGTGAACCCGATGTTTTGATTTTAGATGAAGCATTTAGTAATATAGATCAAGAAAGATTACAATTATTGATCAATTATCTAAATTTTCAAAAGATCATCGTGATTATTGTTTCTCATCAAATAAATATGATGAACTGCCTGTTTGACTGTGTTATAATTGATTCAGGAAAAATAGTGGGTGAGGAAGATTATGGAAATAGATTTAGCACTTAATAATGAAGTAGAAGATTTTAAAGAAGATTATGAAAGTATTTATTTAGAAATTATTAAAGAAGCATGTAAACAATTAGATATTCATGATGATTTAGAATTATCGGTTATTTTTGTAGATGATCAGCGTATTCATGAAATCAATAAGGAATATCGTAAAATTGATCGTAGTACAGATGTTATTAGTTTTGCTTTAGAAGATAGTGAACAATATTACATTGAAGGTATGCCAAGAGAAATAGGAGATATTTTTATTTCAATTGATCATGCTAAAATGCAAGCAGAAGAATATGGTCATTCATTTTATCGAGAAATGTGTTTTTTATTTACACATGGTTTATTACATTTACTTGGATTTGATCATATGAATGAAGAAGATGAAAAAGTGATGTTTTCAAGACAAAAAGAAATATTGAATGCTTTAAATATTGAAAGGAAATAATATGGATCAAAATAAATTAATCGATTTAGCTTGGAAAGCAAGAGAAAATGCGTATGTTCCTTATAGTCATTTTAAAGTAGGAGCTTGTATTGCTTTAAAAGATGGAACATTTGTTCAAGGATGTAATATTGAAAATGCTGCTTATGGGTCAACAATGTGTGCAGAAAGAAATGCTGTCTTTGGCGCTTATTGTAAAGGTTATCGCAAAGAAGATATTATTGGACTAGCAATTGTTGCTGATTGTAGTCCGATTGCTTCTCCATGTGGGGCATGTCGCCAAGTATTATCAGAACTTGTTGATTTAGAAATGCCCATCTTTCTAGCAAATAAAGAAAAAGTAGAAAAACATACAATTGGTGAATTATTACCAATGGTATTTATAGGAGAGAGTTTATGAGTTTTAAATCAGGATTTGTCAGTATTGTAGGACGTCCAAATGTTGGAAAGTCTACCTTATTAAATCAAATATTAAAAACAAAGCTTGCAATCATGTCAGATGTTGCTCAAACAACACGTAATACAATTCAAGGTATTTATACAGATAATGAAGCACAAATCATTTTTATGGATACACCAGGAATCCATAAACCTCAAGATGGTTTAGGAAACTTTATGAATACGACGGCTTTAAATAGTATTTATGGAGTGGATATGGTTTTATTTATTGCACCAGCAAATGAAACGATTGGTAGAGGAGATCGTTTTATTATTGAAAGATTAAAAGAAGCGGATGGACCGGTTTTCCTTTTACTTAATAAATGTGATCTTGTTTCTAAAGATGAAGTTATTAAAAAATTAACAGAATGGAAAGAACTTTTTGATTTTAAAGAAATCATTCCTATTTCAGCTTTAGAAGATCAAAATGTGGATACATTGATTTCTACAATTAAAACATATTTAAATGAAGGAATGATGTATTATCCAAAAAATCAAATGACAGATCATCCAGAAAGATTTGTAATGGCTGAATTTATTAGAGAAAAGATCCTTTATTTTACAAGAGAAGAAGTTCCTCATAGTGTTGCGATTGTTGTTGAAAGAATGGCAGAATTAGAGGATGGCAGCGTAGAAGTTATTGCGACAATTGTTGTTGATCGTAAATCTCAAAAGGGTATTTTGATTGGTAAACAAGGAAGTATGATCAAAAAAATTCGTCAAAATGCACAAAGAGAAATGAAACGTTTTTTACAAACAGCAGTGCATTTGGAATTATTTGTTAAAGTTGAAAATAATTGGCGTAATAAACAAAAATATTTAAAAGAATTTGGTTATAACGAAGATGACTATTAAAAAAGAAGAAGTTGTTTCTTTAGGTATTGTTTTAAAGACGCATCCTTATAAAGAAAGTGATTCTTTAGTCACTGTGTATTTTAAAGATTATGGAAAAATGACTTTGATTGCTCGGGGTGTAAAAAAATTAAAAAGTAAAAATGCTTCGGCTTGTCAAAGTCTTACACTTTCAGAGTTTACTTTTATACCTAGAAATGGTTTATCAACGATGATTAAAGCAAGTTCGGTTGATTTTTATCGTTATATTAAAGAAAATCTTGAATTAGAAGCTTATGCAAGTTATTTTATGGAATTTGTTTTAAAGAATGAAGAAGATAATCAACCGGATTTAGAAATCTTTGATACTTTAAAAAAATCATTAGATGCTCTAAATCATGGTTATCCCTATCCATTAGTTTATCTATTATATAATGCATTTATTTTAAAAAGATGCGGGATGGCTTTACAAGTTGATGGCTGTGTAAGATGTTTAAGACAAGATCATATAGCAGGAATCAGTTTAGAAGATGGGGGCTTTGTCTGTCATGATTGTTTATCACTTCATGATAAACAATTAGATAAGGTAACATTAAAGGCTTTTCGTCATATTAATAAATTAACGATTGATTCTATTGATCAACTTAAAGTACCGGATGAATCTATTGATTTATTAATGGAAATTATGGATTATTATGTTGATGAGATGACAGGGATTTTATTTAAAACAAAGAAAATGATTCAAAGTCTTTCAAAAATATGACAAAAGTAGACACTTTTGTCTTTTTTTATAAACATATTTTGACTATAATAGAAACAAAAGTAAGGGGAGGATTTATAGATGGGACAATTTTTACCGATAAATAGAAAAGAAATGGAAGAAAGAGGATGGCAAGAGGTAGATTTTGTCTATATTTGTGGTGATGCTTATGTAGATCACCCTTCATTTGGAGCAGCTATTATTTGTCGTACATTAGAGGCAAATGGTTTTAAGGTTGCTTTTTTATCGCAACCAGATTGGCATAAGGTAGAAGAATTTAGGCAATTTGGGAAACCTCGTTTGGGTTTTTTAATTTCTTCAGGAAATATTGATTCAATGGTCAATCACTATACTGTTTCTAAAAAAAGAAGACATAAAGATTCTTATACATCAGGTGGTGAAGGTTTTAAAAGACCAGATAGGGCGGTTATTGTTTATAGTCAAATGGCAAGACAAGCATTTCCTGATGCTAATATTTTAATTGGAGGAATTGAAGCTTCTCTTAGACGTTTAGCTCATTATGATTATTGGAGTGATAAGGTTAGAAAATCGATTATTATTGATGCCAATGCAGATTTATTAATGTTTGGAATGGGAGAAAACAGTATTATTGAAGTTGCAGAAGCATTAGATAGTGGATTAGATATTAAATATTTAACGTATTTAGATGGAACAGTTTATAAAACAAAAAATATCGATGATTTAAATGAAGATGATTATATAATGCTTCCTAGTTACGAAGAAATTACAACATCTAAAAGAAAATACGCTGAATCTTTCCAAAAACAATATTTAAATACCGATCATTATAATGCTAAAATCTTAGTTGAACCTTATCAAGGATGGTATGTGGTTCAAAATAAACCGAATAGACCACTTACCCAAAGAGAATTCGATAGAGCTTATGGTTATGATTACAATCGTGATTATCATCCAAGTTATCAACACGTTCCAGCTATTGATGAAGTTAAATTCTCACTTATTTCAAATAGAGGGTGTTTTGGATCATGTAATTTCTGTGCTTTAGCGTTCCATCAAGGAAGAATTATTCAAGCAAGAAGTCATGAATCAATTATTGCAGAAGCTAATAAAATGGTTTGGGATCCTGATTTTAAAGGATACATTCATGATGTTGGTGGACCAACAGCTAACTTTAGAGATACTGCTTGTGATAAACAAAAAACCAAAGGGGCTTGTCCTACAAAACAATGTTTATGGCCAGAACCTTGTAAAAATTTAAAAGTTGATCATGAAGATTATTTATCATTACTTACAAAATTAAGACAGCTTCCAAACGTTAAAAAAGTTTTCGTACGTTCAGGAATTCGTTATGATTATCTCATGTATGATAAAAATGATCATTTCTTTGAAGAACTTGTTCAACATCATATTTCAGGACAATTAAAAGTTGCCCCTGAACATATCAGTAATCATGCTTTAGACAAGATGGGCAAACCAAGACGTGGGCTTTACGAAAAATTTGTTGATAAATATTATCGTATTAATGAAAAATATAATAAAAAACAATTCTTAGTGCCTTATTTAATGTCCTCTCATCCAGGATGCCGTTTAGAAGATGCTATCGAACTGGCGGAATATTTAAGAGATATTCATCATCAACCAGAACAAGTACAAGATTTTTATCCAACACCAGGAACACTTTCAACAACGATGTATTATACAGGGTTGGATCCTCGTGATATGACACCTGTTTATGTTCCAAAAGATCCTAAAGAAAAAGCGATGCAAAGAGCCTTGATTCAATATAAGAATCCTAAAAACTATGACCTTGTATATGAAGCCTTGATCAAAGCTAATCGAAAAGATTTGATTGGATTTGGTAAAAAATGCCTAATTAAACCACGTACAAAAAGGCAAAACTATAACAGATCTTATACAAGGGGGCATAAATGATGAAACTTACAGAAACGTATACCTCCTTAACACAAACACATATTAAATTTGATATTTATCAACCGAATGTGATATTAAGATATAAGGGAATCATTCAACTTCATCATGGATTATGTGAACATTCAGACCGTTATCAAAAATTTGCGGAATATTTAAGTCATGAAGGTTTTATTGTAGTCGTGCCTGATTTTCCTGGGCATGGTACATCACTTTATCATTTTGAACAAGGCTATTTTGGAAGCGGAAATGCTCTTGATACTTTGATTGAAGATATGCAACGTTTAAGACATATTATCGCTAAAAGATATGAAGACCTTCCTTATTTTATGATTGGTGTTGATTTTGGTTCGCTTGTATTACTTAAATATGCCATGACGTATGGAGATTATATTAATGGAATGATTTTGCTTGGAACATGTCTGAAAAATAATTTTTATTATCGTATGAAAACGATTGTTGATTTAAATATTTTACTACATGGACCAATGAACCGTTCAAGAGTAATAAAAAAAGCAGTTGATTTATTTTTACAAAAAAATTTAAATGGTTGTTATAAAATGAGTAATCAAAAAGAAGTACAGCTTTATCAAGAAGATCCTTTAAGTGATTTTGTTTATACAAATCAAGCCTATCATGATATATTGGAATACATAAAATATGTAAGTGATGAAGATCATCTAAAACATATACCTGATTATTTACCTGTTTATTTATTATCAGGTGGTTTTGATAATCTTACTAAAAATGGAAAAGATACTATAAAACTTTATCAAATATTAAAAGGAAATGGTCTAAAAGATCTCCAATATAAGATTTATGATAATAAAAGACAAGATATTTTACATGATAATAATTATCGAGATGTCTATCATGATATCATGCATTGGTTAGACGAAAGAACCTATATATAGTACCCTTATAGTTGGTTGACAAATATCCACTATAAGGGTATTTTATTTGTACGCGAAAAGAAGATAGAAGACTTGGAAAGCCAAGTCTTTATTCATTTATATCGTAAAAAAAGGAGAAAATTATGGCAACTAAAGATATGGATAAATTAGTAAATCATGCAAAATCAACTGGTTTTGTATATCAAGGTTCAGAAATCTATGATGGACTAGCAAATACTTGGGATTATGGACCGTTAGGGGTTGAAATGAAAAATAACATTAAACGTTTATGGTGGAAAAGATTCATTCAAGAATCTCCTTATAACGTTGGTTTAGATTCAGCTATTTTCATGAATCCAAAGGTATGGGAAGCTTCAGGACATGTTGGTGGTTTCTCTGATCCGTTAATTGACTGTAAAGAATGTAAAACAAGACATCGTGCAGATAAATTAATTGAAGCATATGATCCTTCTGTACATAGTGAAGGTTGGTCTAATGAACAAACAATGTCTTATATTAAAGAACATAATATTGTTTGTCCTAACTGTGGAAAAAGTAATTTCACTGATGTTAGACAATTTAAATTAATGTTTGAAACACATATGGGTGTTGTTGAAGATGATAAATCTGTTGTTTATTTACGTCCAGAAACTGCACAAGGAATCTTTGTAAACTTTAAAAATATTCAAAGAACTTCTCGTAAAAAAGTACCATTTGGTATTGGTCAAATTGGTAAATCATTCAGAAATGAAATTACACCAGGTAACTTTATTTTTAGAACAAGAGAATTTGAACAAATGGAATTAGAATTCTTCTGTAAACCAGATACGGATTTAGAATGGTTTGATTATTGGAAAGCTTATTGTAAAAAATTCTTATTAGACTTAGGATTAAAAGAAGAAAATTTAAAATTCAGAGATCATGAAAAAGAAGAATTATCTTTCTATTCTAAGGCTACATGTGATGTTGAATATAAATTCCCATTTGGATGGGGTGAATTATGGGGTATTGCTGATCGTACTGATTATGACTTATCTCGTCATATGGAACATTCTAAAAAATCTTTAGAATATTTAGATCCTCAAACAAATGAAAAATATATTCCATATGTTATTGAACCATCTGTAGGGGCAGACCGTTTATTCTTATCTATTTTCTGTGATAGTTATCAAGAAGAAACATTAGAAAATGGAGATACAAGAACAGTGATGAAATTACATCCTGCCATTGCTCCATATAAAGTAGCAGTTTTACCACTTACTAAAAAACAAAGTGAAAAAGCTGAGGAAGTTTATGCAACACTTGCTAAACATTTCTCTGTTGAATTTGATGTTGCAGGTCAAATTGGTAAAAGATATCGTCGTCAAGATGCTATTGGAACACCATATTGTGTAACTGTTGATTTTGATACAATAGAAGATAATGCTGTTACTGTTCGTGATAGAGATACAATGGAACAAGTACGTTTACCAATTGATCAATTAGTAGATTATATTCAAGATAAAATTACTTTCTAATAAAGGAGATCATTATGCCAAGACTTTCAAATGAAAAAATCAATGAAATAAGACAAAGCGTTGATATCGTTGATGTTATTGGCAATTATCTTCCTTTAGAAAGAAGAGGACGTAATTATTTAGCAAGGTGCCCATTTCACAATGATGATCATCCATCAATGTCTGTTTCACCTGAAAAGCAGATCTATAGATGTTTTGTATGTTCACACGGTGGAAATGTGTTTACTTTCTTACAAGATTACTTAAAAATTTCCTTTATGGAAGCTGTCAAAATGGTGGCTCAAATGGGAAATGTTGATTTAGGTGATTTTACATTTTATGAAGAAAAACCACATGTAAATCAAGAATTAGAACCATACTATTTAATGCATGAAGAAGCAAATCGTATTTATAAACATTATTTAACGACGAAGCTTGCTTTAGAAGCAAATAGTTATTTAAGTCAAAGACATTTATCTAAAGATATTATTGACTATTTTGAAATTGGTTATGCACCGGAACAAAATATTTTATTAAAGGCTTTTGAAAAATCTGGTTTTTCAAGAATGCAAGCTTATGAATCAGGGCTTGTTATAGAATCTGAAGTAGGATATGATCGCTATTCCAATCGTATTATGTTTCCTTTACATAATAGTGAAGGACGTGTTGTTGGCTTTAGTGGTCGTATCTATCAAAAAAATCAAAAAGAATCTAAGTATATGAACTCTCCTGAATCTAAAATTTTTATTAAAGGAGAGACCTTATACAATTACCATCGTATAAAAAATGATGTTAGAAATGAAGGTAAAGTCATTATTCTAGAAGGTTTTATGGATGTAATAGCATTATATAAAGCGGGTATTAAAAATACTGTCGCAATTATGGGAACAGCTTTAACTTCACAACATTTAAAAATGTTAAAACGATTATCAAATGATATTGTTTTATGTCTTGATGGTGATCAAGCTGGAAAAAATGCGATGATAAAATGTGTGGATGCTTTAAATAATGAAGGATTTCATACATCAATCGTGGTTATTCCTGATGCAATGGATCCAGATGAATTTCTAGAAGCTAAAGGAAAAGATGAATTAATAGCACTCTTTAAAAATCCAATAAGTGCTGTTGAGTTTAAATTAAATTATTATTATGAACGTATCAATGTTGATAATTATGAAGATCGAAAAAATTATTTAGAATCCATGGTTAAAGTCATCATGCAATTGGATGATATTGTTGATCAAGATTATTATATTGGTCAACTTGAAAAAAAATCAGGATTTTCTAAAGAAACAATTCATCATTTAATGAGTCAACAAACTCCTGTAAAAAAACCAATACCTTTTAGACCAGTGACTTATGATCATGTTTCAAGATTGATTGATAAGTATCAAAAGGCTGAAAGAGATTTGTTATATTATATGATGCAGGATAAAAAGTATGCGATGGAATATGAAGCAAAAGCAGGCTATATGTATGATAAAGTTAATCGCTTAATTGCTTCCTATATTATTGATTATTATCGTCAGTACGTCATTTTAGAAGTTGCTGATTTGATTAATATGATTGATGATCAAGATATTGTTAAAAGAATTTTAGAAATATCATCTTTACATTTACCTCAATTAGAATCAAATCAAGCAATTGATGATTATATCAAAATAATACAAGAAAAACTTAAAATTGAACGAATTAAACAACTTGAACAGGAGCTATCACAAACATATGATCCTCGTCAACAAGCAAAAATTCTTCAAGAAATTATAGAATCAAAAGATAAGGAGTAAACTATGGCAAAGAAAAAAGTACAAGCAGTTTCATTTGATGATTTAAAAAAATTAGTTGTAAATGAAGCAAAAAACAATAACAATGTATTAACCCAAGAACAAATTGATGAATATTTAATGAATTATGATTTAAGTGATGAACTCGCAGAAGAATTACTTGAATATATTCAACAAAATCAAATTACTATTTCTGATGATGATTTAGATTCATTAGATGTAGATGATGATATGTTACTTGCAGGCGTTCCTGCAATGGATGATGATTTAGACCTTGATATAGATGATGCAGACGATACTCCTGATCTAGATTTTGATGGTGATTTCGATATGATGACAGGGGATACATTACATATGTATCAAGAACATGATGATGATAAAGAAAGCGAAAGCACTCAACTTGGAAGTAATGTTAAAATTAATGATCCTGTAAAAATGTATCTTAAAGAAATTGGGCGAGTTGAATTATTAAATCATGATCAAGAAATTGAATTAGCTAAAAGAATTCTTGAAGGAGATGAACAAGCTAAAAAAGAACTTGCTGCAGCAAACTTAAGATTAGTTGTTTCCATCGCTAAAAGATATGTTGGACGTGGAATGTTATTCTTAGATTTAATCCAAGAAGGAAACATGGGGTTAATTAAAGCAGTAGAAAAATTTGATTATACAAAAGGATTTAAATTTTCTACTTATGCGACTTGGTGGATTAGACAAGCAATTACACGTGCAATTGCCGATCAAGCCCGTACAATTCGTATTCCAGTACACATGGTAGAAACAATCAATAAATTAACACGTATTCAAAGACAATTAATTCAAGAATTAGGTAGAGAACCATCTGCTGAAGAAATTGCTGAAAAAATGGATGGTATGACACCTGAAAAAGTACGTGAAATTCAAAAAATTTCATTAGAACCCGTTTCATTAGAAACACCAATTGGTGAAGAAGATGATTCACATTTAGGTGATTTTATTGAAGATGAAGGAGCAATGTCTCCAGATGATTATGCTGCTAATGAATTATTAAAAGATGAATTAAATGATGTTTTATTAGAACTTACAGATCGTGAAGAAAAAGTATTAAGACTTCGTTTTGGCTTGGATGATGGAAGAACAAGAACTCTTGAAGAAGTTGGACGTGAATTTAATGTTACACGTGAACGTATTCGTCAAATTGAAGCAAAAGCATTAAGAAAATTAAAACATCCATCTCGTTCTAAAAGATTAAAGGATTTCTTAGATCGTTAATGAAACTATCAAAAAGATTAGAATTACTTGCTTATTTGGTAGAAAAACATAAAAAAGGAAATATCTTGGCAGATATTGGAACAGATCATGCTTATTTGCCATGTTATTTAATTGAAAAAAATATTATAGATAAAGCTTATGCCTGTGATGTCGCAAAAGGTCCTTTTGCGGCGTCACTTTCTACTATTAGGCAATATCATTTCGAAGAAAATGTTGAAGCTTTATTAGGAGATGGATTAGATCCTATTCTTGATAAAGAAGTTGATATAGTAACGATTGCTGGAATGGGATCATTTCTAATTGTAGAAATATTAGAAAAAAATAAAGCGTATTTAAACAAAGTTAAACAATTCTATTTACAACCTAATGCTAATACGGATCATCTAAGAAAATATTTATTTAAAAATCATTTTAAAATTGTTGATGAAAAGATGATTAAAGATGGTCATCATGTTTATGAAATGATGGTTGTAGAAAATACAAATCAAGATATTCAATATAATCAAGAAGATATGATGTTTGGTCCAGTTTTAAGAAAAAATAAAGATGAATTATTTATTCGTTATTGGCAAAAACAATATCAAACATATTTAAAGATTATGAAAGATTTGCCATCAAATCATCCAAGATATTTAGAATTAGAAAAACAAAAACAATTAATTGAAGGTGAACTTAATGAAAGCTTATGAAATTATGAATCATTTGGAGAAATATTTTCCTTTAAATCTTCAAATGGATTTTGATTGCTGTGGTCTACAAATTGGAAGTAGAGAAAAGGAAGTTAAAAAAGTTTATATTGCTTTAAACGCTGATAATGAAACATTACAAGCCTGTATTGAAAATAATTGTCAAATGTTAATTACACACCATCCTTTTTTATTAGAAAAAATAAAAAACCTGGATACATCTTTACATCAAGGAAAATTTATTGAAAGAGCTATTAAACATGGCATTGTTGTTTATAGTTTACACACATGTTTAGATCGAGGACAAAATGGTATTTCAATGAATGATTGGTTGATTCAAAAGATAGGTGTTCATGATGTTACTTGTTATGATCATTATGAAGTTGGAAAGAAAGCTATTTTAAATGAAGCTATAAATGGAAAAGATTTCATTGAAAAAGTAAAAGACATTTTTCATATAGAACATTTAAAATATAGTAAAAATACAAATAAAATGATACATACAATTGCTATTTGTGGGGGAAGTGCAGCAGACGACTTAGAAATTCTTACTGGTCAAGTAGATTGTTATATTACAGGTGATACTAAATATCGTCATGCTAAATATGCTATTGATCATGATTGTTTATTAATTGATCCGGGTCATCATTTAGAAGTTATAATTGAAGAAAAACTTCCTGAATTATTAGAAGATTTACCAATTCAAATACAAATTCATGAAAGTCTTGATTATTTTAAATATGAATAAAACTCTTGGGATGACTCAAGAGTTTTTTCATATTTGATAGGCTATAAGAAAGGAGCTTTATTATGAAATTACATTATCAAGGAAAATATAATTTAGATCCTGAAACATTACCGAAAAGAAAACATCAACCCAATGCTGTAAATCTTATGCAGTTCATCCAAAGAACTTGCTGTTATTTTTCCAATTTTAACAATGTTTCCTCATGAGCTTTTACATTCCCTTTGTTTTAAAGAAGATGTTTATCTTTATACAAATTTTAAACAAGGAATGTTTTTTGTTTTAGGAACTGAAACAATGAGTAAAAAAAGATTTATTTTTATGTCTCTTCTACCAAATTTAGTTTTTGGTTTTCTTCCTTACTGCTTATCTTTTCTAGGAACTAAATATTTGATGTTTGCTTTATGGGGAGCTATTGCTGTAGCGATGGGAGCAGGAGATTATTATAATGTTTTCAATGCTCTTACACAAATGCCTAAAGGAGCTAGAACCTATTTATATCAGATGAATTCTTATTGGTATATACCTGAAAATAAATAAAAATAAGTTTCAAAAAATTAATTTATTTTATTTTACTTTTTTTTGTAACTCTTTTTCATAAAATAATGAAAGAAAAAATATTTTTTAAGTGGATGTGCTTACATTGATTTTATGCATTGTTATCTTAAAAAAATAGGTTTATACTAAAAGATGTAGAGAGTAAAGGAAGGCAAGAATTATGAACAAAAACGAGATTATGTCAAAAACAAAAATTGTATGTACTATTGGACCAGCTTCAGAAAGTAAAGAAATGCTTACTAAATTAGTAAAAGCTGGAATGAATGTCATGAGATTAAACTTTTCTCATGGAACTCATGAAGAACATGAAGAAAAAATCAATACTTTATTAGAAATTAATAAAGAATTATCGACAAATGTCGCTATTTTATTAGATACAAAAGGACCTGAAATTAGAACTGGTGATTTTGTTGGTGGAAAAACAACTTTTAAAAAAGGACAAACTTCAACTATTTGTGTAGAAGATATTGAAGGAACAAGTGAAAGATTTACAATTACTTATAAAGATTTATATAAAGATGTTAAACCAGGTGGTTTCATCTTAGTAAACGATGGTCAAGTTGAATTATTAGTTGATCATATTGAAGGAACAGATATTGTTTGTGTAGCAGCAAATGATGGAGAAGTAAAAAATAAACGTGGAATCAATGTTCCAGGAATTAAATTAGGATTTGATTATTTGTCACCTAAAGATATTTCAGATTTAACATTTGGTGCAAATCAACCTTTTGACTATGTTGCTGCTTCATTCTGTCGTAGAGCACAAGATATTGTTGATATTAAAAAATTATTAATTGAAAATGGTAGAAATGATATTCAAATTTTAGCGAAGATTGAAAATCAAGAAGGTGTTGAAAACGTTGATGAAATTCTTGATATTGCTGATGGTATCATGGTTGCTCGTGGTGACTTAGGTGTAGAAGTTCCTGCTGAAGATGTCCCACTTATTCAAAAATCAATTATTACAAAATGTAAACAACGTGGTAAAATCGTTATTACTGCCACTCAAATGTTAGAAAGCATGCAACAAAATCCAAGACCAACACGTGCGGAAGTATCTGACGTGGCTAATGCGATTTATGATGGTACAGATGCAATTATGTTATCTGGTGAATCTGCAAGTGGATTATATCCTCAAGAAGCAGTTTTAATGATGTCAAAAATTGCTCATAAGATTGAATCTAGTTTAGATTATCAAAGCTTACAAAGACAAGCCATTCGTACAGCACCAGATGATACAAGCGAAGCTATTTGTATGTCTGTTGCAGAAATTGCTTATAAATTCAATGTAGCAGCAATTATTGCCTTTACAGAATCTGGATTTACAGCTCGTAAAATGGCTCGTTATCGTACAAAATCTCGTATTATTGCTGCAACTCCATCACTTAAAACTGTTAAAGCTTTAGCTTTAAACTGGGGTGTTAAAGCAGTACCTTGTAAACAATTAAACTCACGTATTTCAATGATTGATTATGCAAGTATTATTGCTAGAGAAAATGGTGTAAAACCTGGTCAAAAAATCTTAGTTACTGGTGGAACACCAGGAGTTAAAGGTGCAACAAGCTATTTAGAACTTGTAGAAGTTAAATAATATTCGAAATACACTCTTAGGAGTGTTTTTCTTTTCTAATTCATAAAGATGAAATAAATGGGTTATACTATATAATAGCAAAATAATGAAAAGAAAGAGAGATTTTATATGTGTACAGCAGCAACTTATCAAACAAAAGATTTTTATATGGGTAGAACTTTGGATTATGAATTTTCCTATGGTGAAAAAATAGCTATTATGCCGAGAAACTATCCTTTACAATATAGACATGGATCAAAAAATATTGAACATTATGCCATGATTGGTATGGCTCATGTATTAGATGAATATCCTTTATATTATGATGCTGTTAATGAAAAAGGTTTAGGAATGGCAGGATTAAATTTTGTCGGAAATGCTTGTTATCAAGAGGTTAAAGAAGGAGCAGTCAACGTTGCTCAATATGAATTCATTCCTTGGGTTTTAAGTCAATGTGCAACGCTTAAAGAAGCTAAACAACTTATTCAAACAATCAATTTGGTGAAGACACCTTATAACGAACATTTACCAGCCGCATCATTACATTGGATCATTGCAGATCAAAGTGGATGTATAACTGTTGAATCAGTCGAAGAAGGATTAAAAATCTATGAAAATCCAGTCGGTGTTCTTGCAAACAATCCCTCATTTGATAAACAATTATTTAATTTAAATAATTATATGTCTTTATCACCTAAACAACCACAAAATTATTTTTCTAAACAACTAGATTTAAAATCCTATTCTAGAGGAATGGGAGCTCTTGGATTACCTGGTGATTTATCTTCAATGTCACGTTTTGTAAGAGTTGCATTTACTAAAATGAACGGACAATCAAAAGATAATGAAAGAGATAGTGTTAACCAATTTTTCCATATTTTAGGTTCTGTAGAACAACAAAGAGGGTGTTGTGAAGTAGATGATGGAAAATATGAAATTACGATTTATACGTCATGTTGGAATAGTCAAAAGGGAATCTATTATTATACAACATATAATAGAAGACAAATTACTGCCGTTAATATGCATAAAGTAAATTTAGATGGTCAACATCTTACTAGTTACCCAATGCTAGATGATGAAGAATTTTATGAACAAAATTAGTATTTTTAAGATAGCGAAAGCTATCTTTTTTTTATATTTAAATGTGATTAAAATCACATAATTTTCATATATTTCAAAGAAAACAAGTTAATTTTTTAACTTGTTGTAAACGCTTTCAATTTGAAAATAATAGGACTAAAATAGGGTTAAAGGGGATGGAAGTTATGAGTTTAAAATCATTTATTGGAGGCATACATCCAAAAGATCAAAAACAATATACAAAGGATTTACCTATTATTAAAATAAAAGCAAGTGATGAAGTTGTATTTCCTTTAAAACAACATATTGGTGCACCTTGTCAACCAATTGTTAAAGTAAAAGATGAGATAAAAGTTGGGCAAGTTATTGCTTGTAGTGATGCTTTTGTTTCAAGTCCTATTATTTCTTCAGTTTCAGGTGTAGTAAAAAAAATAGAAGAAAGAATGGATGTCAGTGGGAAAATGCAAGAATCAATTGTTATTGCTAATGATGGATTATATCAAAAAGTTGAAAATAATAATAAGAAACAAGAATTAACTTATGAAGAAAAAATTGAAAGAATTAAGGCAGCAGGTATAGTTGGTCTAGGAGGAGCAGGGTTTCCTACACATGTAAAATTATCTGTTAAAGATCCAAATCAAGTTCAATATTATATTGTTAATGGTGCGGAATGTGAACCCTATCTTACAAGTGATTATCGCTTGATGCTTGAAAAAACAGATGAACTAATAGCAGGAATTCATGTTTTATTAGAAATGTTTCCAAAAGCTCTTTGTTATATTGCCATTGAAGATAATAAAAAAAAGGCTATTCATTTATTAAAAGAAAACTGTAAAGATGAAAAAAGAATTGCTGTGAAAGAACTAAAAACAAAATATCCTCAAGGTGGAGAAAGAATGCTTGTTAAGGTTTTAACAGGAAAGACATTAAATTCTAAAATGCTTCCTTTAGATGTAGGATGTATTGTTGATAATGTAGCAACAGTGATTGCTATTAATCAAGCGGTTCGTTATAATCAACCTTTAATTTCTAAAGTAATGACGATTTCGGGTGATGGAATAACACCTGGCAATATTGAAGTTCCTATAGGAACGAGTTTTAAACGGATCGTTGAACAATTAGGAGGTTTCAAATCTGAAGTTCAAAAACTTATTTGTGGAGGTCCAATGATGGGAAGCGCCCTTATTCATTTAGATATACCTGTAACTAAGACATCAAGTTCTTTACTTGCACTTGTACAAGATGAAGTATCCCTTTTTGAACCTTCTGCATGTATTCGTTGTGGTCGATGTAAAGACGTGTGTCCGAGTTTATTAGTTCCTCAAAAACTTTATCAAATAGCAACAAAAAATGATACAGAGGCCTTTATTTTAAATGGTGGAATGGAATGTATAGAATGTGGTTGTTGTAGCTATACATGTCCAGCAAAAAGAAATATGACACAGGCATTTAAGAAGATGAAATATTTAGTTTCTGTTAATAAAAGAAAGTAGGTGTTATTCATGAATCAATTACTACATGTTTCTGCTTCACCGCATATTAAAGATCGTGTTACAACATCTTCTATTATGTTAGATGTCATTATTGCTTTAATACCAGCTACTTTATTTGGAATTATTCAATTTAAAATAAATGCTTTATTGATTATTGTAACAACGATAACAACATGTGTTTTAGCAGAATATTTATATGAACGTTTTATGAAAAAAACAATTACCATCAAAGATCTATCAGCAGTTGTCACAGGACTTATTCTTGCTTTAAATTTACCATCAACAGTTCCTTTATGGCTTCCTGTTATTGGAGGTCTCTTTGCTATTATTGTGGTTAAACAATTTTATGGAGGATTAGGACAAAACTTTATGAATCCAGCGTTAGCTGCAAGATGTTTTTTATTGATTTCCTTTACTGGAAGAATGACAAATTTTGTATTTGACGGGATGACTTCATCAACGCCACTTGCAATTTTAAAAAATGGAGAAAGCTTTGATTTAATAAGGATGTTTATTGGAAATACTGCTGGAACAATTGGAGAAACTTCTGCAATTGCACTTTTAATAGGTGCAATGTATTTGATTGTTAAAAAAGTTATTAAAGTAACCATTCCTTTAACATATCTTTTAACATTTTCTATTTTTACATTGATTTTATCACCATGTCCTTTTGATGCTTGTTATTTAGCTTGTGAGTTATGTGGTGGAGGTTTGATCTTTGGTGCCTTTTTCATGGCTACTGATTATGTAACAAGCCCAATGGATCAAAAAGGACAACTTATTTATGGTATTTTATTAGGTGTATTAACAGGATTATTTCGTTTTTTTGGAACAAGTGCAGAAGGTGTTTCTTATGCCATTATTATTTCTAATTTATTAGTACCATTAATTGATAAACTCACATTAAAAGGTGGTGTTGTCAAATGAAAAAAATAATAAAAGATATTTTAATTTTATGCGTGATTACTATTATTTGCGGAGGACTTCTTGGTTATGTTTATCAAATAACAAAGAATCCTATTCAACACCAATCACAACAAAGTAAGCAAGATGCTTATTTAAAAGTGATGAAAGAAGCAACTTCTTTTAAAGCTTATAAAGAAAATGATATCAAAAAATTATCTAAAAAGCTTAAAGGGGATTATGGTAAAAACGGTCTTGAAATAGAAAATGCTTTAAAAGCATATCATCAAAAACAAACTATCGGTTCTATTATTCAAGTGATTGATCATGATGGTTTTGGTGGTGATATTGAAATCATTATTGGTATCAACCTTCAAAAAGAAATTACAGGAGTTGAAATTTTATCAATTGATGAAACAGTAGGACTTGGAATGAATGCTAAAAATGAAGAGTTTAGAAATCAGTATGTAGGGAAAAAAGTAGATCATTTCCAAGTCGTTAAAAATGGTAAACAAAATGAAGATGAAGTAGATTCTTTATCAGGAGCAACCATTACTTCTAAAGCAATGACAAATGGAATCAATGGAGCCTTAGATTTTTATGATTTATTGAAAGGAAGATGAAAATATGAAGAAATATTTAAAACCTTTATATAATGGAATCATTAAAGAAAATCCTACCTTTGTATTAATGCTTGGTATGTGCCCAACTCTTGCGGTTACAACTTCAGCAATGAATGGAATGGGAATGGGACTTACGACGATGGCGGTTTTAATTATGTCGAATTTTGTTATTTCAGCACTTAGAAATATTATTCCTAGTCGTATGCGTATTCCTGCTTATATTGTCATTGTTGCTTCTCTTGTTACAGTTGTACAATTATTATTACAAGGATATATTCCATCTTTATATGATACACTTGGTATTTATATTCCTTTAATTGTTGTCAATTGTATTATTTTAGGAAGAGCAGAAGCTTTTGCTTCTAAAAATAATCCACTTTTATCAATTATGGATGGTCTTGGTATGGGTCTTGGTTTTACTTTTGCTTTAACTTGTATAGGTTTAGTAAGAGAAATATTGGGTGCAGGAACATTCTTTTCAATGTCATTACCAATTTCATTTGAGCCAATAACGATTTTTGTAATGGCACCAGGAGCATTCTTTATACTTGCTTTGTTAACAGCTATTCAAAATAAATTAAAATTACCTAGTGCAACGAATGTTTCTCATTCATCTTTAAAGTGTGGGGGAGATTGTATGCATTGTCACGGTAATCAATGTCAAATAAATAAATCTTTGTTAAAGGAGGATCCTGAAAAATGAAAACACTCATTTTAACACTGATTAGTGTTTCTTTAGTTAATAATGTCGTTTTATCGCAGTTTTTAGGGTTATGTCCATTTTTAGGAGTTTCAAAACAAACCAAAACCGCAATGTCTATGGGTGGTGCAGTTATTTTTGTAATTACAATTGCGTCAGCTGTAACTCATTTATTGTATCGTTTACTTGTTTTGTTACATGTTGAATATTTAGAAACAGTCGCTTTTATTTTAATTATTGCAGCACTTGTTCAATTTGTAGAACTCTTTTTAAAAAAATATTTTCCACCTTTATATAATTCATTAGGTGTTTATTTACCTCTTATTACAACCAACTGTGCTGTTTTAGGTGTTGCTTTAACAAATGTACAAAATAATTATGATTTTGTAACAAGTGTTGTAGCTGGTTTTGGGACAGCTTTAGGATTTACAATTTCAATTACAATTTTAGCAGGAATAAGAGAAAGAATTGCCGATAATGATATTCCTCATGTTTTACAAGGCTCACCAATTGTTTTAATTACAGCAGGTTTGATGGCTATTGCCTTTATTGGCTTTTCAGGCTTGATTTAAGGAGGGAATACGATGAATACAGTCATTATTGCAGTTATTGTTGTTGGGAGTATAGGATTGTTTATTGGAATATTCCTTTCACTTGCCAGTGTTAAATTTAAAGTAGAAGTCAATGAAGATGAAGAAAAAATTAGAGCGGTTCTTCCTGGAAATAACTGTGGAGCTTGTGGTTATCCTGGATGTGATGGCCTTGCATGTGCCATTGCTAAAAAAGAAGCCCCAATTAATCAATGTCCTGTTGGTGGAATAGAAGTTGCTCAAAAAATTGGTAAAATCTTACATTTAGAAGTGGAAGATCATGTTCATTTAGTAGCTTATGTTAAATGTAAAGGAACTTGTGATAAAATAAAGACTCAATATCAATATGATGGTATCCATGACTGTTTAAGTGCAGCTGTTATTCCTGGAAGTGGAGATAAGAAATGCCGCTTTGGATGTGTTGGGTATGGTAGTTGCGTCAAAGCCTGTGCATTTGATGCTATTCATGTCATTGATGGAGTTGCTCAAGTTGATCAAGATAAATGTAAGTCATGTCAAAAATGTATGGATGCTTGTCCTCAACATCTTATTGAAATGGTTCCTTATGATTCTACTTATCATGTAAGATGTAATAGTCATGATAAAGGACCAATTGTCAACGCTGGTTGTCAAGTAGGTTGTTTAGGGTGTAGGATGTGTACAAAAGTATGTCCTGTAAATGCGATTACTGTGGATGATTTTTTAGCACACATCGACTATTCAAAATGTATCCATTGTGGAAATTGTAAAGACAAATGTCCACGAAAGATTATTGAATAACAAAGTAAGTTTTTACTTATTTTGTTATTTTTTAGTTTTTTAAAAGAAAAAATGATTTTTGTTATCTATATAAATAATGGAGGGAGGAACAATGGAAACAAAAATCAAACCTAAAAGAATTACCGATTTTAAAAA
>ERZ826242.573-NODE-573-length-52169-cov-36.706835_pt1 | contig 52169 bp, 45 predicted proteins | sample MGYA00519871_ERZ826242 | MGnify/ENA primary metagenome ERZ826242 (study PRJEB31778, sample SAMEA3449226) | human gut metagenome | biome: human gut; feature: human-associated habitat; material: faeces | place: United Kingdom | collected 2010/2012 ... | reverse complement strand
TCTCTGTAGCCATATCGGTATCACGGATCTGGCTCTCTGCGCTGGTGGTATTCTCTACTACGTTGTCGAGGTTGCTGATGGTATGCTCAAGACGGTTCTGGGCAGCACCAAGAGCTGAACGCTGTGTGGAAACCTTCTGAATCGCTTCCTTGATCGTATCTACTGCAGAAAGAGCATTTTTATCATCTGTTCCATCAACTTTTAATCCATTTACGCCAAGCCCCTTAGCACTCATAGCATCCAAAGTTACGCTAATCTGATTATTAGAAGTAGCATCTGCACCTACATGAAGGGTAAGTGTTAATGCACCTACCAGTGCATCATCATCTGATTTAATAGCAGCTGCATCTAAAGTAGCTTCATTTCCTGCAGCATCATAAAGCTTCTTACCAGCAATCTGTGTCACCTTGCCATTATCACCGGTAACATAATTGCTTAAAGCGTTAGCTGCAATTTTATTTCCATCCTTATCATAATACTGTGCAGGTCCTGACTTAGCTGCTGAGTCTACACTCGCAATTGTAAGTGTTTCTGTACGATCCTTACCAGTGTCTGCGGTGATAGTACCATCAACTTCCAATTTAACTCCGGTTTCTTTACCATCTTTTTTGACATTACCGTTTGTATCAACTTCAAATCCCTCCAAGCCAGCAACTTTACCCGTTGTTTGGCTCTTTTCGATAGAAATTGATGCTCCTTTATTTGCCAATGCATTCATTACCTCATTCTGTAATGTTGCTGTATCTGCAGTAGTGGGATCAGTGAGAGTAATTTTCAATTTTGCTCCACTTGCTCCATCAGCACCTGCCGTGAAAGTTGCTGCCTTATTTGTAAACGATCCATAAGAATAAATATTCTTTTTATCCGCAGTTTTATCACCCTTCAGCAGGTATGTTTCATTGAACTTTGTGGTTTCTGCAACACGGTCAATTTCAGTGGTCAGCTGATCGATTTCGTTCTGGATATAACTTCTGTCATCCTCACTGTTGGTACCGTTTGCAGACTTAACAGCCAGCTCATTCATTCTCTGCAGCATATCCTGAACTTCATTCAGGGCACCTTCAGCAGTCTGTACTGCACTGATACCATCCTGTGCGTTCAGGGAAGCCTGTGTCAGACCTCTGATCTGCTTTCTCATCTTCTCACTGATGGAAAGTCCTGCTGCATCATCTGCTGCACGGTTGATCTTATAACCGGATGAAAGCTTCTCGGTGGACTTTGCCTGGGTCTTTGTGGTTACGCCTAACATTCTGTTAGAGTTCATTGCTGTTAAATTGTGTTGTACTACCATAATAGTTACCTCCTTGTATTTCTGCGCAAATCCGTTTGCGTCAGTTACTTTGTTATTAGTTGCTTTTTGTTGCTTTTATAGTAACCGGAAACCCGAACTTCAAAGACGGGCCCTGCCTTATGGCATTCAAAGCCTCCGGTTATTACCTTGTTCAGTCCTCCAGATTGCCGTGGGTAATGACGATTCTGGACTTTTTCTTTTTCAGGTACTTGGGATCCGTTTCCGGCTCGGCATAGTATTTAGGAAGCTTTGCCTTCTCCTCCGGATCTGTGACCCTGTTCTCCAGTACGGTGCTTCTGACGATATTCACGTCCTTCGGTGCATCCACCATGATGCGGAGATGGTTCTTCGTTCCGCCAAGGAACACGATCTTCACGTTGTCACCGATCATCAGATATTCTTCTGTGCTTACTGTCAGTCTTAACATCCTTAACCTCCCTGTCTGCTGGTATCCTGCTTTGCTGCTCCATGGACCTAAAGCCACCAGCCAAGCCTCCCTGCTTTCCTTTTTAAAAATGAAACATTCTGTAATCAAATGTTTCATTCTTGCTCCAGTAAATTGTTTGCAATATCCGTGTTCTGTCCGGAGAATGGACATTGGCAGTATGCCTGAAAGGAGAAAAGATTTTATGAGTACAACACAGCCGATCAAGTCAGTAAAGCAGCTGGAACAATTTAAAAAATATTATCAGGAGGTTTCACCTGACAGCCGCAATTATGCCCTTATTATCCTTGGTCTTAATACCGCCCTCCGGATTTCGGATATCCTCCGGCTCCACATCGCAGATGTATGGGATTTCCGGCAGCATTGTTTTAACAGGCACATTGAAATTACGGAGAGGAAAACCGGGAAAAATACTTCCATATATATAAACCAGGAGGTCAGGCAGGCTTTATCCGCATGCCACCTTACCAGCCTGGATCCAGATGATGCTCTTTTTCCAAGCCATAAGTATAAAGGCAGCCCCCTAAGCCGCTACCAGGCCTACCGCATAATCAAAAAAGCTGCCGTCTATGCAGGCCTGCCAGAGCATATCAGCTGCCATTCCCTGCGCAAGACCTTTGGCTATCACGCCTGGAAGCAGAGTGTGCCCCCTGCCATGCTGATGGATATCTATAACCATTCTTCCTATCAGATCACAAAACGGTATCTTGGAATTGATCAGGATGACAAGGATCAGGTATTTGAAAAAATCCGTCTGTGATCAGTCCCTCTGCTTTCTTCCTTCCTGTAACAGGTTAACGGAAAAACATTTATTGCAGTTCGGAAGTTTCTGTGATAGACTCAGATCAAAGCATAGACGTTTTCTTTTTACAGACAGGTGAAAATAAAAAGCTACTCTGTAAACCATGGGCCAAGCCCTTTCCCGGATCAGATGCTTTTCCATCGGGAAATGCTCTGACATTCTAACAGATCAGAAAATCCATGCTTTTCAATCCAACATGTAATTGAATAAGCAGAGGATTTTCAAACCCATAGGATCCTTTGCGCACAAAGGAGGTATTTTATGGGGAAATATGATACTTGTATGAGGGAGTTCCTGCAAAACAAAGAACGCTTTGCAGATTTCTTCAATGGCTGCTGTTTTCAGGGGGAACAGGTGATTCGGGCAGAGGAGCTTCAGGATGCCTCTGAAATGTATATCATTGAAAATTTTCCCCCGGAAAAGAAAGCTGTCGAAGGGGCAGATGCTAAGGGGCATAATTCGTGCCAGTCCCAAAGGAAAACACAGTTTTTCCGGGATGTTAAAATGTATCTCTGCTCAGGTACAGCCTTGCAGATACTGGCTGTCGAAAATCAGAGCTACATTGACTACAGCATGCCGGTGCGGTGCATGGGGTATGATGCCGCAGAATATCACAGGCAGCTAAAAGCAAAGAAGCGTAGATGGAATTTAATGAACGGGCGTCAAAAAGGACCCTGTATCACATCCGGCGCAGTGTCTGCTGCAACGAGCCATGAAAAACTGTCCGGAATTTTGAAAACGGACCGGCTGCAGCCGGTTTATACTGTTTGTCTCTACAGCGGTACAGATCCATGGGATGGACCACGGACACTTTCAGATATGATGGCATTCCATCCAAATGATAATTATCTGAGATTCCTGTTCAGGGACTATCCGCTCAATCTGTTTTGTGTTAATGAGCATAGTGGATTTGATGAATTTCACACAGACCTCCGGCAGCTTTTTCGTGCCATGAACTGTAGGAAGGACAAGCAGAAGCTGACCGAGCTTATGGGGGATAATCTCTATTCCCATTTAAACGAAGACACATGGGACGCCATTGCTGTCATGACAGACAATGCATCCCTGCTTCAAAACAAAGAGGCTTTCAGAAATACATACGGAAATCAGGAGGGATTTGATATGTGCCAGGCTTTAGATGAATTAATGGCGGATAAAATGAATGAGGGGATTCTTATCGGAAAGCACGAAGGAATTCTTATCGGAAAACGTGAGGGAAAACACGAAGGGATTCTCCTGGAGAAGCAGAACAGTGAAGCTAAGATCAGGACTATCATTTCCAATATGTTGGCTGGTGGTATCTCCTGCGAAAATATCTGCAGGTTTTTGGAATGTGATCCTTCTTTGGTCAAACAGGTACAGGCAGGTATCCAATGACGATTTTGGCTGACACAAGTTATATTGATCAAATAAACGAGATTTTACAGGCAAAAAGAAAAGAATCCGGAGGAGAATTAGCTATCTGTCCAAAATGGTTTGCAAAAAAATTCAATTTTCCTATAAAGTAATTTTCCCAAGTGCCGATATTATTAGTGAACGTAAGAATGCAACATTTGATTACAAAATGTTGCATTTTTTGTTGTTTCTCTTTCTGTATTCATTTCATATCCAGATAAGGAAAAGACCGGATAAACCGGCCTTTTCCTTCACAACTTATCTTTGCAATTTTACTCTTACAGAACTTACTGTAATAAGGAAAGTACGCCCTGATTAGCCTGATTAGACTGTGCCAGCATAGCCTGACCTGCCTGAGCCAAGATATTGTTGTTGGAGTACTTAACCATCTCTGTAGCCATATCTGTATCACGGATCTGGCTTTCAGCGCTGGTGGTGTTCTCAACTACATTGTCCAGGTTGTTGATGGTGTGCTCAAGTCTGTTCTGAACAGCACCAAGTGCGGAACGCTGGGTGGATACCTTCTGGATTGCAGATGCGATAGTCTTAACAGCCGCATCAGCATTGGTGGAATCCTTTCCATTTACCTGCAGTCCGTTTACACCAATTCCCTTAGCACTCATGGACTCTAAGGATACTTCGATCTTGTTCTCAGCGGTGGTATCAGCACCTACCTGGAAGCTTAAGATCAAAGCTTTCTCAGAAGAGCTCAGGGCAGTGCTTCCAGATGCACCAATTGCCAGTTTCACATTGACAGCATCACCAGCTGCAAGGTCATTCAAATTTCCTGTGTATGTTCCTTTTACATCGGCATTAGTAGTTTCAAGCTTTAACTGCTTGCTGATTGTGGCAGAGCCAGTTGCGTTGTTTTTAACTTCAATTCCATATGAGTTTGCAATCTCAGCAATTGTATTTGTAACCTCTGTACCATCCTTCAGTGTGACGGTTGCATTTGTTCCATCAGAAGTAATCTTAACAACATTCTGAGCCTTTTTCTGTGCTGCGTCATCTGCAATAGCAAAATTAGTATTATCACTGGACACTACTTCAACGGTTCCAATTTTAATCTGTGCACCATCTGTCAGCTCTGTCGCCGTGGCACCATTTGCTTTTACAGTTACTCCGTCAACCGTTCCTAATACATCGTTTGCTGCAAAGGTCTTCTTGTTGCCATTTGATGCTGCATCGCCCTTTAACAGATAAGTCTCGTTGAACTTCGTGGTTTCAGATACACGGTCGATTTCATTTACAAGCTGATCGATCTCATTCTGTACATAGTTTCTGTCGTCTGCAGACATAGTACCATTTCCAGCCTTTACTGCCAGTTCGTTCATTCTCTGCAGCATATCATGTACTTCGGTCAGGGCTCCTTCAGCGGTCTGTACTGCACTGATACCATCCTGTGCGTTCAGGGAAGCCTGTGTCAGACCTCTGATCTGCTTTCTCATCTTCTCACTGATGGAAAGTCCTGCTGCATCATCTGCTGCACGGTTGATCTTATAACCGGATGAAAGCTTCTCGGTGGACTTTGCCTGGGTCTTTGTGGTTACGCCTAACATTCTGTTAGAGTTCATTGCTGTTAAATTGTGTTGTACTACCATAATAGTTACCTCCTTGTATTTCTGCGCAAATCCGTTTGCGTCAGTTACTTTGTTATTAGTTGCTTTTTGTTGCTTTTATAGTAACCGGAAACCCGAACTTCAAAGACGGGCCCTGCCTTATGGCATTCAAAGCCTCCGGTTATTACCTTGTTCAGTCCTCCAGATTGCCGTGGGTAATGACGATTCTGGACTTTTTCTTTTTCAGGTACTTGGGATCCGTTTCCGGCTCGGCATAGTATTTAGGAAGCTTTGCCTTCTCCTCCGGATCTGTGACCCTGTTCTCCAGTACGGTGCTTCTGACGATATTCACGTCCTTCGGTGCATCCACCATGATGCGGAGATGGTTCTTCGTTCCGCCAAGGAACACGATCTTCACGTTGTCACCGATCATCAGATATTCTTCTGTGCTTACTGTCAGTCTTAACATCCTTAACCTCCCTGTCTGCTGGTATCCTGCTTTGCTGCTCCATGGATCCGGAGCCTCCAGCCAAGCCTCCCTGCTTTCTGTAACAATTTGTCAGTCATGCAACGTTTTATAATGAAATGTGTCATTATCTCAGCCAGACTGAGGGATATTTTTAAAGGAAAGTACAGATTTTCTACTGCAGATGCGGCGTGAAAGCAGCTTCTGTGGAAGGCACTCCGGTCAGAAGCTGGCTGCCGGAATTTACTTTGGCAATTGAGGAAAATAAGAATTTTCAAAAATTTTTCATTTCATCTCTAAAGTTTCCTGCAAACCATCCGAAATAATAATCACAAAGCAAAGATGCAACATTTCATTATAAAATGTTGCATCTTTTCGTTCTGCACTATATTTTCTCCTTGCATTCACCTTTATCACAGGAAAATCATCATGGAAAATCTCTGTCGAAAAAAGTAAAAAAAGTGCCAACTAGTACCATTTATAAATTGACAAGCCATTAGATGTATTATAAGATCATTAAGAACATATAAATTTTTTATAAAACTTATGAAGGAGGATATTCTAATGGAAAGTTATGATGCAGCTTATGCAGCAGCCGCTTCTGGAGTTTCTGCAGTTTACGTCATCTTATCTCTGGCAATTTCTGTTCTTACTTTAGTTGCTATGTGGAAGCTTTTTGTAAAGGCTGGCAAGGCAGGCTGGAAGTGCCTGATTCCCTTTTACAACACATACTGTCTGTATGATATCGCATGGGGAAATGGATGGTTATTCCTGCTGATGTTTGTTCCCTGCGTGAACGTTGTTGTTGGAATCATGATGCTCTTCAAGTTAGCTAAGGCTTTCGGTCAGGGCACAGGATTTGGTTTCGGTTTATTATTCCTGAACACCATTTTCATTCTGATTCTTGGATTCGGCAGTGCAGAGTACGTTGGTCCCCAGGTTTCCGCTAAGAACTGACGCACTCAGGTAAGGAAAGCAGCTTGTCACACGGCAGGCTGCTTTTTTAATCTAAAAAATGCCCTGATATGTTTCCTTTTACCGGAAAACCCGGCAGGTACTTACATATCAGGGCAGTATATTCATACTGTTTTCTTAAATTTCAGGCTTCTTACAGTGCCTTTATCCGGTTTACTGCTTCTACCGTATTCTCATAGCTTCCAAACGCAGTCAGTCTGAAGTAGGTCTCTCCGCTCGGTCCAAAGCCTGAACCGGGTGTCCCGACTACATTGGCATTCTCCAGCATATGATCAAAGAACTCCCAGCTTGTCATGCCGTTTGGTGCCTTCAGCCAGATATAAGGGGCATTTACACCACCGGACACGGTGTAGCCGGCTTCCTTAAGGCCATTCAGGATATAAGCTGCATTCTTCATATAATAAGCAACCTGCTCCTTCAGCTGTGCCTTCCCCTCCGGTGAGTATACTGCCTCGCCGGCACGCTGCACGATGTAGGGAGCACCGTTATACTTGGTGCCATGTCTTCTTGCCCAGAGGGAATGAAGGGATACATCTCCGCTCTTTAATTCCTTCGGGATCACAGTAAAGCCAAGCCTTACGCCGGTAAAGCCCGCATTCTTGGAAAAGGAACGAAGCTCAATGGCACAGGTTCTTGCACCTTCACATTCATAAATGGAATGCGGCACATCGGCCTCTGAAATATAGGCTTCATAGGCAGCATCATAAATGATAACTGCACCAGTCTTATTCGCATAATCAACCCACTCCTGAAGCTGAGCCTTCGTGATCGTGGAGCCTGTCGGATTATTGGGGAAGCAGAGATAAATGATATCCGGTGTTTCCTTCGGCAGCTCCGGTGCGAAATTATTGTCTGCTGTACAGGGCATATAAATAACATCACTCCAGGTTTCCCTGACCGGATCATAGGTTCCGGTCCTCCCCGCCATGACATTGGTATCCACATACACAGGATAAACCGGATCACATACGGCAATCCTGTTATCAAGGCCAAAGATTTCCTGAATATTACCTGAATCACACTTGGCACCATCTGACACGAAGATCTCATCCGCAGAGATCTGGCAGCCTCTTGCCTTGTAATCATTGTCTGCGATCGCATTTCTCAGGAATTCATAACCAAGGTCAGGTGCATAGCCTCTGAAGGTTTCTGCATGTCCCATCTCATCTACTGCCTTGTGCAGTGCCTCGATGATCGCCGGTACAAGGGGCTGGGTCACATCACCAATGCTGAGCCTGATCACCTTTTTATCCGGATGTGCTTCCTGATAGGCTCTCTGCTTCTTTCCTACTGTTGAGAAAAGATAGCTGCCCGGAAGCTTCAGGTAGTTTTCATTTACTTTAAACATGTATTCTGTCTCCTCCTGGATCTTTAGATTTCTATTTCACCTTCAAATACAGTCGTGGCAGGTCCTGTCATGTAAACACGGTTCTCTGCTTTATCCCACTGAATCTGTAAAGTACCACCTAATAGTTTAACAGTAACCGTGTCTTTCGTCAAACCATTTAAGCTGCAGGCAACCGCAGCCGCGCAGGCTCCGGTTCCGCAGGCCAGCGTCTCCCCAGTCCCTCTTTCCCATACTCTCATCTCTATCGTTTCCTCATCCAGTATCTTTACAAATTCGGCATTGACCCTCTTTGGAAATCTCGGATGCTTCTCAAGCCCAGGTCCAACCTGCTCCAGCGGAAAATCCTGCACATCCTCCACGAAAACAACTGCATGGGGATTTCCCATGGATACGCAGGTCATCCGGTAGGCTTTCCCCTCTATCTCTATGGGCTCTGCGATCACCTCTCCCTTTTCATCTTCAGCAAGCACAGGGATTTCACAGGCCTTCAGGATTGGTTCCCCCATGTTGACCTTTACAGTCGACACCCTGCCATTCTCCACATGAAGATCGAGATACTTGATCCTTCCCGCACTGATCACACTGATCTGCGTCTGATCCGTCAGTCCCTTATCATATACATATTTGGCCACACAGCGGATCCCGTTTCCGCACATTTCTGCACGGGTTCCGTCCATATTGTACATTTCCATTTCAAAATCTGCCTGATCAGAAGGGTTGATGAAGATCACGCCATCCCCGCCAATACCAAAATGTCTGTCGCTCAGACGTCTTACGAGCTCCGGCTTCTGCTCTGCCGGGATCCTTTCCCTGGCACCATCGATATAAATATAGTCATTTCCACAGCCATGCATTTTCGTAAATTTAAGCATAGAGAAACCCTCCTGTTCCTACATTGTAAATTTTATTATATACCATACCCAATATGAAGGAAAATAATGTTTTCTGCTGGAGGGTTTGCAAAAAATGCTATTCTTTAGCTGTAAGCTCTTCCGGACTGCCTGTGGCATTGAAATAATTCAGATCCACCTTGTCAAGGGCTGCATCTGCGATATTCACACAGCAGTTGCCCATTCTGTCAACGGCATGGAGGATATCATTTAAGGGGCCTGTCATCTCTGTGGCACATTTTCCCTTACTGACCCTGTCCATATGTCCCTTCCTCATCTCAATATCAAGATCAAGCACCTTTTCCTTTTTCTTTCGGATCTTCCTGGCACTCTCTTCGTCTCCCGTAGTCAATACCTGCAATGCCGCTCCATACATGTCTTCTATTACCTTAAGGCTCTTTTCCAGATCCTTCATGGCTTCCTTGGAATATTTCGTCTTCCTCCGGTCTCTGTCCTCGATCGCCAGTGTCACATCCACGCACAGCTCTCCCATCCGTTCCACATCCCCGAGCAGATACATAACACCCGCTGTCTGTGCCGCCTGCTCTTCTGTCAGGACACCCGCCGAAAACAGACCGGACAGATACTCTGTGATCTTACCACCTAAGCCCTTCAGCCTTTCACGCTGCTCTATCCCGGCTGCCGGCTGTCCTTCTTCCTTCCTTCTTACCATACCGGTTGTCAGATGAAGCTGTTCCCCCACAAGGAAAGCCAGATGGAGGATCTCCTTGGCTGCAAGCTGCAGTGCGGCTGCCGGCTGCGCCATCAGTCTGTCATCCAGATAAACCGGCTCCGCCGGATCTCCTTCTCCCTCCTTTTTGTCCGGTATCAGTCTCATGACAAGCTTCACCATAACGAACAAAAGTGGTGTCCAGATCAGAGTCATCACAATATTAAAGGTGGTATGTGCATTGGCGATCTGTCTGGAAATAACCTCTACCTCAGGTCCCTTTGGTGAGATCATCTGGATAAAGGCAGCAAAGGGTCGGATAAGCCAGATAAACAGAAGGCATCCGCTGACATTGAAGATACAGTGCGCGGCCGCTGTCCTCTTGGCATTCCTTGGCTGTCCGATGCTGGCAAGCACTGCCGTGATCGTAGTTCCGATATTATCACCAAGCAGGATCGGGATCGCCCCTGTCAGACCGATCACACTGCTCACTCCGTCAGCTCCCGGCTGAATGGCAAAGTTCTGGAGAACGGCAATCGTCGCACTACTGCTCTGTACTACCAGGGTCATGACCGTACCGGTCAGCACACCAAGCACCGGTATATCCGATACCTTGTCAAAAAGCTCTGTAAACACCGGGCTGTTTGCCAGCGGCTGCATCACACTTCCCATAGTATCTATGCCAAGGAAAAGCAGGCCAAAGGCAAAAATGGTAAGGCCGATATTTTTTATTCTCTCGGATCTGGAAAGAAAGGAAATCAGAAATCCCACAAAGATGATCAGGAAAATATAATCACTGATCTTAAATGCTATGATCTGTGCTGTCATCGTCGTTCCGATATTCGCACCAAAAATAATAGAAATCGCCTGTGGCAGCGTCATCAGGCCTGCGCTGACAAAGCCGATCGCCATGACTGTCGTAGCGCTGCTGCTCTGCAGTACTGCTGTTGTCAGTGCGCCTGCCAGTACACCAAGCACCGGATTTTTCGTAAGCAGTGCCAGAACGGCCTTCATTTTTTCTCCCGCCGCCTTCTGCAGGCATTCACTCATCATGTTCATGCCATAGATAAAAACAGCAAGACCTCCAAACAACCCAAACAAAATCTGTACCGTGTTACTCATCTCTCTCCTCCAAACTGGTTCCTGTCCCTCAGAATGTAAAATCCATGTATCATCCAGTTTAGTATATCAGAGCTTTTTTCCGTTTGAGTCAAGTGGAGGTCAATTCTATGTAAAGTCTATGTAAAATCAGCCTTCAAACATTGCTGCAACCATTTTCAGATCCTCTGCAATGGGCAGATGCTGGGGACAGATCCGCTCACACTGCCTGCAGGACACACAGTCACTGGCCTTCCCGAAGGTCTTTGTCAGGTTTCTGTAGTACCCTCTATGGGAAATCCAGTCCTTGTCCCTTGTTTTCTGCATCTCTGCATTATAAAGTGAAAAATATTTTGGGATCGGAATATGCTTCGGACAGCCATCTGTACAGTAGGAGCACCCTGTACAGGGAATGGCAATATCCCTGTTAATGATGTCCACTGCCCTTCTGATGACCTGTTGTTCTTCATCGTCCAGAGGCTTAAAGTCCTCCATGTAGCTGATATTGTCGAGCAGCTGTTCCATGCTGCTCATGCCGCTGAGCACCAGCATGACATTGTCAAGTCCTGCCGCGAAACGGATCGCCCAGGAGGGTATACTCATGTCCGGATGCACAGTCTTCATTTCCTTTTCTACTTCTTCCGGTACCTTGGCAAGTGTCCCTCCCTTCACCGGCTCCATAACGATGACCGGCTTGCCATGCTTTCTGGCTACTTCATAGCATTTCCGGGACTGCACGCCTTCGCTGTCCCAGTCAATATAATTGATCTGAAGCTGTACGAATTCCATTTCCGGATGCTCTGTCAGTACCTTATCAAGAAACTCTGCATTGTCATGGAAGGAAAATCCCATATGGCGGATCAGACCCTGTTTCTTTTTTTCTGCGATCCAGGTAAAGCAGTCCAGCTCCTTATAGATCTCATAATGGTGGGCTCCCACATCATGGAGCAGATAGTAGTCAAAGTAATCTGCACCTGTCTTACGGAGCTGCTCCTGAAAGATCCTGTCCCGGTCCTCCTTTGTCTTAAGATATCCCGCATGCAGCTTGGTTGCCAGTGTATAAGTGCTTCTGTCATGACGTTTTACCAGTGCTTCCCTGACAGCCTCTTCACTTTTGAAGGCGCAGTACATCCACGCTGTATCAAAATAGGTAAAGCCTCTTTCTATAAAGGTGTCTACCATCTGCTTCATCTGCTCAAGGTCAATGCTTGCGGCATCACCCGGATTTAAAAGCGGCAGTCTCATCAGACCAAAGCCAAGCTTTTTACTTCCACTGTAAATACTGCTGAAATCTCCCATTATCTTTTCTCCTGTTTCTCTGCTTTCTTCTGTTCTTATATATTTTTGTCCTTAAACCCATATATCATGCTTATACCTGCATCATACTCAGCACCATCTGGGCAGTTTCTACCATATTCGTGCCACTGTCCATGCTGCATTTCTGGATGTATCTGTGAGCCTCCTCCTCTGACAGATGATTCCGATCCATCAGAAGCTCCTTTGCCTGTCTGATCAGTGCTGTCTCCTCCGGGTTCCGTTCCTTCGGCTTCAGCCGCTGTCTGCGTTTCCGCCGTTCTGTTGCCTGGATCATCATATCAACTGTGCTGATCAGGTCATTTCCCTTCAGCGGCATTATCACCGAGACAATCCCTTCTTCTACAATACCGCTTCCCAGGATATTCTGGGAAGCCATGAGCAGCATTTCAAACCCAAAGGGCAGATCTTCATGCAGCTGTGAATAAATCATATCTGCCAGTTTATAACCACATATGACGATTCCGTAATTCAGCCCATCCGCAAGTGCAAGTGCCTGTGCTCCAGTTGTGCATACGCCAGCTACCGGTATGCCGCTTCTGACTAACAGGTTCCGTATTCCCTGTGCAACCTCTGCCTTGGGAAGGGCAATGATCACGCTGGTCATAAGCACACCTCCTCTCGATCACAGCTTTCCTAGTACTGGTTTAAATACTGGCTGATCTCCCATTCTGTGACCTGTGCGGTATACTTTTCCCATTCCTCTTTTTTCGCCCTGATGTACTTATCTGCCATATGGACTCCAAGGACCTCCCTGATCAGTTCATCCTTCTCCAGCTCACTGACAGCCTCTCTTAAGGAAGCCGGCACTGCTTCAATGCCACGGCTCTTTCTTTCTTCCTCTGTCAGATCAAAGATATTGCAGTCCACACTTTCCGGCGGATCAATATGGTTCACGATACCATCAAGTCCGGCGCGCAGGCAGACTGCCAGTGCAAGATAGGGGTTGGCTGACGGATCCGGGCAGCGCAGCTCGATCCTTGTATGCTCCCCTCTTGAAGAAGGGATCCTGATCAGCGGGCTTCTGTTTGTTGCGCTCCACGCAATATAAACAGGCGCTTCATAGCCTGGCACCAGTCTCTTGTAGGAATTGACAAGGGGGTTGGTGATCGCTGTCATTCCTTTCATATGCTTCATGATACCGCCGATAAACCAGTAGGCCTCTCTGCTGAGTCCGTTTTTATCAGAGGGATCTGAGAAAATGTTCTTTCCGTCCTTTGCAAGAGACATATTGATATGCATACCCGAGCCATTCACACCGAATTTAGGCTTTGGCATAAAGGTAGCGTGAAGACCATGACGCTTTGCGATCGTTTTGACAGCCAGCTTGAAGGTCATGATATTATCCGCAGTCGCCAGTGCTTCATCATACTGGAAATCAATCTCATGCTGCGCCGGTGCTATCTCATGATGGGAGGATTCTACGATAAATCCCATATCCTCCAGCGTCAGGACCATATCTCTTCTTGCATTCTCTCCAAGGTCCAGAGGTCCTAAGTCAAAATAGCCTGCCTTTTCATGGGTAATGGTCGTTGGCAGTCCGTTTTCATCTGTATGAAAAAGGAAAAACTCACATTCCGGTCCGACCTCAAAGGTATACCCAAGCTCTGCTGCCTCCCTGACAGCCCTTTTCAGCACATATCTGGGATCCCCCTCAAAGGGCTCCCCTCCCGGTCTCTTCACATCGCAGATCAGTCTTGCTACCTTGCCCTGCTGTGGTCTCCACGGAAAAATAGCAAGCGTGTCCAGATCCGGATACAGGATCATGTCAGCCTCCTCGATCCTGGCAAAGCCTTCAATGGAAGAACCGTCGAACATGCAGCGGTTATCCAGAGCCTTTCCGAGCTGGCTGACTGTGATCGCCACATTCTTCATCTGTCCGAACATATCCGTAAACTGCAGCCTGATAAATTCCACATCCTCATCCTGTACCAGCTCCATAATATCTTCCTTTGTATAATGCTTATGCATGGTTCATTCCTCCCACCGTTCCTGATTCTCAATAAGTAAAAATATTCTAAAAAAATAATACCAACCGCACTTTTTATTTGTCAATAGGGGATGTTTCTGTAATAAAACCTTTCCCGCACTAATACTATAGTAAAAAGAGAAAAACCGGTGAAAATCCATGAGCTCCAAGACAAAGATCGTTGTACTGCATCTGAAAGAATTAATATATACAGGTATTTTTGTTGTCCTTGGCATCCTGTTCCTGATCCTGATGATCGTCATGTTCCTGCCAAAGACTGCAGCAAAGGAAACATCCGCTTCAGCAAATACCGCTGCCTATGTTCCCGGTGTCTATACTACCTCACTGATCATCAATGATAATGTTGTGGATGTAGAGGTCACGGTTGATGAGAACAATATCAATGATATCCAGATCGTCAATCTGGACGAAGCCGTTACGACCATGTTCCCCCTGATTGAGCCTGTCTTTGATGATCTGGCAGAGAAAATACTGAAAACCCAGTCCCTGGAAAATATTACCTATGCCGATGATAATAAATATACCTCCACCGTGCTTTTAAATGCGATTAAAGCTTCCCTGCAGAAAGCCTCTCCTTCACCGTCTGCCTCTGAGGATCCTGCCGGCTCCGGCAGCAGGTGACAGGGTATCTGTACAGATCAGAGAGAGCGGCCATATTCCCTTTACAGCCGCTCCCTGTCCTGACCTGCTATTTTCATTCTCTTTCCAGCACCTTCTTGAAAAGCTGCACTCTGTTATTTACCTGCAGCTTTCTGTAAATATTGAGAGAATGCTTTTTAAATGTGTTGATGCTGATCGACAGCTCCTCACAGATCTCTTCCTTATCCTTCCCTTCCATGATACACTGGAGAACCATTTCCTCCCTGCCAGTCAGGCCAAATTCCCTTGTAGCTTCCACGATCGTATATTTATGAGGTTCATAAAGACGCAGCTGTCTGTCCCTGTATAAACGGTATGACAGATGATCCTTCAGCATATCCAGCAGGAAAATATCATCATAGTCAAAATTGTCCTTCCCTATGGAACGGTATAGTGTCATGATACCAAGAAACTGTTTTTCGCTGGCAAGCACCATCAGCAGGGAATAATTCCAGTTTCCCGGCCGGTATACCTTTTTGTAATACAGGCTTTCCTGCCTTTTCTCCTCCGTGACCAGATCTGTTTCCCGGATCACAAGGCTCTTTCCCCCTTCCATAAGTTTCTTAAAGGGCGCCATATCAACAAATTCCGAAGCTGTACCTTCGCAGTTATACAGGGCAGGATCCCCCAGTACCTCTTTTCCCTCTCCTGCCAGATAAAAGTCTGCCGCGTCAAAATCTACAAGCATTTTCATCTGTTCGAGAAGATCTATGCGCATCGTCTTTTCATCCTCAGTCGTATAGATCCGGTAGATCATTCTGTTCAGAACCAGGAAATCACTGTTTTCAGGATTTTTCATACCCTTTCCCCCTGTCTTTCAAATAAAGAAAAGAAGCAGTCTCCACATAAGGATACTGCTTCTTTGCAATCACTGATATCATAATATATCATTTTCTTTTATTTTGCAAGTCTGCTGAAGCCTCTCCACCTCGGCAAGCCAGCAGGCTGCACTGGCATCAGAGGGCATCCGCAGATCTCCTCTTGGTGAAAGTGCCACGCTGCCGACCTTTGGACCGTCCGGCAGGCAGGAGCGCTTGAACTGCTGCGCAAAAAATCTCCGGTAAAAAGTCTTTAACCACTTCAGGATCACTTCGTCCTCATAGACACCTGTAAAGGTCTTCCTGGCAATCCGGTAGATCTTTTCCGGTTCAAAGCCGCACCTCAGCATATAATATAGGAAGAAATCATGAAGCTCATAGGGTCCTACCAGATCTTCCGTCTTCTGGGAAATCTTTCCCTCAACGGGAGGCAGGAGTTCCGGGCTGACCGGTGTATCCAGCACGTCCCGGAGAACTGCCGACAGGGTTTCATTTTCACAGGTATCTGCATAATAAGCCACCAGATGTCTCACCAGTGTCTTTGGCACACCGGCATTCACACCGTACATGGACATGTGATCTCCATTGTAGGTTGCCCATCCAAGCGCAAGCTCCGACATATCTCCGGTTCCGATCACAAGTGCATTCTCCCTGTTGGCAATATCCATCAGGATCTGGGTTCTCTCCCGTGCCTGTCCGTTTTCATAAGTAACATTATGGTTCTCCATATCCTGCCTGATATCCCTGAAATGGATCGTGACTGCTTCCTTGATATCGATCTCTTCCAGTGTGGCTCCAAGCGTTTTTGTCAGCTTACAGGCATTATCATAGGTTCTGTCTGTGGTGCCAAAGCACGGCATGGTCACTGCATAAATATTTTCCCTGGGAAGCCCCAGCATATCAAATGCCCTTACGGTCACAAGCAATGCCAGTGTGGAGTCCAGGCCACCGGAAATACCAATGACTGCCTTCTGACAGCCGGTATGGGCAAAACGCTTTTTCAGTCCCATGGACTGGATCATAAGAATCTCATTGCAGCGTTCTTCCCTTTCCTTCCTGTCTGACGGAACAAAAGGCTGTCGTGCAAAGCTTCTTGTCAGTCTTGTTTCTTCTATTTTTAGCCAAAAGCCCACGGTCAGATAATCACTGCTTTTCTCCAAAGCAAAGGTATTCATCCGGCGGCGTTCCATGGAAAGCCTGTGGATATCAATATCTCCATAGATTATTTCATTCTGAAACCTTTTGCTTTCTGCCAGCACGGTTCCATTTTCTGTGATCAGGTCATGTCCCCCGAAGACAAGATCCTGTGTCGATTCTCCCTCCCCTGCACTGGCATAAATATAACCGGCAAGGAACCTTGCGCTCTCTGATCTCACAAGCAGTCTTCTGTAAGCCTCTTTTCCAATGGTTTCATTGGATGCCGAAAGATTGACTATCACAGTCGCACCAGCCAGTGCTGCCGATTGACCTGGCGAAACAGGCACCCACATATCTTCACAGATTTCACATCCTATCGTAAACCCACCGATATTTTCCGCAGTCAGGAGAATATGCGTTCCAAACGGAACCTGCTTTTCAAACAGCTCTACAAAAACAGGCGTTTCATTCCCCCTTTGAAAATGTCTTGTTTCATAGAACTCTCCATAAGAGGGGATCCATGTTTTTGGGATCAGTGCCAGCACCTCACCGTCATGAAGAGCCGCCGCCACATTATACAGCTTCCCATCCTTTTCCAGCGGCAGTCCCACAAAAGCAATGCAGTTCTTCCCTTTGGTAAATCCGGCAATTTTCTGCAGCTGTTCTTTGCATGCCACAAGCAGTGTTTCCTGCAGGAACAGGTCATGACAGGTATAACCGGAAATACAAAGCTCCGGAAAAACAAGGAGCACTGCTCCTTCCTTCTCAGCCTCCTCTATCTTCTGACAGATCACCTGACTGTTATAAACCGGGTCTGCCACCTTCAGATCCGGTGTAATGGCTGCCGCCTTGATAAATCCATGCTTCATATGATCACCCTTATCTTGCTGCCTTCAGCATTTTTTTGAGCTCTTCTACAGAAAAGTGATAGGAATTTCCACAGAACTGACAGTTTACCTCAATGGCTTCCCCATCATTTATCATTTCTTCGATATCCTTCTTACCAATACTGATGATCGCACGCTCCATACGTTCTCTGCTGCAGCTGCATTCATACCGGCACGGCACCTTCTCTGTGATCACCGGATCCAGTCCCGCAAGCAGCTGCTGCAGCATTTCTTCCGGTGTTTTTCCTTCATCCAGTACAGTTGTGACTGTAGAAAAAGCAGCCAGGTTTTTTTCCAGTGCTCCGATCACTTCTTCTCCGACAAAGGGCATCAGCTGGATGATAAAGCCACCCGCCTGCTTCACTGTATTGTTCTTCTCCATCAGAACACCCAGTCCTACACTGGAAGGCACCTGTTCGGAGGCTGCGAAGTAATAGGTCAGGTCATCAGCGATCTCACCGGTCTGCAGGGCGGTCTGCCCCACATAAGGCTCCTTCAGTCCCATGTCCTTGATCACACGCAGTGTTCCCCTTCCTACTGCACCGCCTACATCCAGCTTTCCAGCAGCATTCTTTGGCAGCATCACCTGTGGCTCGACTGCATATCCCTTGACTGTCCCGTTGCTTCCCGCAGTAACCGTCATGCCCCGTACCGGTCCATCTCCGCTGACCTGCAGAGTCAAAAGGTCATCTTCTCCCTTTAGCATCGTTCCCATCATCACCCCGCCTGTCAGCAGCCTTCCGAGGGCTGCCGTGATCACCGGACTGGTATCGTGGATCTGTCTTGCTTTTTCCACAAGCTCCTTCGTTGTTGCCGCAAAGGCTCTGATACCTGCATCAGCGGCCGTCGCCCTGATTATATAATCACTCATCTGTTTTCTCCTGTATTACATTCTTCCGCGGCTTTCCGCCCTTTTCCTGCCACCACATAGATCCGTTCGCTGTCTTCTGTAGGTTCCCTGTGGGTTTCCGCATCCATTACAAGGATCAGGGAAAGTCCGCTGTTTTCCACAAAGCTCTTCATTTCTTCCAGGGTATATCCCCTCTGGTAATGGGTCTCCTGAAATCTGCGGAAGGATTCCCTGTTTTTCTTCTCCCTTGCAAAGATCGTCAGGTCATACTCGTTGATGTGCTCTTCCTCATGGTAGTAGTTTTCCCAGATGAAGCTGCAGTCATCCCGGTTTTCAGCGATCGTGGTATCCCCGATCACTGTTTCATATTTATAAAGCGTATTAAAATCAAAAATGAAGATCCCTCCCGGATACAGATAATTCTCAACCAGTGAAAACGTGTCTGCCACATCCTCATCCTCAAGCAGATAGTTTATACTGTCGCAGACACTGACCACGGTTCCCACCGTACTGTACAGGTCAAGATCCCTCATATCCTGACAGAGATACAGGATTCTGCTTCCGGTTTTTTCCTTTTTGTCCATGGCAAGCTGCAGCATTTCTTCGGAGCTGTCTACACCGATCATGTCAAAGCCCTTCTGTGAAAGGAGCTCTGTCAGTGTGCCTGTGCCACAGCCTAGATCCAGCACCAGATTTTTCTCTTCCTCAAGGGCTTCCCTGAGGGAGGGATCTGCACCGGATCCCTGCTCTGTACCGGTGCTTTCTGCTGTTCCTGCCGCGCAGCCTGCCTCTCCGGCTGACTGCACCGGTCTTGAAATCCCATATTTCCCGATCAGCCCTGCCAGAAAATCCGCCCACTCTTCATAGGGTGTATCATCCATAAAGGTATCATATACTTCTGCAAACCCCGTATAGGCTTCCATTTCTTCCATTTCTGTTCTCCAGTTTTATTCTCCAAGCTTCATGGCAACCACGAATCCGACAGCGAAGGTAACAAGACTGGTGATCACAGAAAGAACAGTGATCACACCAAGCTCTGAGGCCATCAGGATCGCAATGGGTGATGCCAGGATCAGTCCGATGATCGCATAGTATGCATAGACCGGAAACTTCTCAAAAATAATCTCAATCACCTTGGCAATGGCGAAAATACCGACAATAACGCCGATCCCCATCGGGATCATGATGCCACAGCAGCGCAGGATTTCCTGCATATTGAAATGTACCAGTGCCTCTACGAATTCCTTAATAGTTGCCACAATGGGATTATAATAGCCCATGACTAGAAGCATCATGGAACCGCTGACCCCGGGGATCACCATAGTTGCAGATGCAATAACGCCAACGCCGAACAGCTTCAGTACATTTACAAGGCCAAAGCTTAGATCGGCCGCCTTGCCTTCTGTATCACCCAGCATGGCCATTCCGATCACGATGGCAAAGAAGATCAGGAACACGATCCCGTGTCCGATCCTGATCCTGCTGCCCTTTACCTTTCTGAACATAAGCGGCAGTCCGCCAACGATGAGTCCAATAAACAGTCCGTTCGTCTGCAGCGGGAAATGCTCAAATGCCGGAGTGATCACAAATGACAGTCCTGCCAGTGCCACGATCATACCAAGTATGATCGGCAGTACGAAGCGGATGCTTTCCTTGAATTCCCTGAACAGATGTGTCAGGCAGTGGATCAGCTTGTCATAAATACCCATGGAAACCGCAAGGGTTCCTCCACTGACACCTGGGATGATATTGGCAAGTCCCATTACCATTCCCTTTAAAAAATTCTTAAACATAGATTACTTCCTCCTTAGTTGTTCAGATAGCTTCTTAAAAATTCCAGGAAACGATCCATCTGTCCATCTGTACCGATAGTGATACGCAGACGGTTGCTGATCCTGTCCTTGTTCCAGTATCTGACATATATGTCATTTTCTTTCAGCGCCCGGAACAGCTCTCCCGCCGGTACATTTTCATGGCCGGCAAACAGAAAATTGCTCATGGAATCTGTAAAGAAAAAGCCTAGCTTCTTCATTTCCTTTTTCACACGCTCTCTGGTTGCTATGATCTTGCCTGTTGTTTCTTTAAAATACGCATCATCCTTTACTGCTGCCGTCCCCATTTCGATAGACGGCAGGTTCATCGTATAGGAATTGAAGGAAAATTTTGCATCCTTCAGATATCTGATCAGCTTCTCATTTCCCATGGCATAGCCGATTCTCATACCGGCCATGGCTCTTGACTTGGAAAAGGTCTGCACAACCAGAAGATTTTCATATTTATCGATCAGGGGGAGGACGCTTTCCCCTCCAAAATCAATATAGGCTTCGTCAATGATCACGACCACATCCTGATTGGCTCTTATGATCTCCTCAATCATGGAAACCTCCTCAAGAACACCTGTCGGCGCGTTGGGATTTGGGAAAATGATACCACCATTTGGTACCAGATAATCCTCCTTCCTGATATGGAAGTCCTCTGTCAGAGGGCATGTCTTATAGGGGATCCTGTACAGATCTGCCCAGACATCATAAAAGGAATAGGTGATATCAGGGAACAGCACCGGAAGACTGCCGTTAAAAAAGGTAAGGAAGGCCATGGAAAGTACATCGTCACTTCCCACACCCACAAACACCTGCGAGGGCTTTACCTGATAATACTCTGCAAGGGCATCTACCAGCTTTTCTGCATTCATATCCGGATACAACCGGAGTTTTTCATAGTCGATCTTTCCTTCTGCCTCTTTTACCAGAGGAGACGGGGGATATGGACATTCATTGGTATTGAGTTTGATGACACCGGGATTCTTTGGCTGTTCCCCTGCCACATAAGGTTCTACCTTTCTGATATTCTGTTCAAATCCCATGTTATTCTTCCTCCTGCGCTTCTTTTCTATATTGATCTGCAAGCTCCTGATTTCCAAGCCTTTCATAGCATTCTGCCAGCTTTTCCAGTGGGAATTGCTTCTGCATACGGATATTGAGGATCGCCCCCGTCTCATGGCAGGCATTATAATACCAGATAACAGCCTCTGTCAGAAGTCCCGCCTGTTCATAGTAATTTCCCAGTTCACAGCATACCTCACTGACACCCTCGCTGGCAATATCCTTCATGGCATACCGGTACATTTTCAGGTAATCTCCCCGGAGCCTTGCCGCCCTTACGATCACACAGACTGCTTCCTTTAAATGATAAAGCTCCAGCTCCCCGCTGTCTGCTCTTTCTGTAAAATAATCCTCAGAAAGTAGAAGATCCTCTTCTGTTCCCGACAGATACAGCTCCCTGGCATACATGGAAAGAAGCCTGTCACTGATCGTCCCCTTCTCTGTCAGTCTCCGGAAAGCGGCAAGATCTCTCTCTGCATGGCTTTCGTGGGGCTTATGGGTGATCTCAATATCGCTGTCATAGATCACCGGCATGGTACGCACAATCTCATGGATCGGATCCTCATACTGAAATGTCCGAAGCCTTTTAAAAAGCTTGGGACGCAGTTCCCTGTCAAAGTTGTAAACTGTTCCAAAGGAAAGCTGATTGCCGTAATACATCTGCACGATCTCAATCTCAGGAAGCAGATTTTCCTTCAGCAGACGGAATTTCTCATGGTTTTCCTCATCCAGAACCTCATCAGCATCTGCGCTATAGATATAATCACAGCCTGCCATGGAAAAAGCGAAGTTTCTGGCCGCCGAAAAATCATCGATCCAGGCAAAGTCGTAGATCCTGTCCGTATACCTGGCTGCGATCTCCTTTGTCCGGTCTACAGAGCCGGTATCTACAATAATGATCTCATCCATCAGATCCTGGACAGTATCAAGGCACCTTGCCAGATGCTTCTCTTCATTTTTTACAATCATACAAAGGCTGATCGTTGGCATATTGTTTTCCTTTTGTTGGTTGACAGTTCACCCTCTTTTTTCTATGATAGGAAAGAGGATAATCAATTTAGTATAGCATAAAATTCCGCAAGAGAACAGGAGTTATTCATGAAGGTCAGCAGAAATGTAAGATTACTTATTCACATACTGGAAAGCTTCCTTACCACATGGGCGCTGATGAAGGCTGCCAGGCTGGAGCCCGGCAATATTCTGACCGGTGTTTTCTTTTTACTTTCTTTCTTCCTATACAGGCGGATCCACCACCGGATCAAGGATATGCCCTTCATGAGCTCTCTGCCTGCCGCACGGAATGCACTGATCCTTTCCCTGCTGTTTTCTCTGATGTATATGCTGGTGGATGGACATCACTATATCGAGCAGCTTACAAGCCGGCTCTACCAGGGTATCATCCTGCTTTCTGTATTTGCCGGCTTTACCATTCTTTTTTACGAGCTGCTGCTGTTCCTCTATTCGTATTCCTGCAACCGGGAAATGCTGCATTATTATCTGTTTGAAAACGACCATACCGGCAGACTCTTTTCCTGCCGTTTTCCACGCTTAACCAGGACAGTCAATTTTCTTCAGGAGCTGTACCGCAGAAAAACCGGTCTTTGCTGCTTCTTCCTTTGTCTGCTCTGCTGGCTTCCCTATTTTCTTTATCAGTATCCAGGTATCATGACACCAGACAGCATCAATCAGTATGAGCAGATCCTGGGACTTGTCCCTTACAGCAATCACCATCCACTTGCGCACACCCTGACCATAAAATTTTTCTACCGGATTGGCCTTCTCTTTACAAATAACAAAGTGATCGCTATCTCCTTTTATACTTTTGCGCAGATGTGCTTCCTCGCTTTTGCGGCAGCCTATCTGATCCGCACACTGAAGCAGTTTAGGGTGCGTTCCCTGATCCTGTTTCTCATCACACTCTTTTATGCCCTTGTTCCCTATCATGCTGTCTTTTCCGTAACAATCTGGAAGGATATCCCTTTTGCGGGAGCTGTGCTTATCTTCAGCTGCTGCCTGCTCCGCATCTCCAGACAGATCACAATAAGGGAGCTTGTCACATTCACGCTTTCCGGGCTGATGCTCTGCCTGTTCCGTTCCAACGGCTGGTATGGCTTTTTATTCGCCCTTCCCTTCCTTCTGATCTATTACAGGAAAAAGGCACTGAAGCTCTATCCCTGTCTGGCAGTTATCGTATTGACCTCAGCAGTCATCAAATATCCCGTTATGAATGCTGCCCATGTGATCCAGCCGGATTTCATTGAATCCTGCTCCATACCTGTCCAGCAGATCGCTGCCGTGATCTGCAATGACAGAGAGATTGCTCCAGAGGAGCTTGACCTGATCGAGCATGTAGTAGACCTGACATATATCAAGGAGCTTTACAATCCTACCTATGCCGACAATATCAAAGAGCTGGTACGTGCCGGAGACCAGAGCTATCTGACGAGCCATAAATCAGAATTTCTGAACCTGTACCTGCGTCTTTTCGCTGCTTATCCCGGTGATTACATTCAGGCTTATGTCAATCAGACCTATGGCTACTGGTATCCCGATTCCTTCTATCTGGTAGCAGAAGCAGAAGGTGTCAGTGCCACCCAGTTTGGTGTCTCCCATACACCGCTGATCGGCGGTCCCTTTGTCGTAAAAGGAAAGGAGATTGCTATCAAAATGGGCAGCATGGTTCCCATCTACAGTCTCCTCTGGAGTATGGGTGTCATCTTCTGGGCTATGCTCTTTTCTATCAGCAATGCCTTTGTAAGAAAAGAAAAAGCAAAGCTTGTCTATTACCTGCCAAGCTTTGCCCTCTATCTCACGGTCATGATCGCCACTCCCGTGGCCACCGAATTCCGCTATGTTTATTTCATGGTATTTTCACTGCCATTCTATCTGATGACTGCTGTACTGGAAATGTCAGAGCATTAAGGAAATCCTTCTGCAGTGCTGTTTACAGTACCTTGGACAGGAACTCCTTCAGGCGGTCACACTGGGGATTCGCGAAGAATTCTGCCGGTGTGTTCTCCTCCATGATCCTGCCTTCATCCATAAACAGTACCTTCGTACCTACTTCTCTGGCAAATCCCATCTCATGGGTAACAACTACCATGGTCATACCCGTTTCTGCCAGCTCCTTCATAACAGCCAGAACCTCTCCTACCATCTCGGGATCCAGTGCTGATGTAGGTTCATCGAACAGCATCACTCTTGGATTCATGGCAAGGGACCGCACGATAGCAATCCTCTGCTTCTGTCCACCGGAAAGCTGGCTCGGATAAGCGTCTGCCTTTTCCCTAAGTCCTACTCTGTCAAGCAGCGTAAGAGCCTTCTCTGAAGCCTCTTCCTTACTCATCAGCTTCAGCTTCACTGGAGCCAGTGTGATATTATCCATAATGGTATGGTTATTGAACAGATTGAAGTTCTGGAATACCATTCCCATATGCTGTCTGATCCTGTCAATATTTACCTTTTCATCGGTAATGAGCTGTCCGTCAAACCAGATCTCACCGCTTGTCGGTGTTTCAAGAAGGTTCAGGCAGCGGAGAAAGGTGCTCTTACCGGAACCGGAGGGTCCTACGATAACAATCTTTTCTCCCTGGTGGACATGATAGCTCACCCCTTTTAATACATGGTTATTTTCAAATGTTTTATGCAGATCCTTAACGATTATCACTCTTACGCAGCCTCCTCTCCAGCTTATCCAACAGAATAGTCAGTATCTTAATGACAGTAAAGTAGATCACTGCTGCACCGATCAGCGGCATAAATGCTTCATAGGTTCTTGATGTGATCTGGTTGGCTGCCCTTGTCAGGTCAGTCAGGCTCACATAACCTACGATCGCTGTTTCCTTCAGCAGGACAATAAATTCATTACCGATCGGGGGAAGCACATTTTTGATTGCCTGTGGGATTACAATGTAGATCATGGTTTGTGCCTTGGAAAGCCCGAGGCTTCTTCCTGCCTCTGTCTGTCCCTTGTCCACGGCAAGGATTCCTGCACGGACAATTTCTGAAACATAGGCTCCACTGTTGATTCCAAAGGAAAGGCTGGCCACCAGTACACCGTTCTGTGAATTCTTCATGACGATGAACCACATGATCAGAAGCTGTAATACTGACGGGGTTCCCCTGATAACATCCACATAGATACCGGCAATCCTCGCCCAGATCGTCTTTTTGCCGTTCCGCTTCTGTGACAGACGCATCAAGGCTACCACTGTACCGATCACCATACCCAGAATTGCTGCAAACAGAGCAATTTCCAGTGTAACACCGAGTCCCTTAAAATAGAGTTTCCATCTGTCGCCCTCCACGAACGCAAGGACAAATTTCTTTCCCACTGAATCAAACCATTCCTGCATATGTTCTCCCTCAATCATACCTTTCTGACTGAAAGAGGATAGCATAGAATGCTATCCTCTTTGATCATCCTTATTTCCTATATTGTATCTTATTTTTTATTCAGCTTCAATATAAGTTTTTACAAGTTCATCAAAGGTACCATCAGCCTTCAGCTCATCAACGGCTCCATTGACAGCATCAGCAAGTGCAGTGTCTCCCTTGGGCAGTGCGATCGCATATTCCTCTGTCTCAAATCCAAACTGTGCACCTTCGATTGCCTTTACCTTGCCTTCGAACTTGGTCTCAAATACAAGTGCAGGATTCTTGTCGATGATAACAACGTCAACCTTGCCGTTTACCAGATCGTTAACAGCATCTACAGCCTTGTTGTACTGTGCCACGTTGCTTGTATATTCCTCTGCGATAAAATCACCTGTTGTACCCAGCTGGACACCGATTGTCTTATCCTTCAGGTCATCTGCTGTTGCGATATCAGAATCTGCAGAAACGATCACATACTGAACTGCTTCATAGTAAGGATTGGAAAAGTCTACGCTTTCCTTTCTCTCATCTGTTACTGTCATACCAGCTGCTGCGATATCGATCTTGCTGCCGATAGAAGATACCAGGGAAGCAAACTCCATATTCTCAATCTTAACCTCTACACCAAGCTTCTCACCGATTGCCTTGCAAAGAGCCATATCAAAGCCATCTGCCTCACCATTGTCATCTACATACTCGAAAGGCGGGAACTCTGCGTTGGTACCTACTGTCAGTACACCGTCTGCCAGTGCCTCACTCTCAGCTGCCTCTGCAACCTCAGCTTCATCTGCTGCTTCCTCAACAGGTGTTTCTGCTTCAGCTGTTTCATCTGCAGAAGCTTCTGTTGCTTCTGTTGCCTCTGTTGTCTCTGCCGCTTCATCTGTAGAAGCTGCTGTGCTTCCGCATGCAGTAAGCAGGCTCATTGTCATTGCCATTGTTACGACTGCTGCCAATACTTTTTTCATAATTTTCTCCTCCTGAAAATCTTGGGTGCATATTTATGCAGCCAAATTATCTATCCTCGGGAATTATTCCCTTTGAATCATAGGTAGTCTATCACTTTCTCCAGTCAAAATCAAGTTCTTTATGCGAAACATGTGTATTTTATACAGTAATGACTATTTCCTTCTGAATCTGCACGGACACTGCCCTTTCTTCTTTCCGGACAAGCAGTTCCTCCTCTTTCTTAAACAGTCCGAACAGATCCGGTCTGATACGGTACCTGTTTGACACAGATCTTTCCACCGCGGATTCCGTGATCGTGAGCCGGTAACCATCCTCATCGAGCTTTACGGCATATCTGCCGAGATATTTCCATTTTCCCTGCCCCTGATCATTATAGACCCTTACACTCATACACAGAAAATAGATAAGTGCAGAAAGTCCCGTCAGCGTCAGTAATGCGCCAAAGGTGATACCAATCACCTTCACTGCCCCTGCTGACAGAATTTTTCCAATGATATTTCCACTGCCATTATCCTCCCTGCCGGTGATCTCCCCGGTTTCTATCTCACGGTTTGCTGCAATTTCAGGAAGTACTACGGTTTCTGTCTCTGCCAGCATATCCGGTATTTCTGTTTCTCCGGTTTCCCTCGGCCACCAGCTTCTGGTACTGCTGTCATCCTCTGTTTCTGCACCGCTGCTTCCCTTTCCATTGCTGCCATGTCCTTTACCACCGGCAGTTTCCGGGACCCTTGAAGGTGCAGGTGTTGCTGATGGAGAAGGCGATGCTGATGGAGATGCGGAAGGAGAAGTGCCTGCGTCCTGGTCATTTCCGTCACCTCCATCGCCTCCGCCTCCATTTCCACCATGGCTTCCATCACCATCATTCCCGCTACCGCTGCCGCCATCACCATTTCCACCACCGGAAGCCGGAACATAAATGCTGCTGACACTGATTGCTGCAGACAGATCTCCCTTGCTTACATCCTCATTGGTAATATCCACCTGAAAGCTATAATCCCCGTTTTTATCTACCACTGCTTCCAGATCATTGGATATCAGATTACCGCTTTTATCCTTCCAGCAGAAGGGATTTTCAGAAAGTGTCAGCTGCCCGCCGGTCAGATCCTCGAAAGCTGCCTTAACCAACGCTTTCTTTCTGTCCTCCATTGGCACCTCTGTCAATATGATTTTTCCTACTCTTGTCTGTTCATCCATACCACAGGCAAGCTTGTAACCATCAATGGTATCTGTCGTCTTTTGGCAGTCGAATTCATAGGAATCGATCGTCAGCCCCGGTTTCTTCTGACAGTCAAAGACATAGCTCTCCGGAGTTTCCTCTGTCTTACCGCACCCAAGGGTATATCTTTCAATGCTCCCTCCCCTGTTGCAGACCGTCACTGTATGCGTATGGGAGGAATTGGTTCCATGTATGGTCCTTCCACAGGACATCTCATAGTATTTGTAATCATGTCCCTCATAGTCTCCGTCAGAGGTGTCCCACCATCTCACTGTACTGCAGCCATATTCACTGCTTGATACCGTTTTATAGCAGCCTCCGGAATGACTGTGGTATACGGGTACAAAGCAGCCGTCTCCTTCCTGTGGATTGCCGCTGTGCTCATGACAGATCGGTGTCTGATAGCAGATTCCTCCCTCTGCTTCACTGCCCTGATGGGCATGGTATATGGGCTTTCCATAGCAGGGACCGCCATCTTCTTCATTTCCCTGATGGGCATGATAAACAGCCCCGTGATAACAGCCGCCTTCTGCTGTCTCGTTTCCGGCATGACAGTGGTACACATAATGAATGACCTGATTCTGCGGTGTCTCAGAGCCTTTCTCCTCTGCTTTCACATTCACCGGCACCAGGACTGCCAGCGTCAGGGCTGCTGCCACTGCAACAAACCTTTTTGACAGGTCATATACTTTTTTTCTTTTGTAGCGTACGATTCTCTTTTTCATTTTCTTTTCCTTTCGATACTCACATACATAAAATTTACAGCGTGTCTTCTTTTCTGTCCCGGAAGCATTTCCCGGTCTGTCCTATAAACAGCTTTCCGGCTGCAGACAACAAAAAGACCCGCCTATGCTTTCCATAGACAGGTCACTGTTTCCTTCTTCTGTTTTCTCTAATCGGTAAGTATAGTCAGCATATCACCAGGTACCGGCTCTGTCAAGTGCGATTTCCGTGTCAGTCTCTCCTGAGTCTTTCCACAGCAAAGGAGAACAGCAGCGGCAGACCAATCCCGGCAAAAAGATAGAGCCATTTGGCTGCCTCTGCGCCGCCTGGCAGATATACAAAGTTAATTTCCGAAAAATACATTGCAGCATCAAACTCCTGACATAACGGTGTCAGCCTGGATATCCAGTAGAATACTGTTTTCACCAGAAAAAACGCAAATATATGGTGCATCATAATAGAATAGGTATAGCGTCCGATCGTCACAAGCTTTCCTGCCAGAACAGGGATATCCTGCAGGATCCTTGCTGCCCGCAGCCAGAAAGCAATCCCTGTGATCACCGTCAGATAGGGAATGAAGGGACCATTGGCAAAGCTGGTCACCCAGACTGCACTGAATGCCAGTCCTCCTGAAAAAACAGAGATCAACAGCTGAATTCCCATAACAGCAGCAAAGTAAACCGCATGTGGCAGGGTATCCAGTCTTTCAAGCTTCTGCCTGTAGAGACAGCCAAGCTCATAGCCCGGCAGCATGAACAGCAGTCTCCCGGGTATCCTGTACCAGCCATATACATGACCGCCATCCGCAAGCCAGACCGTAAGGATACCGGCAAGAAGGCACAGGCTGAAAATCAGCCATTCATTGTTAAGACGGATGAGTGACAACACCTTTCTCATACAGACATTGATCACCTCGATCAGGAAGAGTACCGGCACAAACCATGCCGGGAACTGATACATAAACTGATGTCCCCCATCAAAGGGAGCCAGAACCAGTGAATAAAAAGACAGTTCCTGACCAATACTGAAGCCCGCATGATGCAGCACTGCCGCCAGCACACCATAGACCACATTGAATATATAATAAGGAAGAAGCAGTGATACCACTTTTCCGGCCAGGTAGCTTCCGATCCCTTTCTCTGCCTCCTTTTTATAAAAATAACCGGATACAAACAAAAAAATAAATACATGGAAGGAATAATAGGGAAACAGGCCTCCAACATCAAACACATTGAAGCCAAGATGTCCTGCCACGACCAGAATCATACCGATCGCCGATAAAATCCGGAATTCTTTATTTTCATAATGTCCTGTCATACGTTTCTCCTTTGATACATGCCTTTTATCATCAGTATATAAAATTTTATTGTCATAAGGAAGTAAAATCTTTATAATAGCCTTATGGAAAAGAATATGAACTACACTTACAATTTTACTGCCGGATTTTGTCATCTGATGATACTGCTTCTTCCGGTCATTTTTTTATGCACCGGGTGTGGAAAAAAGGAGGCCACCTATTTCAATCCGGATACCGATCCCTATATCCGGGAATCTGACAGGATTGATTTTGATATCTCCACCTTAAATGCAATTCCGGATAATCCAAATCCCACGTTAAGTGTCCCAACCTATATCACTAAGGTTAAAGATACCTACTTTATCGTGGACTGCTATCACAATCAGGTCATCTACAATGAAAATCTGACCGATCCGCTCTATGAATGGCGTATCATGGCCTCCGGCCTTGGCATGCCACACACCCTTGCCAGTGACGGCTTTGTCTATCTGATCGATGATACAGAGAATAACCGTGTACTTGTAATGGAAGAGGGTGTTAATGAAAACGGACAGTCTGTTTTTCTCCCAACACAGGAATTTACAGAAATCGGGGACAGACCTCATTATATTGTTTATGACGAAAAAACAAAAACCTTTTACGTCTGGAGCTCAGAAAGCGGTGAAATGTACCTGCTTCGCAGACCGGCCGATGATACCGGTCTTTATCTGACAGAGGTACGTTCCATTCCTTCGCTGAACGGTGTTTATGTAAGATCCTTCACCATAGAGGATGATACCATTTACTTTGTATCCGGTAATTCCTCCATTATCGAAGCAGAGCTTGATACCTTCAAGGTCAGGAAGGAATATCCCGTTCCGGACAGCATGTCCGGCATGGTACAGCTTACCTTTATCCGTGATTACTGCTACCTGACAATCTCAACAGATGCCACCGGCAATCAGGAATACGCGACCATGATCCGTGCCAGGAAGCTCTCAGACCTTGCAAAGGGAAGCTATGAGGATGTTTATGCTTCCTTTGTGGGTGGCGGCACTCCCTATTATATTTCCAGAATTGATGATACCTATTACCTGACAGAACACCGGCTTCCCGGCCACTCCATCTGGAGCTTTCAGGTAAATGACAAGAACGAGATCACAAATGTGACTACTATTTATTAAAGGATGCTTCTCTGCCATGAATAAAATCAAAAGCTTTTCTTTCAAACCTATGTCAGCCCTTTCAGTACAGCTTCTTCTGATCGTAGTTTTGTGCCTGTCTGGTGCTGTACTGCAGGGAAATGGTTTTCTTTCCATGACCCATTACCATCAGGTTTTCTTCCTGACGATATTGTTTCTTATCTACTTTGCCATGCTTTATAGCTTCCGGCTGAAAGGGCTGCTTTCCCATGAAGACACGGCTGTAACCATGATGATCCTGCTTGGTGTGCTCCTTCGGCTTTCCTATGTTCTTCTGTCCGGTCTGTATGACAGGCAGCATGATGCCGGTGCCTTCACCGGTATGGGTACTGACTTTATCAATCCGGGGCACATCGGCTATGTGGAATATATTTACAAATTCCATAAGCTTCCCGATATCAATCCGTATACTCTGTTTGGTTATTACCATCCACCCCTGCATCATATTCTGTCCTGTCTCTGGCTGCAGCTGAATATTTTCCTGGGGGTATCCGAGGCTCTTGCCTTTGAAAATCTGCAGATCCTGACGCTGCTGTACTCCTGTCTGTGTATGGTCGTAACATGGAGAACCCTGAAGCTTCTGAAGGTACGTGGAAAAGGCATGTATATCGCACTTGCCTTTCTTGTGTTCCATCCTGCTACGATCATCATGGCAGGCAGTGTCAACAACGATATGCTGACGATCCTGTTTATGAGCCTGACTCTGCTCTTTTCCTTACGCTTCATCCGGGATAAAAGCCTGAAAAATCTGGTATTTCTGGCTCTGATCATCGGCTTTGGCATGATCACGAAGCTGAACAGTGCCGTACTTGCCATCCCGCTTGCGATCATCTTCCTGATGCACTTCATCTCTGTGATACGCAAAAAGGACAAAAGGGAACTGCTGACATGGATCAGAAATTATGCAATCTTTGCCGTGATCGTAATGCCCATCGGCTTATCATGGATCATCCGGAATCTTGTCCGCTTCTCAGAAAAGCCCGGTGTACCGGTACCTGGAGAAACCTCTCCCATGTATACGGAGCCCTTTTCCCTCTGGGAACGGCTTGGGATCCCTTCCCTGTCACAGCTTCATCTGGACTTTCCGTTCCATCCGATCAGTGCAAAAGCCTGCTGCAATACCTGGGCGATCATGATGCATACCTCCCTGTTTGCCGAGGAATATCCTACGGATCTGTCCGATATTCTTCTGATCCTCTGCCAGGTGGTATTTGTGCTGGCGCTGATCATGGCTGTCCTGACGGCGGTGCTTCTTATTGCTGTGCTGTTAAATAAGCAGACCTGTCTGGAAGACCGGGTATTTCTGCTGACCGGCTATGTGATCATGTTGATCTCCTTTGCAGCCTTTGTTGTGATCTACCCTTATACCTGCAGCAGTGATTTCCGCTATGTAACAATATGCCTTATGTACATTTCCATTGCCCTTGGCCTTGGTAACAAGTACTATCTGCAGGGCAGCGGGTCTTCCAAAGACCAGGGCAGTCAAAAAGGAGCCACTAAAAAAGCTGCTCCTTTCCTGATGCATCTGATCAACGGCGGCATCCTCGCCATATTACTTCTGATTCAGATCATATATCTATTCTGGGAACGCTGGTAAGCTGGCGTTCCTTTTTTTCTTCCAGGATCCCTCTGGTCTGTTCCTTCTGTCTTTCCACATCTGCCTGCAGATCCCTGGATGATAAAAGCCGGCAGCCCTCTCCCCGGATGATGATCTGTTCAAGACCGTCAGAGGTTGCCACTGTGATCTGATATTTCTTACTGTTATCATGGGCAAAACGCTCTATATAGCGGTCTGCTGTTTCTGCCTCCTTCGTATATACCACATAAATATTGTGGTAAGCATAGGCTTCTTCCGGGTGTCCCTTTAACCGGTAGGCATCAAAGACCACGATCAGCCGGCAGCCCTTCATAGCCTGATAATCGCAGAGAATATCAAGAAGCCGGCCTCTCGCCCCATCCAGTGTCACTTTGGAAAGTGCACTCAGCTCTTCCCAGGCAAAGATCACATTGTAGCCATCCACCAGCAGATATTCCTCCTTCTTTGGCTGTCCCTGATAGACTCTCGTCGTAGCCTGCCTGGTTTCTGTACTGCGGCTCTGTCTCTGCCAGCCTTCCTTCTTTTTCTCTAGGCCTCTGCCGGCTCCTGTCGCCTGCTGCAGGATCGCATCGATCTCATCCGTTCCAAGGAAATATTCCCCGCCGGATGCGCTTCGGTTTTCTTCCCTCTTTCTGGCAGCTTCCTTGCGCTTCTCCAGTTCCTCCTGAAACGCACTCTCCTCTATTGCCTTTCTGTCACCGGCAAAGTAGCTCTCCACGTGCATATATTCCTTTACCTGATTCCATGGCACCACAAAGCCTGCTCCATGGGAGCAGAATACAGAACCGGCAGGATTCCTTAGGTCTGCCTCCGGATCATAATGCCGCTCCTCAATCACCTCATCTGCATTATGGCAGGGCATATAGCCTCTCAGTCTGACGGTCAGACTGCCCTGTCCTCTGGTGTAGGCATATACCTCCTTCTGGTAGTCACGCATGGTCTCTACCGGCGCACAGCCCGTCAGCACGCAGCGTCCCTCTGCCCTTTCGGCCAGTGTAAAGTCTGCAAAAAGCTTTTCCATATCCGTCATGGCCCGGCCCGTCATTTCCTCCGGAATTTCCAGCCGGAATTCATAGTAAGGCTCCAGGAGCACGCTCATGGCCTCCATCAGTCCCTGTCTGACCGCACGGTAGGTTGCCTTCCGGAAATCACCGCCCTCTGTATGCTTCTGATGTGCCCTGCCGGATACCAGTGTGATCTTCATGTCGGTGATCACCGAGCCTGTCAGGACACCTCTGTGCTGCTTTTCCTCCAAATGGGTCAGAATCAGTCTCTGCCAGTTTCTGGCAAGGATATCCTCACTGCAGTCAGCCTCAAACTGCAGACCGCTCCCCGGCTCTCCCGGCTCAAGCAGAAGGTGTACCTCCGCATAATGCCGCAGAGGTTCAAAATGCCCTACTCCCTCTACCGTATCGGCAATGGTTTCCTTATACACAATTCTTCCTTTTCCAAAAGCAATCTCCAGTCCAAAGCGTTCCCTGATCAGTACCTTCAGGATCTCCATCTGAACCTCGCCCATGACATGCACATGGATCTCCTTAAGTTCCTCTTCCCAGGTAAAGGACAGTGCCGGATCCTCTTCCTCCAGCTCCTTCAGCTTTGGCATCACCGCCATTGGATCTGTTCCTTCCGGAAGCAGCAGGCAATAACTCAATACCGGTGTCAGAAATGGGCTTTCCAGATTTTTCTCCATGCCAAGTCCCTGTCCCGCCATGGTTCCAAGCAGTCCTGTCACCGCGCAGACACTGCCTGCCACAGCCTCATTCACTGCTTCAAACCGTTCTCCTGAATAAATCCGGATCTGGTTCACCTTTTCTGTTTTATCCTCTGCACAGGTAAGCTCCATTTTGGCTTTCAATGTACCACCTGTGATCTTCATATGGGTCAGACGGCTGCCCTGGCTGTCCCTTGTTACCTTAAACACCCTTGCTCCAAATGCTTCCGGATACGTCTTCTCCGGCGCATAGGCTGCGATAGCGGAAAGAAGTGCTTCTATTCCCTGCAGGCGCAATGCTGAACCAAACAGGCAGGGAAATACCTTCCGTTCTGCGATCTTTTCCCTGAGCTGCTCCTGACTGATCCTGCCATCTGTAAGAAAACTGTTTAACAGCTCCTCATCACATATGGCCACTGCTTCCATGGCTTCCTGCATATCCGTTTCCAGTGCTGCTCCTTTGCTTTCAGTAGCGGCCGCTCCCACAAGGGGCGTGAAATCCACGCAGTTTCCGGATAGCTGGTTCTGTATTCCTGCAAGGATCTTTTCCTGATCCGCTCCCGGCTGATCCATTTTGTTGACAAACAAAAAAACCGGCACCTGATAGCTTTCCAACAGCTTCCATAAGGTTCTGGTATGGCTCTGCACCCCGTCTGCTGCACTGATCAGCAGTACTGCTGCATCCAGTACCTGAAGGGTACGCTCCATCTCTGTGGAAAAATCTACATGTCCCGGTGTATCCAGTAACGTGATCCGAAGATCCTCATACGAAAAAACCGCCTGTTTGGAAAAGATCGTGATCCCTCTTTCCCTTTCCAGCTCGTAATTGTCAAGAAAGGCATCCTTCTTGTCTACTCTTCCTGCCTTCCTGATGGCGCCTGCAGTGAAAAGCAGCGCTTCGGAAAGCGTTGTTTTTCCTGCATCTACATGCGCCAGTATTCCCAGTGTTAATTGTTTCATGTCCGTCCTTTATCAACCGTTCTTTTCTTCAAAGGCTCTTCTTCCAAGCTCAAGAGCTCCCATGATCCCCTGATCATCATGGAGACTTGCCGGTACGATATAATGGTCAATATCCTCAAGCTCTTTGGTCTTGATATAACCGTTCAGCATTTCCTTTACATATGACCTGATCCTCGTGAAAAGCTGCTCCTGATGCATTACGCCGCCGCCAAGGATGATAAGCTGGGGCGCCAGTATCAGAATATAATCGGTCAGAGCCTGTGCCAGATAATAGGCTTCCAGATCCCAGACCTCATCTCGGTCCTGCAGCTCGATTCCCTTCTTTCCCCATCTCTCCTCAATGGCAGGACCTGCTGCCAGTCCTTCCAGACAGGTCTTGTGATAAGGACACTTGCCTTCGTAGTGATCATCCTCTCTCCTGCGCATCAGAATATGCCCGGCTTCCGGATGCAGCATACCATGAAGGAGTTTTCCTTCTGCATAGACACCGGCACCTATACCAGTCCCAACTGTCAGATAAACAATGTTCTTCTTGCCCTTCGCCTGACCAAAGGTCACTTCACCAAGTGCAGAACCATTTACGTCCGTATCAAAGCCAACCGGACAGCAAAGGCATTCTTCAAAAGCCCCTACAATATTGTAATCCTTCCACGCCAGCTTGGGTGTGCTGGTAATATACCCGTAGGTCGGAGAATCCTTATCCGGATCGATCGGTCCAAAGCAGCCAATTCCCAGTGCTTCTATTTTTTTTGCCTTAAACCACTGAATCATTTCCGGCATGGTTGTCTCCGGTGTCTTGGTAGGGATCGAAATCTTCTCGAAAATCTCTCCCTTTTCATTGCCAATGGCGCATACCATTTTGGTTCCGCCAGCTTCCAGTGCTCCAATTCTCATAGTTTACCCTCCCGTTTGCCATAACACTTTTTTATTCTTTGCTGTTTTTCTTCAGTCTTTCAAGCTCCTCCTGTAATTCCTGCAGCTTATCCATAGCCTTCTGCAGATCACCGGAGGAAGCCTTTTCTTCCTCTTTCTTCTTTTCCAGTTCTTCCTCTTCCTGTTTTTTCTTCAGGTAACCGGTCACACACTCCGGCTGAGGTACCGGTTCATCTTCAAAATACTTGGGATCAATGTGAAGCTGATAATCCTCTTCCCGAAGGACATAAGGCTCACTCTTTGACTGCTTCTGCGCAGATGATTCCGGGGCTGTTTCCTCCTCTGTATCCTCTTCCCCGGCATCTTCACCGTCATCCTCTATTTCCTCTTCGTTGCTGTCATCCTCGTAGTCTTCTCCGTCCTCATCGTCATCTTCGTAGTCTTCGTCCTCGTAATCTTCCTCATCTTCATCCTCATCATCCTCATCAACTGTCTGACGCATACTGCGGATCGTAAGGAAGATCATAATAATGATGACAATGATAATAAAAACAATGGCAACCAGCTTAAGTGCACTGAAGCCTCCCTCTTTCTCTGGTAGTTCCCCGGGTGCTGTGCCATCTCCATCCTGCGGATTGTTATCAGCAGGTGGCTCTGTCTGCTGTACCGTCATATATTTCCCGTAAATATAGCCTTCCTGTCCCTGATAGGTGACTCTGTACCACCCATCTGCTGTCTCTCCGGTAACAGGAATCGTTTCTCCGACTCTTACCGTACCGATCTTGTCATAGTCGGTACTTGGCCCCTTTCGTACATTAACATCACTGGTGATCTCACCCTGCGTAGAAAGCTCTGTGACCTGAAACTCTCCCTCCGCATGGACTGTAACCGGGAAGAGCAGAAGCAGCACTGCCAGAACCATGGCGAATGCCGTTCCTATTTTTTGTCCCCTCATCTGCAAATCCGTCTTCTTCATCGCATTATCCTCCAACCGGATCCCCTACTTACCCTCTTTATTAACATACCAGAGAGGAAGACCAAGTGTTACCATTCCTCCGATCATATTTCCAATGGTTACCGGCAGAAGATTTCCGACCAGGAAAGAGCCAACGTTCAAAGCAGCAAGCTGATCCGCCGTATAGCCATACTGTTCCATGGCCATCTGCACGTAAGCCGGATTCAGCTTGCAGAGAAGTCCTGCTGTGATGTAATACATATTGGCAACGCAGTGCTCAAAACCGCAGACAACAAACAGCATGATAACGAAAAAGGAAACAAACAGTTTTCCTACAATATCTTTGGAACAGATCGCCATCAGTACGGCTACACATACCAGGATATTACACAGAATACCGGATACCAGTGCTGTGCCAAAGGAAAGGCCTGTCTTGCCGACAGCCACCTTGATCGTATAAGCGCCAAGCAGATTAGAAGAATAACCAAGCTGCCCGCTGAAATAAACACCAAGTGCCAGAAGGGCTGCGCCCACAAAATTTCCAATATAAATAAAGACCAGCTCCTTGATCATCTGTGCCATGGTATTCTTCTTCTCCACGGTCGCTACGATCATCAGGCAGTCACCGGTAAACAGCTCTGCTCCTGTCAGAATGACCATCATCAGGCCAACCGGGAATACCACACCTGCTACCAGCCTGGCAAGTCCTACATTGCCGATCGCATGACACGCCACACTGCTGCCTGCCGCACCCATGGCGATCATCATACCTGCCAGCATGGCCTTGATAAACAGCTTGTCAAAGGGTGTCTTTATTTTGCCGTCACAGGAAGCACTGTATCTCTGTACGGCTTCCTTGATTGATAAAAAGTTATCCATTATGTTCTCCATTCCGGAATGCTATCTTTTCTCTTTTGCATTCTCTGCTCATATGCTCCCTATTATAATGGATAATTGCGTTTTTGTCTAATCGTACAGCAAAAAAGAAAGGAGAAAAGAAAGGAATCAGAGTACCGCCCCCGCCTCTGAAAGTCTCTCATAAAATGCTTCATAAAACGCATCTCCGTAGGGCTTCTGGAAAAACTGCTGCAGCAGGAACAGATTGATTTTCTTTGGGATCTCCTCATTCTCTGCCTCTGCCAGTTTTCTTTCCGTATCCTTCAGGAAAAAGTGCCAGTCCTTTACAAACCGCTCATACCTTGCAAGCTCCGGGATCCCCAGCCACTTTTTCAGCTTGACCTTGGTTTTGTTCGGGTAGAGGCATTCACGCACCTGCAGGAAATATCGGAAATCTCCGTTTTCATAGATCCTTCCCATGGGGAACATCCGGCAGAATCCCGGGCGATAATCATGGATCATGCAGCGTCCGGCATCGTCAAGGAAAGTACAGCCGCCCCTGCCTTCCTTCAGCTTTAAATGAGGCAGGATCACACCTTCCACCACAGATAGTTCTATCCTGCCGCCTGCAAGCAGTCCCTGAAAGTCGGTTTCAAGTGCCTGGCAGAGCTGACTGATATCATAAGGATCCAGAATGATGGTATCCTCCACCACCCTGCAGCACTCAGAGCATCCGCTGCAGTCATTACAGCCGAGCTTCACCATATCTGCCGAGGTATAAAGCCTTCCATCTGATACTTCCTGTAAATCGATCTCCCGTTCCATAATCCTCCTCCGGATTACAGGGTATTATCGATCAGCTCCTGATAAAACATGGCGTAATCCGTTCTTTTTTCCTTTTCAAACTGAATAGCAGAAGAAGGATGACTGTTCAAAATCCCCGTCAGAAGGTATGGAAGATCAAATCCCCAGACAGCGCCCTCCTCTTTCAGCTTCAGTATATGCTTTTCCACAAAGTTCATAATAGCAATCTTATTATACTTCGGATTACGCAGAAAACTCAACAACAATTCCATGTAACAGTTACCGGCTCCACGCCCCATGCCGCTCACGGTAGCATCCAGATAGCTGACACCTCTTGACAATGCCTCAATGGTATTCGCAAAGGCAAGCTGCTGGTTATTATGCGCATGGATACCGATCTTCTTATTATACTTGGCTGCCACGTTCAGATATTTGTCACTGAGACGTTCAATCTGCTCTGGATAAAATGCTCCGAAGCTGTCTACCAGATAGATCACATCTGCACTGCTCTGTGCCAGCAACTCAAGTCCTGCATCCAGTTCTTCATCATTTACTTTGGAAACAGCCATAATATTTACGGTTGTTTCATAGCCTTTTTTCTTCGCATCCTCCAGCATTTCAATAGCAGCCGGAATGGTATTAATATAAGTAGCCACACGGATCAGATCGATCACGCTGTCCTTTTTATTCAGAATGTCCTTCTTGTAATCGGTTCTTCCCACATCTGCCATGACCGACAGCTTCATATCAGTCTTATTGTCCCCAACAATATCCCTGATGTCTTTTTCCTTACAGAATTTCCATTTTCCAAACTTCTGCGGATCAAAAATCTCACTGGATGCCTTATAGCCAAACTCCATATAATCTACGCCTGCCTTGATATTGGCAAGATAAAGATCCTTTACGAACTCGTCCGTAAAAGCAAAGTTATTGACTAATCCTCCATCTCTCATGGTGCAGTCGAGCACCTTGATATCCGGTCTGTAGGATACCAGTGATCCCTGTCTCTGTCGACTCATTTTTGATTCCTCCTGTGTTGTCCGTCCGGCCTGTTCATATTCTCTCGTTTTCTTTACAATTCTTCTTTTATCTTGCCGGTATTTTAGTGCTTTAAAGTGTAACGCTTTAAACTGTAGCTATTATGTCATAAAATAAAGAAAAACGCAACAGAAATTCTGCTGCGTTTTCCTCTCTCAGATAGCCTGTAGTGCCTGTCTCAGATCTTCGATCAGATCCTCTTTATCTTCAAGTCCGCAGGAAATCCGGATCAGCCCTGCCGGTACACCTGCCTCGATCAGCTGCTCCTCCGTCATCTGCCTGTGTGTGGAGGTCGCCGGATTCAGACAGCAGGTTCTGGCATCTGCCACATGCGTTTCAATGGCAGCCAGCTTCAGGTGCTTCATAAAGGTTTCCGCTGCCTCTCTGCCACCCTTTAATTCAAAGGAAACCACCCCGCACCCTCCGTTTGGAAGATACTTCTTTGCGATCTCATAATATTTGTTTCCGGGAAGTCCTGGATAATTTACATAAGCTACCTGCTCCTGCTTTTCCAGGAACTCTGCCACTGCCTGTCCGTTCTCCACGTGTCTTGGCATCCGCACATGCAGGGATTCCAGTCCAAGATTCAGGATATATGCGTTCTGGGGAGCCTGGATACAGCCAAGATCCCGCATCAGCTGGGAGGTACACTTGGTGATAAAGGCACCTTCCCTGCCAAACTTTTCTGCATAGGTGATCCCATGATAGGACTCATCCGGTGTACAGAGACCAGGGAATTTCTCTGCGTGAGCCATCCAGTCGAATTTACCGGAATCTACGATCGCTCCGCCAAGTGCTGCGCCATGCCCGTCCATGTATTTCGTTGTGGAATGGGTCACAATATCCGCACCCCACTCAATAGGTCTGCAGTTGACAGGTGTCGGAAAGGTGTTGTCCACGATCAGCGGTACACCATGGCTGTGTGCTGCCTTTGCAAACTTTTCGATGTCAAGAACTGTCAGTGCAGGATTTGCAATGGTTTCTCCGAATACGGCTCTTGTATTTTCCTGAAAGGCTGCATCCAGCTCTTCCTCCGTACAGTCAGGAGAAACAAAGGTTGCCTCCACGCCCATCTTTTTCATGGTCACATCGATCAGGTTGAAGGTACCTCCATAAATGGAAGAGGATGCCACGATATGGCTGCCAGCCTCACAGATATTGAACAGGGCAAAGAAATTCGCTGCCTGTCCTGAGGATGTCAGCATGGCTGCGCTGCCGCCCTCCAGCTCTGCGATCTTGGCTGCTACATAATCATTGGTAGGATTCTGGAGCCTTGAATAAAAATAGCCGCTGGCCTCCAGGTCAAAAAGCTTTCCCATATCCTCGCTGGTTTCGTATTTGAAGGTAGTTGACTGAATGATCGGTATCTGACGTGGTTCACCGTTTCCAGGTGTATAGCCTGCCTGTACACATTTGGTACTCATCCTGTAATTGCTCATTCTGTCCTTTCCTCCTTTGTAATGGGTTTCTTCCTGGTTACCTTTTCAATACTGCCGTCCGGTCTCTGGATCTCCATATGATCCAGCTGTCCCTGCAGATTCTTCTTCACACTGTCAATATAAGCCTGCCTCAGCTTTTTCTGTTCCTGCTTTTCCTCTTCAGAAAGCCCTTCCTTCTTCGACTTGTGGTACAGCTCGTTGATACGCTTAATGGTTTCGTCCATTGTCATGGTTCTGTTCCTAGCCTTTCAGTCCACGTGCCTGTCTGTCCATATCCTCTACAACGATGTCGTAGATCTCTCCAAGAGTAGAGCAGTACTCAAGAACCTTCCATGGCTCATTGGTATGATAATGGATCTTGATCAGATCCTCATCTCCTACTGCAAGCAGACAGTCACCTTTAAAATTCTCTGTAAAATAATCACTGATCACATCTTCATCAAGATCCTCTCCTTCGATCAGAAGCTGTGTATCATATCTGAACTCTAGCATCCTTACATCCTCCTTATGGTTTTTACAGGCTCATTATACCTGTATTCAGCAGGATATGCCACTGTTTTTTCTCTATCGAGAATTCATCTCACCTTACCCTGCTGTCTGCCGGCCGGCAGCCACTTTGCCGTGCAGGCATAAATGATGATCATCACAGCCCCAAGTGCCCAGGATACCGGATACAGCAGATAAACGCCCTCGATCGTTGAAAAATGCGGAAGCACCAGCCAGATCCAGAAAATACGGAACACACACAGGGACAAAAGAAGTACCACCATGGGCGGAATGCTTTTACCGACTCCTCTGAGCGCCCCGGACAGACCATGCAGGATACTCAGGATAAAATAAAATGGGCAGAAATACTTCATAGCCAGCTTTCCGCATGTGATCACCTCTGCATCCCTTGAGAACATTCCCATGATCTGGTCATCAAAGGTCAGAAGCAGGGCTCCTGTCAGTACCGTATACACAAAGCCCATCGCCAGTGTCACATACATGCCCTTCTTTACCCTGTCATAGTTTCCGGCTCCATAGTTCTGTCCGGCAAAGGTTGTCACCGCCATACTGAAGCTCATGACCGGGAGTATATTAAAGCCATCTACCTTCAGGTAAGCCGTATAGCCTGCCATGGCAGCTGCCCCAAAGCCATTGACACTGGTCTGCACCAGTACGTTGGACAGGGAAATGACCATATTCTGGATTCCGGTAGGCAGTCCCACCCGGATCATGCTGCCTGCGATCCGCCTGTGGATCTTCAGCTTTTTCAGCGAAACCTGATAGCTGTCCTTTACCCGCATCAGGAAAGCCATGGACAGAATACAGGAAACTGCCTGGCTGATATCTGTTGCGATTGCTGCCCCTGCAACGCCCATGTCCAGAATGGCAATAAAAAGGATATCCAGTATGATATTGGTGAAAGAGGCAACAGCCAGATATAAAAGGGATCTTTTGGAATTTCCTGCTGCATTTAAAATGCCTGCTGCCATATTATAAACAATACCAAAGAACATACCGGCGGAATACAGCCTGAAATAAGTAACTGCCTGCTCCATAACCTCTTCCGGGGTCTTCATCCATTCAAGAAGCTGCCTGCTCAGGACAATTCCCGCGATAGTCAGCACGATACCAAGTATCCCTGCAATCACAAGCGATGTATGTACGGCATCAGAAACACTCTTTTTGTCCCCCGCCCCAAGATACTGTGCAACGATCACACCAGCACCTACTGCTGCGCCCTGGCTGAAGGCGATCAGAAGATAGATCATGGATGAGCTGGCTCCAACTGCTGCCAGCGCGTTGCTTCCAACAAAATTTCCTACCATGACGGAGTCTGCTGTATTGTATAACTGCTGCAGCAGATTTCCCAGGATCAGTGGTATGGAAAAGAACAGTATCTTCTGGAAGATACTGCCCTCTGTCATAAGTCCGTTATTATTGTTTACTGCTGTTTTCATGCTGACTGTGTCCTTTGTGCTTCTGTTTGTTCTGATTTTATTCTATTCGTCATGACAGACTTTTGCAAGGATTTTCCTCCCGGGGGCGTGCACAGGACTCTTATCAAGATGGCTCCACTTTCTCAGTCGGCCAGGATTTTCTGAGTGCCGTATAGGAAACCAGAAAGTTAGCAAGCCAGCCTGCCGGCACGGCAAGCCAAACAAAATCAATACCAAAACGCGGAGCACAGATCAACGCCACAGACAAGCGAATCGCAAGGTTTACCATATTGGCAATAAGGAACGGACGCATGATTCCGAGTCCGCGAAGAACTCCATCGGTCGCCATTTTAATTCCCATAAAGATAAAGAAGTAACCAAGCCATCTCATATAATCCCCAGACACCTGATAAGCCAGGGCGGTTCCGTCTTTTCCGAGGAACAACGAGGAAATCTGCGTGTGCAGCGTTTCAATGACAAGGAAGGCAAGAGCTGCAAAACACACATCCAACACCAATGCTGCGTGATAGCCTTTTTTGATGCGCTGGATTTTGTTTGCGCCAAGGTTCTGGGAAACATACGGCGAAACCGCATTACCGATGGACACGAAAATCAGGGAAAAAACATTCTCCACCCTCATTGTTGCCGCGTACCCGGCGAGTGCCTGTGTACCGAAAGGATTTACCACCGCCTGTACGATCATCATACCGATAGATACGGTAGACTGCTGAAGAACCGATGGAACAGCAATCCGAAGCATCGAGCGCAGCTCCTGTCCATCAAACCAGGCAAAGCTACTCCTATACCGCCGCATCCGGTAAAAGAAAATCAAAAGTGAAAGCACAGCCGAAATGCCCTGTGCAATCAAAGTTGCAAGCGCCGCACCGAACACACCAAGCCCCAGACCGGCTACCATCCAAAGATCCATCACAATATTCAGGATGGATGAAAAGATCAGCAGTCCCAGCGGAATTTTTGATTCACCGATGGAAGTGAACATGGTAGAGAGAATATTGTACATGAACAGAAACGGAAAGCCCACAAAATAGACCCGCAGGTACAGTACCGCTTCCTCCAGAATATCGGCAGGGGTCTGTAATCCGCTCATCATCGCATGAGAAAAGGCAAAGCCAAAGACACCAAGGATGATGCTCAGAAGTAAAAAGCTGATCAGTGATGTAGACACAATGGTTTTCATTTTGCCATACTCTCTGGCACCGAAATAGCGGCTTACAAGCACACCTGCCCCAACACCGGCTCCCAGTGCCACACAAATGAAAACATTCGTCAGGGCTGCACAGGCACCGACCGCCGCCAGTGCGGAGGAACCAACAAACTGACCGACGATAATGGAGTCAGCCATATTGTATACCTGCTGAAAAAAGCTGCCGAGAATCATCGGCATTGCAAAAACCGTCAGCGCTTTCAGCGGCGCATCGGTAATCAAATACTCATCTTTTGACATGATCCTATTCCTCCACAACTTCCTGCTTTTTATCCGAAAGCACAAGCATAGCAAGTGCGATCAATACAATAATTAGTCCTGCAATTGAAAGCACTGTAGGAATTTCTCTAAAAAAGAAAAAGCCAAACACCATTGCTGCAACCGGTTCACAGAAACACAGAATGGATGCCTTTCCAGCCTCCATATGATCCAGTGCTACTGTATAAAAAGCATACGGGTACACTGCAGTACACAAAGAATGCATCAGCATAACCTGAAATAAATTTGTTTGATATTCCCGTGAAAAAGCCCATCAAAAGCTCCTATGTACGTGAAAAAGCCGGACAAGGGACAGACATCTCAGTCTGCGCCTTATCCGGCTGTTGTTTCCACGAACAACTCGCCCTCCGAGCGAACTTTCGAAATTATAGCATGGGTGTGAGCAAATGTCAATGGATTTTCGTACAGCAGAAAATCTCCAAAGAAGTTGTGCGAACCCCGCAGTTAGAACTTTTCAAATTCGTTTTGGGAATCGTCCGTGATCGTTACAATATTGTCCTTGTGCTTTTTCAGGTTACGAGCCATTTTTTTGCTTTTCAGGCATCTTTATCTTTTTCTTTTTATCGTGCGGCGGCTGTTATTTGCCGGTATCGCTCGCAACAGCATCGGCAATCAGCTTTTCCAGCGTAGCCATATTGGCCTCCTGATCAATGCCGCCCATGATCGGCTCCCCAACGATGTTGCCCTGACGGTCCACAACACAGGTTGTGGGGAAAGCCATGATGCCCAGTGCAAACTTGCCGGCCTCGCTGCCTGGATCGAAGTAGATATTGCGGAAGGATGCGCCTGCTGATTCCAGAATTTTCTTAGCGGTGGCGATATTGTCCGCGTTGCCGTCCAGCGTCTCGGTATTGACGCCGATTACCTCGCCGCCCTGCTCCTTGATGCGCTGGTTGAGTGCGTCAAGGTCATCCATCTCATCCACGCAGGGCTTGCAGCCGCTGAACCAGAAGTTTACAACGGTGAACGCATTGTTGGCAAACAGGCTGCTGTCAACGCTGTTGCCATCAAGGTCCTTGCCCTCAAACTGTGGGAAGGTGCTGCCGTTCTCCGCTGCGCTCTGGCTGGTGGCTTCATCCTGAGGAAGGGCTGTAATCTGATTTTCGATTTCCCGGATCTTATCAGCGTCCGCTTTGAGGGAGGCGTACTCTTCCTCGGTGAACTGATCCTTCGCGTTATCCACGGCATCCATAAGGAAATCGCCGTAATTGTTGCTGAGGGTGGTCTGTGTCACATTTTTGTCCATCGAGGCAAAAACTTTTTCCCACAGTTCATTGTTCAGAATATCGTTTTCCTCTGCCAAAAGCTGCTCCTCGGTTTTGGTCTGTGCGGCGGAGGCTGCTTCACTGCCGGCGGTGGAGGCTGTTTCACTGCTGGCGGTGGAAGCTGCTTCGCTGCCGGCGGCGGTGCCTGCCTGCTGGCTGCCGCAGGCGGCGAGGGAAAATACCAGAACCAGGCTGGTCAAAATTGCTGCAATTCGTTTCATACTCAAATCTCCTTATTGTTATCTGCCTTATCGCCAAAGCCGTACTGATAGTGTATCGCCTTAGTCGGGCAGGATTTTATACACATACCGCAGCGGATACACTCCGCGTGGTTTGGCGTCTTGGTAATATCCACATCCATCTTGCAGGCCCGCGCACAGGCACCGCAGGATACGCACTTATCGGTGTCCACCCGCATCTGGAAAAGAGATACACGGTTCATGACCGCGTAAAAGGCCCCCAGCGGGCAGAGCCACTTGCAAAATGGGCGGTAAAACACCACACTGGCAACAACGACCGCCAGCAGGATACAGAACTTCCAGCTGAACAGCTTGCCGAGCGCGGCGCGTATCCCTGCATTGGTCAGCGAGAGGGGGATTGCGCCCTCCAGCACACCCTGCGGGCAGAGATACTTGCAGAAGAACGGATCGCCCATTCCCATCTCATTGACAACAAACGCAGGCAGCAGCACCACCATGATGAGCAGCACGGCGTATTTCAGATATCGCAGCGGCTTCAGACGCTTGGTGGAGCGCTTGGGCGATGGGATCTTATGCAAAAGCTCCTGCAGCCAGCCAAACGGGCAGAGAAAGCCGCAGATAAACCGTCCCAGCAGCACCCCCAATAAAATCAGGATGCCGGTAATATAATAGGAAAATCGGAATTTTGACGAGCCGACCACTGCCTGAAACGAGCCGATCGGGCAGGCCCCCGCCGCACCCGGGCAGGAGTAGCAGTTCAGCCCCGGCACACATACTGTTTTGCCCTTGCCCTGATACAGAACACCCTTGGCAAAATTCGGCAGGTGAATGTTCGTCAGCAGCGCTGCGCCTGCTTGAAACCAGCCCCGGAAACGGGCCAGAAAAGAATCATTTTTCTTATCCAATGCCAACACACTCCATACACAACCGGATAGCCTTTGCCAACACCGTATCTGCCTCCCCACGCCAGATGCCGAAGCCGATCATCAAAACGGCGGCCAACAGCAGCGCCGACTGGGCGATTGCTTTTTTGTTTATCATTTGCGGTTGCCCCTTTCTGCTTGATGAGAACAGTATACACCCACCGATATAAAATTTCTGCTAAGAAAAAATTAGCACAGACTTTATCGAAATCTGCTATAATGACTATTATAAAGGTATCGCTGCCGTGCTTTTGCCTTGTGCAGCGCCAAAAAACATCTTAGGCAATACCGCATAATTCCCGCCTGACGGCTTAAGCACCGCTCCGGCGGCTGCGGCACGGCATCTGCGTTGCCAAAATGCTCGATAATGTCGGGTTGCGGTACCCGCATCGTGCTTCGGGGGCAAAAGCCCCTCGCACTCTGCGACCGCTGCCCCTGCTTCGGTTCGCTGTTTCCGCCACTGGCGGCGCTCACCTTTGCAGCATCCAGTATTATCTGCGCTTTTGGCTTAGCATCTGCCGCACCTCGCTCGCCGTATCGGCACTTAGAATTGTGCGGTGTTGCCCTTATAAATGCGGGAGATGATCGCTTATGCGCCTTTTGTTGATAGAGGATGAACCTACTCTGCGGGAAAGCGTGGCTAAAAAACTGCGCCGTTCCGGCTACGAAATGGATGACTGCGGTGACGGAGAGACCGCGCTCGAGCTGCTTGCAGCAGAGCGGTACGATCTTGTCCTGCTTGATCTCAATCTGCCGAAGGTGAACGGCATGACCGTTCTGCGCACGCTGCGCAAGACCGACCTTGAAACGCCGGTACTAATTCTGTCCGCCCGCAGCGAAATTTCCGACAAGGTGGAGGGGCTGGACGCGGGTGCCAATGATTATCTGGCCAAGCCGTTCCACCTGGCTGAGCTGGAGGCCCGTGTGCGCAGCCTGACCCGGCGGCAGTTTATCCAGCGCGATGTATGCCTGCGGTGCGGGCGGCTGACCTTCGACACCAAGAGCCGCCTTGCCATGGCGGATGGCCAGCCCATTCCGCTGACCCGTAAGGAAAGCGGCGTGCTGGAATATCTGCTGCTGCATCAGGGACGCCCTGTCAGTCAGGAAGAGCTGATTGAGCATGTCTGGGACAGCAGTGTCGATGCGTTCAGCAACTCGATTCGCGTGCATATCTCTGCACTGAGAAAAAAGCTGCGCACCGCACTGGGGTACGACCCCATCCGAAACCGCATCGGTGAGGGGTATGAGTTGGAGGAAAACGAACCATGAACCGCATATCTTTTCAGTGGCGGATCACGCTGATGACCGCCGTACTGATTGCAGGGGCCTGCATCTGCCTGAATCTGCTGCTCTACCGCTCTGGTGCCACTGGTATGGACAACCTGAACGGGTATGTCCTGCAATACCAGCAGAATGATGATGAAAACCTGATGATTGAAATCCCGGACGACCAGATGTCGGATTTTCTTATACAGTTTTCGCAGGAGGTCTACGATGCCAAGGCTGTTTTCGGCCGCAAGGGCTGGTGCATCACAGCAGCAGTAACGCTGCTGAGCGCGGCGATTGCCTATTTTGTCAGCGGCAAGGCTCTGGAGCCCTTGAAAAAGCTTGCACAGCAGGCCGAACGCATTGATCAGGACAGCCTTGTGGAGGTTCGCTTAGAGGAAAACACGATTCCGGAATTTCGCGACTTGAGCCAGTCTGTCAACCGCATGCTGGACCGGCTGGCGCATTCCTTTGACCTGCAGCGTCAGTTTGCCGGCAATGCCGCCCATGAGCTGAAAACACCGCTGGCCATCATGCAGGCAAAGCTGGAAATGTTCGCTGAAGAACACCCCGATACCGACAGCGAGATCACCGACCTGCTCCGCTTTCAGACGGATCAGGTGTCCCGCCTAGCAAGCCTTGTCCGCACACTGCTGGAAATGAGCGATCTGCAGTCGATTCCGCGCGAGGATCATATCGAGCTGGCCCCGTTGGCCGATGAGATCGTGGCTGACCTGACCCCGCTGGCACAGCGCCGGAGCATCACCCTCTTTCAGGAATGTGAGGATGTCAGCATCAAGGGCAGCGACACCCTGATCTACCGCCTGCTCTTTAATTTGGTTGAAAACGGCATCAAATACAATACCCCCGGCGGTTCTGTGCATATCACGATCCGGCAAAAGAAAAGCAGCGCTGTGCTGCGTGTTGCAGACACAGGCTGCGGCATCCCTGAGGAGTATCGGACAAGTGTGTTCCAGCCCTTTTTCCGGGTAGATAAATCCAGAAGCCGGGAGATGGGCGGCGTAGGCCTTGGGCTTGCGCTTGTACGGGAGATTGCCCTGCTGCATGGCGGCACCGTTACAGCTGAACCGGCTGATGGGCATGGGACGGTTTTCACAGTCACCCTGCCGATACAAGCTTGACAGCCGTCTGCAGTGCCCTATTTCTCTGCCAATTCTACCACCGGCTTTGCCTCACTGGCGGCGATGGCAGGCTGCAGCTTGTTTTCCAGCCCGGTCTTTTGCAGCATATTGATGACATGGTATTTTACGGTTGAAGGCTCCACACAAAGCGCCTTGGCGCTCCCGCTGTAGGAAAGCCCGCGCACCAACAGGCGCAGCACGCGCATCTCGGCGGGGGTAAGATCGTACCGATGCTCTGTCTGTGGTGGAGGACACCTACACCCACACCACCGAGACCGAAACGTGCGACCCCGTCAAGGACGACAGCTCGAGCGTTCAAGTACCGACAGCGATGGTTTCGGCGGGAGCTCGGGCGGGAAATTCTACACAGTACTGCTTTCGCTGTCACATTTTATTTTTCTCTACGTTGAAAGTATGCTATCTGGCATGGTATAATCTTGTTATTCAATCAAACATATATCAGGAGGGCTGTTGCCATGGCTGCAAACGCCGTTGACTTTGCGGGCACCCTTTGCGGATGCCGGTACGAAAAAGAACTGGAAACCCATTTTCGGGACTGTCTGCTGTTTTACATTGACGGGCGCATTCGGTTTGAGCGCTATTGCTATGGCGAGGCAGCCTGCCTGGTGTTCAGCCTGTGGGCCAACGGGCTGGACGAAACCGGCAAGATTTTGTGGGTGAAGGAGCCGGAGTTTGAGGTAGACCAGAAAGCGATTCCCCGTGTGATTACCGATGTACAGGAAAACGGTACTGCCCTGCAGGTGGACAACCAGCGCAAGCGCTATGTAAAAACCGAAGAGTTTGACGAGGACAAGCCCAACGGATATGGCCGTTTCAAAGTTTTTCTGCTGCGCCGCAAGCTGAAAAAACACTAAGCCGCGCGGGCGGTCCTGCGCACCCTTTTATTCTATTCACATTTATCAGCAAGCGGAATTGCCCCCGGCGTACCGTGCAAAGCGGCACATCCGGGGGCAATTTTTATTTATTCGATTATTCAGCGATGGGGTTCTGCGCTGTCATTCTTTACAAATTAAAAGCGCTCCACACCCTCGCTGGTCACGCGGGCATAGATCAGCGGCGGAACTTCCGGCTTTTCGGCACCGATGGTCAGGCCGCCAACATACATTTCTTCCGCTGCGGCAAACAGGGTGTCATCATCCGCATACAGGGTGCAGATCGGCTCCCCTGCCTTGACGGCATCGCCCAGCTTTTTGTGCATGATGATACCGGCAGCAAAATCGATGCTGTCCTCTTTTTTAATGCGGCCTGCACCCAGCAGCACGCTGGCGTTGCCGATACGCTCCACATCGTTCTGCACGATGTAGCCATCCGCCGGGGCACAGATATCGTGGGCATATTTGGCCTTGCGGAAAAGCGAGGCATCCCGCAGAACGCTGGTGTCCCCGCCCTGGGCTGCAAACATTTTGCAGCAAATCTCAAAGGCGGAACCATCGGCAATCACCTGTTCCGCCATGGCGCGGCAGACGGCCATCTCCCCCTTACCCGCCAGATACAGCATATTGGAGGCCAGCTGCAGGCAGACTTCGGTCAAATCCGCCGGGCCTTTGCCCTGCAGCACGGCCATGCTCTCAGCCACTTCCAGCGAGTTGCCGATGTTATGGCCCAGCGGGGTGTCCATATCGGTAATCAGGGCTGCCACTTTGCGGCCATGTGCCGTGCCGATGGAAACCATCAAGCGGGCAAGCTCCACGGCTTCGTCCAGGTTCTTCATGAACGCACCGCTGCCCATTGTAACATCCAGCAGGATCGCATCCGAACCAGCCGCCAGCTTTTTGCTCATGATAGAGGAAGCAATCAACGGAATGCAGCCTACCGTTGCCGTAACATCCCGCAGGGCGTACAGCTTTTTATCCGCCACCGCAATTTTGCCGCTCTGGCCAATGACTGAGATACCGATCTCATTGACCTGCTTAAAGAATTCTTCCTGCGTCAGTGAGGTGCGGGTGCCGGGGACGGACTCCATCTTATCAATGGTGCCGCCGGTATGGCCCAGGCCGCGGCCGCTCATTTTGGCAATTTTTACGCCGCAGGCTGCCACAATGGGGGCAATAACCAGGGTGGTTTTATCCCCCACGCCGCCGGTAGAGTGTTTATCTGCTTTGATGCCCTGAATGGCGGAAAGATCCACCATATCGCCGGAATGTGCCATCACATCAGTCAGTTCAGCCGTTTCGGCATCGGTCATGCCGCGCAGGTAAATTGCCATCAGCAGGGCGGACATCTGGTAATCCGGCACACTGCCATCCACATAACCGTTGACGGCAAAGGCAATCTCTGCCCGCGTCAGGGTTCCGCCATCGCGCTTTTTGGCGATGATATCATACATACGCATTTGGGGTTCTCCTATCTTTTTATGTGCACCTGAAAAATAAGGCGAAAGCAGCTGGCAGGGTTTTATCCTGTCGGCTGAATTGCTGATTCTTCTGGTACACTTTTGTTAAGGCAATACCGCATAATTCTAAGTGCCGATACGGCGAGCGAGGTGCGGCA